>ENA-OQKF01000563-OQKF01000563.1-human-gut-metagenome-genome-assembly--contig:-NODE-563-length-21584-cov-3.726150_pt1 | contig 21584 bp, 26 predicted proteins | sample MGYA00242617_ERZ504784 | MGnify/ENA primary metagenome ERZ504784 (study PRJEB26092, sample SAMD00036364) | human gut metagenome | host: Homo sapiens | study: EMG produced TPA metagenomics assembly of... | reverse complement strand
ATGCGAATGGAAACCAGACGGATGTAAAGAACACAAGGACTGGGGAAGATCAGATTTATGTGTATGATGCAGAAAACAGATTAAGTCAGGTGTCCGTGACAAAAGACGGAAAGACAGCAGTGATCCAGCAGAACATCTATAATGGAGAAGGACAGCGGATCCAGAAGATCGATGGAGATGAGACGATCAACTATTATTATCAGGATGGAGTTGTGGCTTATACAACTGATACAGATGGAAACCAGAATTCACAGAATCTGATCGGAACCGATGGAAATGTCCTCGCAACAGAAAGATTTCAACAGAATACAACACAATATTATCTTTACAACAAAGATATCCAGGGAAGTACAAGCAGCCTTGTAATGGAAGACGGAAGTGCAGATGCGACTTATCAGTATACGGATTTTGGAGAGACAACGATCCAGGGTGATGATCAGGCGAAAAATGAAGTGTGCTATACTGGTGGGATTTATGATCAGAGTACGGGATTGTATTATCTGAACGCACGGTATTATAATCCGGAAGATGGTAGGTTTATGATGGAGGATAGTTATCGTGGAGAGATAATGAAACCTGAGACAGGACATTTGTATGTGTATTGTGCGAATAATCCGGTGAATTATGTGGATCCTAGTGGACATTTTGCAGTAAAAGTAGCTAATGCAATAGCAGGAGGAATTATTGGAACTATAGTAGATACTTCATTAAAAGCGTTTATATATTATATAGCAAAAAAAGGTTCATTAAAGGGATTCAAAGTAAAAAGTACAGAAATATTTTATTCTGCAATATCAGGAGTAGTTGATGGTGTATTGATGTCTACAAGATTAAAACGAAATGCACAAGTAATTGCGGGAAGTGTAAAATCGGCAATAATTTCATGTTTAAATAATAGAAAGCAAAATACATCGACGATAATTACCAATGCAGTGAAGGATGCAATAGCAGGTGGAGCTGCGGCTTTTATAGGAGGTAAAGATGGAGGATTAGGAAGAAGATATTGGAATAGAGGATTATTTAGAAAAGGAAGTTATACATATAAACATGTTACTATTAAATATGGAACAACAATAAAAATAACATCACGTAATTTTAGAATGACAAAACAAGTTGCTATAGAAAGTGGTAAAGAATTTCTAAAAGGAGCAGCAAAAACAGCAGTAATAACAGGAGCAAGAAGGGTTATAAAATTTTGTATGAAACATTTTTCTAAAAAATAAGTTAGGAATGTAGATTGTAAGGCAAACGCATCGTAGCACATATCAAGTCAAACAAAAGGTTATTTTCTGTGATTTCCTAATTGTCGTGTAAACGATGCGTTTATTATATAAAACAGATAATAAATTATAATGGGAGGTTGGTAACATGAAATTTTTTAGGATGGAAAAATGGGGGAAACGTTCATTTTCTCTTGCATTTATTTTATCTATTTTTTCAATAATCATTGTAGCGTATGTTGTGAAAATTTCGAAGGAATCATGGAATTATAGAATAGATGAAACACAATGTCATAAAAGAGAGGGGGTAATAGAAAAAGTTCAAGATGGAAAAGAAATTTCAAATGGAAAAATTCTTAAATTTATAAAAATTCAAAATGGTGATGAGATTTGTATATTGAGAAAAGAAGGGGAGTGGGATGAATATCCTAGTATTTCAAAGAAAGATCTTAAAACGATAACAAAAGGAAAAAAAATTAGATATTTAAAAGATCGAAAAAATATAATAAATAAATACAATTTAGCTTACGATTTACAATGTGGTCAAAAAAAATATATGCCTATTAAGCAAATGAAAAAGATAGAGATGTTGAATGATGTTAAAAATATAGGGCTAATAATTCTAATGACAATGTTATCAATTTCAATGATTGGTCTTACAATTTATCTTTATTGGTTAGCTGATACAAAAGATATGTATATATATAATTAGGAGATACGGTTCCTAATGTTTGTTGAGCAAGATATGATAAAAATTGTATATATTCATGAAAAATACTTTCTATAAATGAAGCGGTTATTTTTGAGATGTACTAGAAAGATACGACGCAGTATTATCTTTATAACAAAGGTATTCAGAGAAGTACCACAAGTCTGCTAAAAGAAGATGGAGGTGCAGATGCAACGTATCGGTATACAGACTTTGGAGAGACGACAATCAGTGGAGATGATCAGTCTGAAAATGAGGTTTGCTATACAATACGAACGTATTTTATTCTGTGACAGACAGTAATAGTTATAGAATAAAAAAATATATTTATCAAAAGTTTCCGGGATTGCAAGATGACTAATACTATAGTGACTTAAGTTCCCAGGGACATTAAGATTTCAGAAAATAGTGATACTTGATTCGCTTAAGATAACAAATATTTCCAATATTGAAATAATGTATCTAATATAGAAGTTAATATAGGAAATTATCTATTTCTTAAGTGAATCAAGTACTAAAGAATAGGTAAATCTATAAGAAAGATATTCGAAATAAAAGCTTTGGAAATGAATGATTTAGGTTTTGACATTATTATGGGAGAAAATGACTATGAATTTATTGGAAAAACTAATGTCGATAATAAATAAACAGAAACAAGCCATATTATTTTCGCAAAAAGATATAGAGATTATACGAGAAATTAGCCAATGTAATAATAGTTACTATAAAACAAAAGTATTAGATGTTCTTCAATGTGAATTATCTGACTGGAGTTATGATATTTCAAAATATATGATAAAAGATAAGAATCGATTAATTGCAGAAAAGTCTATATCAGTAATTCAAGAATTTAAAAGGTTAGAAGATTTTTTGAATTTATTTGAACAATATCAAAAAGATGAGTTTATTAATTATGAGTTGATTGAAGCGATAGGATATATTGGGATAATGCGACAATTAGATGATGATATCATTGAAAAAAGGATGAAAGAAATTTTACAAAACTTAGAAAAAAAAGGTTATGAAAAATACAGAATTTATGATTATTTATTTTATATAACAAAGAATGAGAAATATTTAGATGCTATTTTGAATGGATTACAATCTTGGGATGATGATATAAGATATCAGGCACTTTATACTGTTGAGGATGTAATAATAAATGAAGATGATAACAAGTGGTTAAAAAAAATAAATAAAAAATTGATTGATAATATAGAAAAAGATAAAAGATATAACCGAATTTACAGAGAACGACTCATCAATAGGATTCGAGAAAGAATGGGAAAGAAAAAAACGATTATTTGCCAGAAAGAAAAAAAATTATATCAAAGATTATTATTAGGTGGGAAATTTATATTACAGAGATGTGTATTCGAACTATACTATCCTGTAAATAATGATAGATATGAGATGATATTGGAATTATTAGAAAAAAATAGGACCAATATGATGGAAGAACAATTTTTTATATTTGGAAGCTATGTGGAAAGTATTTATGGAAATAGTAAAATCAATAGATATCAGCAATGGTTAGAAAATAACGGATCTGAGAAAAATAAGGCATTGATCTTATATTTAAGAGCGGTTTGGGAAGTTGTAAAAGATGAATATGATTTATTCAATGAAACTGCACTTAAATATGCAAGAGAATCTCTTGAATGTGATAAGGATATTCCAGCAGTCTATCATATAATAGGTAGATTGACAAGTCCAGACACATCGGAGTATGAAAAAATAAAAAAAGATTTAAAAAAACATGTGGTCTATATATCTTTACAGGAAATTGAAGAGATGCCATTAAACAAATTATATAGTTATGATACTTTTCTTAAAATGGATATTTTAAAGAAAATCATAAAGCCGAAGAATTTTTCATTAATCTTATTGGAAGAAGTAAGTGATAACTTTTGGAATTGGGAGTTATAATGTGCGGTTTGAGATGCGTACGGATTCTTGAACTAGGTTCTTAAGAATCTGGGAACATAATACATTCTTTCTATACTTATAATGATTGGACCAGTTAAAGACTGCGATCAGAGAAAAAGGGATTGCAGTCGAAGAACTCCGTCAGTACAGCTATGATACTAATAGAAATCAGACGGACATCAAGAACACAAAGACTGGAGAAGATCAGACTTATGTCTATGATGCGGAAAACAGATTAAGTCAGGTGTCCGTGACAAAAGACGGAAAGACAGCAGTGATCCAGCAGAACATCTATAATGGAGAAGGACAGCGAATCCAGAAGGTCGATGGAGATGAGACGACTAACTATTATTATCAGGATGGAGTTGTGGCTTACACGACAGATGCGAATGGAGAGCAAAACTCACAGAATCTGATCGGAACCGATGGAAATGTCCTCGCAACAGAAAGATTTCAACAGAATGCAACACAATATTATATTTACAACAAAGATATCCAGGGAAGTACAAGCAGTCTGGTAAAAGAAGATGGAAGTGCGGATGCGACTTACCAGTATACGGATTTTGGAGAGACAACGATCCAGGGTGATGATCAGGCGAAAAATGAAGTGTGTTATACTGGTGGAATTTATGATCAGAGTACGGAGTTGTACTATCTGAATGCACGGTATTATAATCCGGAAGATGGTAGGTTTATGACAGAGAATAGTTATCGTGGCGAGATAATGAACCCTGAGACTGGACATTTGTATGTGTATTGTGCGAATAATCCGGTGAATTATGTGGATCCTAGTGGGCATTTTGCGGTAGCAATGTATACAGTTATAAAATTAGTACTTGTTGGAGGTGCAGTAGCTTATGTGTCATATTCATCATGGAAAAATCATAGTTCAAAAACAAAATATGCAGGAAGAAAAATTATTTCTAAAACAAAAGTATCTGTATGGCTTACAGCAGGAGTAGTGGATAGGATAATATATAGTAAAAGTAAGAAAAAAAGTAATACTAAAAATAAAGGTGAATCAAAAAAGAGTAAGAAAGAAAGATCCACAAATGCACCAGAGTGGTCAAAATATAAAAAACAAAAGAAAGGAGAAAGTAAAAAACAATATGCAACAAGAATACTAAATGAAAAATACGGAAAAGGGAACTGGGGCAAAGGACCTGGATCAGAATATAGCCGTATAATAAAATATCATAGGAAATAAATTATGAGGAGGAAAAATAAAATGATAGTGTATGAACTGGGTTGGTGGTATTTAGATGAAGAGAGTGGAAAATCTGATGAACAGGTAATTGCAGTATATTCGTCTGAACAATTAGCTCAAAAAGCAATAGAAAAATTTAAAACACAACCAAGATTTATAGGACATGAGGAAGACTTTTACATAAGTAAATATATAATAAATCATGAGGAGTGGAAAGATGGTTATTTTTGCAGTGACGATTTGAAAGGAGATATGTAATAAATATGTATGTTTATAATTTAATATACGAAAAGCAAAACAAAGGAATAGAATCTATGAATATAGGATATTATAGTAGTTATAAAAAAGCAAGGAAAGTAAAAAAGAAATATCAAGCAATAGTTCCAGGATTTAAAGATCATTCGCATGGGTTTAAAATAAGAAAAATAGAAGTAAATAGAGATAATTATTATTTTATATAAATAGAAATTCCTGTAATTCATAAATAATGTCAAAAAAGGACTTAAGTTCCCAGGGACCTTAAGACATTGAGGTTATTGCGGGTAGAAAAAACTTAAGCTCCCTTTTACTAGGTCCGCCGTTTTCGCAAGCAGGCTTGTGAATTTCCAGAACTAGCAGAAAAAGACAGGTTTCAGGCGATCCATCAGGAAATTGTAAAAATGAAGAGCATTCCAGATCAGTCAATCGATCTTTATTGACAGTCTTCTAAAGAAGATATTGTACAGATCAAAACCCTGCCGTAGCAATGGAACTTCAGATCGGACAGGCTGTTCTTCGGATCAGTAATCAGACCGATCCACGGTTACTGGAACAGATATTAAAACTTATAGAAGCATTCTCATTTTGTAGAAAGAGTAAGAAGGATGATCCCACAGTCTTTTGGCTGTGGGATTTTTAAAAAAATATTCTTTTGATGCAAAGAGATTAATTTTATTGCACAAAAATAAAATTAATGATAAACTGTAAATGAACTGATTATGGTTCATCTGATAATTTATACGTTTATTTAACAAACAAATAATAAGGAATCTCTTACTTCTAGGTGTAAACATAGGTAGGAGAGGAATTATCAAAAAGAAATGAAACGGCAGTAGTTGGAGAAGAGAAATCGGTATTACTTACTGACATGAGGTCACGAACAACGTCGGTATTCCCGACATGTTGGACTCTGTGAAATTACCAACCGTGGATTGAAACAAATAACCAATAAAAACAGTCACATTCCCAAATGTTATGGCAGTGTGACTCTTTTATTGCAATGATATAAAGGAGTCTATTGATAATGTTGCGTACAATCGAAATGTACACAAATGAATATAAAGATACAACACAAAAGGAAATCCGAAAGAAAAAAGGACAGTTTTTTACACCGGCAGAGGTTTCGATGAGAATGGCTGCTGTAGAAAATAAATATCCGAAGAATCAATTAATAAGGGTGTTAGATCCAGGAGCAGGAAACGGTATTTTATCTTTTGCTGTGATTGATAAATTACTAAGAAGTGGGTATAAACGGCTTGATATTACACTGATTGAAACGGATACAGAGATTTTACCAGTCTTAGAATATACAATCACTAAAATTAGACAAATCTGTGAATCATATCATGCAGAATGTACTATCCATTATATTGATCAAAATTTCGTGTTATGGGAATCCTCCTGTTTATATGATATCGTCATATGCAATCCTCCATATATGAAAGTAAGAAAAGATTCTATCGAAGCAACGGCAATGGAGGCATATGTATATGGACAGCCTAACCTATATGGATTGTTTATGGCAAAAGCAGTAGAATTATTGCGTGATAATGGACAGTACGTTTTTATTACTCCCCGTTCGTGGACTTCTGGAAAATATTTTACGAAAGTACGGAGCTTCTTACAAAAAGAATTGAACATAAAAGAAATCGACCTTTTTTCAAGTCGTGATGAAGTTTTTCAGGGAGAGAAAGTTCTTCAGGAGACAATGATCTTATATGGAGAAAAAGGACAGATTCAAAATGAGAAAATTAAAATTAATATTCTTAAAGACGGAACTTTAGATACAGGAAACAGTTTTTGGGCAGCAGCAGATCAAATTAAGTTTAAAGGATCAGAACAATATCTGCTTTTACCAGAAAATGATCTTAAAATTATAGATATAATGTCTGATATGACAGATTCTTTTGAGTCCAGTGGATATCACTTCAAAACGGGACCAGTTGTAGAATTTCGAAATTTAGGGCATATTCATGCACAAACCCATATATAAAAATTGAGATAAAGACGGGAAAGGTTTATTTGATGATTACTATCAGAAATAGTTCAACTGTGCTTATAGAGGATTATGAAAAAACATAATGACCAAAAAACAGGATAAAAAAATCATGGTATAGGACTTAGAAATGTGCGTGAAATAGTGTGTCGAAATAATGGAAGATTTTCTCTAGAAGGTAATGGAGAAGAAGTATCTGCAAAGGTAATATTAAATTTAAAATCGACCGTTGACGGAGTTATAGTGGAAAATATGCAGAATTATGATATTCTCTTATTAAAGGGTATTTTTTATGATTGCATGTTTGGTTACTAGTAATTCAAAAATCAAAATACAATCGTCAGACTCAAAAAATATCAAAGAAATAACAAAAGTAGACTTAGATGAAATTCTTGCGAGTCATTCTACGGAATGGGTATATATAGGGCGACCATTGAGATGAAGTTGCCCATTGAGGCTAGCGATGATGATGGGATATTGACTAAGAATGGAACAATGATATATGGTAAAGAAGATGATGCAGTAACAATAGGTGTGCAACCGCTAAAAGATGAAACTGGTAATGTTTCTTTTGAGGGAGTAAGGACACTTATTACTATTAATGAATCTACAGCATCTAAAGAATATACTTTTGCTTATGATCTACCAGAGGGATATTCATTGATAACTGCAAAAGATTATTATCGTGATATAATTGACAATGAAGCGGTAAATGAAAATGATTATGATACAGGTGAAGTTTACATTGTTAATAAAGATAACGTAATAGATACAGTTATTGATGCAGCATGGGCTGTTGATGCAAATGGGAATGATGTGGATACCTACTATGTTGTCAACGGAAATATTTTAACACAGGTTGTTAATTTTGATGAAAAAACGACATTTCCTGTTATTGCAGATCCATCTGCATGGAAAATTGCAAAATGTGCAGCTGCAATCGGTTTGATCGTTGCGGGTACAGTTATTGCGGCAGCGAAAGTTGCAAAAGTAGTAAAATACATTAAGACCCTAGGCGGAGTTAAAAAGGCTGCAAAATTGGTTGTGTTGGCTTATGCCGCAGGTGATGCGAAGAAGTATGCTCGGCATATAGGAGGCTCATTTAAAAATCTGTGTGAAATTATACTTGGAATAGATACCATTAAATCGCAATGTAAATTTTAAAAGGAGTTTATGGAATGCTTAGGATTTTAGAGAGTTTTCTATTGTTGGTTTTCGGAATTGGAATTTTATGTGAACAGTATACCCAATGTCGAAACAACGTATCTAAAAAGAATTTATTCTTGTTTATAACAGCAATTATATTGATGATTTGTGTTGAAGCGAGGTATGCCTGTGAGAAACAGGTGCTGGAGAGGGCTGTCGTTAACGGCAGCCCAGTAAATGATTTAAAGTATGTGCGATACCATCTTCATTATTTGTAAGTGTTACTTCATCAGCAGCATCTTTTAAAGCATCGCATGCATTTCCCATAGCGACACCATGACCTGCAAACTGGATCATTTCCAGATCATTTTCTGCATCACCAAAAGCAATGACCTCAGATGGATCAATGCCAAGACCTTTGCATACATTGGAAAGACCAGAAGCTTTGCTGGTACCCACAGGAATTGCTTCAATATAATAAGGAGCAGTACGGACAAAAGTGACCTGATCTCTAAATGGCATTCCGATCGTTTCTAAAACATCATAAGTTTTTTGAGGATCGACAGCAGTAAGGATCTTATTTAAATGAAAATCAAGATGTTCTGTCAAGGAAGGAACCTCAACATACTCCATAGAATCATTCAATGCCTCTTCTTTGACGCGATATCCATTCTTGTCTGTGACATAAAGAACTTTCCCATCATCAATGATCGGATTTACAGGATAATCTTTCAAATGTTCTAAAATCTCTATTGCGAGATCATCTGGGATGTACTTATCATATAAAACTTCATTTGTAGTAGTATCTACAACCTTTCCGCCATTGTAAGCAACGAGCATTCCATGATGTTCATTTAGCTTCAATAGATCTCTGGCATGAAAAAGACCAGGGAGAGGACGGCCGGAAGCAAGAGCAATGCGGATTCCCATTTCCTGAGCTTTGATCATGGTATTTAAAGTATCAGAAGTAATCTTGAGTTGGTCGTTATAAAGAGTTCCATCTAAGTCAACGGCGATTAATTTGTATTTCATAAATTGTGTCCTTTCTATATGTTTTAATTCGTTCTTGTTGTTTGGTTCGTCAAAGAATATAAATTGTTTATTTGTGTAGAAATAATTTATATCAGTGACACTTATAACATATTATAACTGGAAAGAAAGTAGGTTGTAAAGTGTCAAAAATGGACGAGGAGTGTATACAACATACAAGCTAAAAATATCTATAAAGATAGAATGAAAATTTATATATTAGAAATTAAGAAAAACTTAAAGAAAAAGTAATTCTTTTGCAACATATACTGTATACAAAAGGAGTATAATGCCAATGATCAGTTTAAGAAGGTTTTTTTGAAATCGTTCAATGATTTTAAACACAGTATGTGAAAAGGAGAACTTTAAAATGATGAGAATAAAAGAAAATTATTATATAAAAAAATATTATGGAGATTTTGTATTACTAAAACGAGCAAAGAATAAAGAAAATTGCAAAAAAGTATTGGAAAAAGTTGGAGTATATGGTACTCTAAAAGAGGTGAAAGAAGCGATCATCAAAGAGATGATCAAAGATGAAGTTAACCATCGTAAGACGGAACCACTTTATAAACTGATTCCTTTGATGCGACAGATGTATAACAGATTTTACGAAGAGAATATGGAGTGTTGTTTCGTCGGATAGTCAGGAAGAACATGTCTTTGTTGGCATATTCGAATAATAAACAACCGAAAGAGCAGAAGGTTTATGGAGTGCCTTCTGCTTTTTCAATTTTTAAAAAAATTTTAAAAATGTTGTAAAAACAACGGATTTCCCAAATCATATCTATTATACTAACGATACAGTAAAGAATATGAGATCAAGAAAAGGAGAATAGATATGATTCGTAGAATTATTGAAATTGATGAAGATAAATCTAATGGATGTGGACTGTGTGCAGATGCATGTCACGAAGATGCGATCGGGATAGTTGATGGAAAGGCAAAATTATTAAGAGATGATTATTGTGACGGCTTAGGAGACTGTCTGCCAAATTGTCCAACAGGAGCGATCAGTTTCGTAGAGCGTGAGGCAGCTGCGTATGACAGAGAAGCGGTAGAAGCAAACATGAAGAAGAAAGCTGAAATGACAGCAAAAGATAAAATAGAAGAAAAGCCGGTATTCCACGGGTGTCCTGGAACAAGAATGAAGACCATGGATCATAAGGCAGAAGAGGTAGCGACAGAGCAGACAGCAACTGTATCTTCTCAGCTGTCTCAGTGGCCGGTGCAGATTAAATTAGTACCTGTTAATGCCCCATATTTTAAGGATGCGAATCTATTGATCGCGGCAGATTGTACAGCGTATGCTTATGGAAATTTTCATCAGGAATTTATCAAAAATAAAGTGACATTGATCGGCTGTCCAAAACTTGATGAAGGAGATTACAGTGAGAAGCTGACACAGATCATTGCGAACAATGATATTAAGAGTGTAACGATCGTGAGAATGGAAGTTCCTTGCTGTGGCGGGCTGGAAAATGCGGCGAAGAAAGCGATTCAGGATTCTGGCAAATTCCTTCCATGGCAGGTTCACACAATTTCCATTGATGGAAAGATCTTAGAAGCATAGATGGATCATAAAAGAGAGTTCCGAAAGATGACGGGATTCTCTTTTTTCTTGTATTCCGGCTTTTTGTATGATACACTAATTAATTGATATGTTATGAATACGAAATAAAAATATAAGATAGAAAGAGAAAGGAAATACAGTGTCATGGGATGGAATAAAATTACAATTGATACATTGACATCAGCAGAAGACATGCTCAGTTATGAACTTACAGAACTTGGTGCAACTGGTGTGGAAGTTGAAGACCATGTATCATTGACAGAAGAAGAGATGAAAGTCATGTATGTGGATCTATTGCCAGATGATATCGCACCAGACGATGGAAAAGCAAAGATCAGCTGTTATTTTGATGAGAATGAAAATTTAGAGCACATTACAATGCAGATTCAGGCAATGCTTGAAAGACTTCGTGGATTTATGGATATCGGTGCTGGAACAATTTCATTTGATAAGACGAAAGAAGAAGACTGGGTCAATAACTGGAAGAAATTCTTTAAACCGATCCGTCTGGATGAACAGATCGTGATCAAACCAACATGGGAGACATTAGAAGATCAGACAGAAGATATGATTGTTGTAGAGATCGATCCGGGAACAGCATTTGGAACAGGTTCTCATGAGACAACAAAACTTTGTATTGAAGGAATGAAACCATATATTAAGGAAGATACAAAGATTTTGGATGTTGGATGCGGAAGTGGAATTTTGTCGATCATCGGACTGAAACTTGGGGCAGGGCATGCGGTTCTTACAGATATCGATCCAAATGCGATCTCAGCTTCTGAGGAGAACTTTGAAGTAAACCATATCAGCAAAGATCAGTTTGAAGTATATCAGGGAAATGTTTTAGATGATAAAGAGTTTGCAGCATCCTTAGGATCAAAATGTTATCCGGTTGTTGTTGCTAATATTTTAGCAGATGTCATCTCACCACTGATCGAGATCGTAGAGCAGTTTTTGGCAGAAGATGGTGTTTTTGTAATTTCTGGTATCATTGATACAAAAGAAAAAGAAATCGCAGACAAATTAAATGCATATGGATTTGATGTCGTTGAGACAAGAAGAATGAAAGACTGGGTTTCTATGACAGCGAAGATGAGGTAAGAGATGTACCGTTTTTTTATAAAAGAAGAACAGATTCATGACGGAATGATCGAGATTTGTGGAAGTGCTGTCAATCATATTAAGAACGTTCTCCGCATGAAAACAGGAGATAAAGTTTATTTAAGTAACGGATCAGATTTAGAATATGAATGCAGCCTTTTGGAATGGACGGAGGATACGATCCTTGCGAAGATCGAAGATGTTCATGGCATGGAAACAGAACTCCCAGTAAAGATCACGCTGTATCAGGGACTGCCAAAAGGCGATAAGATGGAGATGATCGTTCAAAAAGCGGTGGAACTTGGGGTGGCAGAGATCGTTCCAGTTGCCATGAAACGTTGTGTTGTGAAACTTGATGCGAAGAAGGCAGCAAAGAAGGTAAGTCGTTGGAATACGATCGCATTAAGCGCAGCAAAACAGGCAAAACGAGGGATCATTCCAGAAGTTCGTGAAGTGAGAAATTTCAAAGATATTTTAGAAGAAGTACAAGATACAGAATTCATGCTTGTTCCATATGAAGAGGCAAAAGGAATGCAGGCATCCAAAGAACTGATCAGTCAGGCAAAAGGGAAGAAATCGATCGGGATCATCATTGGACCAGAAGGCGGTTTTGAAAAGGAAGAGATCGAACAGCTTAAGGCAGCAGGCGGTCAGACAATGAGCCTTGGAAAGCGTATCTTAAGAACTGAGACAGCAGGAATGACAGTTTTATCTATTTTGATGTTTACGATAGAAGAATAGAGGGAGAAAGCGACATGATTTATTTTGATAATGCAGCGACAACCTGCGTATTTCCAGAAGTTGTAGAAGCAATGCAGGATGCAATGCAGGTCACATATGGGAATCCATCTGCAAAACATATGAAAGGTATTGAAGCAGAGAATAAAGTAAAAGCTGCACAAGAATTAATTGCGAAGACATTAAGAGCCAAACCCAAAGAAATCTTATTTACATCTGGGGGAACAGAATCAAACAATACAGCGATCATTGGAACAGCAATGGCAAATCGCCGCAAAGGAAAGCACATTATTACGACAAAGGTAGAACATGCTTCTGTATATGAACCAATGTATCATCTGGAAGAAGAAGGATATGAAGTGACATATCTTGATGTAGATTCAGAAGGAATCGTAGATCTTGATCAGTTAGAAGAAAGTATCCGAGAAGATACGATCCTTGTATCTTGCATGATGGTAAATAACGAGATTGGAGCCATTGAACCAATTGAAGAGATCGCAAAGATCATCAAAGCAAAGAATCCGAATACGATTTTCCATGTCGATGCGATTCAGGCATATGGAAAACTTCCGATCGTTCCAAAGAATATGGGAATTGACTTATTATCCACAAGTGGTCATAAGATCCATGGACCAAAAGGAATCGGATTTTTATATATCAAGGAAGGAACGAAGATCTCTCCGATCATTTTCGGAGGCGGACAGCAGAAAGGAATGCGTTCTGGAACGGAAAATGTACCAGGAATCGTAGGATTAGCTGTCGCATGTGAAAAGATGATCGGTAAAAACTATGAAAATGCTGAGAAGATCCGTGAAGTCAAAGAATATTTTCAGGAAAGGATCAAAGAGATTGAGGATATCAAAGACAATTCTGGAAAAGCACCACACGTGGCAAGTATCAGCTTTAAGAAGTTAAGAAGTGAAGTACTGTTACATGCCTTGGAAGACAGAGAAATCTATGTATCTTCAGGATCTGCATGTTCATCGAACAAAAAACAGGCAGTCAGTGGAACATTAAATGCGATCGCATTAAGTGATGAATTTAAAGATGGAACACTTCGTTTCAGTTTCTCAATTGAGAATACAAAAGAAGAAGTTGATGAAACGATCAAAGCATTAAAAGAATTAGTACCAATGCTTCGAAGATTTGTAAGAAAATAAAGACCACAAGAAAAGAAACAGTAAGAAAATAAAGGAGAATACTATGAAAGTAACCGCATTTTTGATCAAATACGGTGAGATTGCCATCAAAGGTAAGAACCGTTATATGTTTGAAGACGCATTAATGAAACAGATCCGCCATGCAATGGCACCCGTTGGGGATTTTAAAGTAAGAAAAGAATCTGGACGTATGTTTGTCGAAGCACAGGATGAGTTCGATTATGATGAAGCTGTGGAAGCACTGCAGAGAGTCTTTGGAATCGTTGGAATCTGTCCAATGATCATCGAAGAAAATAAAGATATGGAACATTTGACAGAGACAGTTATCAAATTTATTGATGAACAGTATCCAGTCAAGGATTTTACATTCAAGGTTCATGCAAGAAGAGGAGATAAACAGTTCCCTCTTGATTCCATGGCGATCAATATGGAAATCGGTGGGCAGTTACTAGATGCATTTGAAGGGATCAAAGTAGATGTGCACCATCCACAGGTAATGGTGAATATCGAAGTGAGAAAATACATCTATATCTATTCTCAGGAAATCAAAGGACCAGGTGGAATGCCAGTCGGAACCAATGGAAAAGCGATGCTTTTATTATCCGGAGGAATCGACAGTCCAGTTGCAGGATATATGATCGCAAAACGTGGAGTACACATCGATGCAACATATTTCCATGCACCACCATACACAAGCGAGAGAGCAAAACAGAAGGTTATAGATCTTGCGAAGATCGTTGCAAAATATGCAGGACCGATTAATTTACATGTTGTAAACTTTACAGACATTCAGTTAGCGATCTATGAGAAATGCCCTCATGAAGAATTAACGATCATCATGAGAAGATATATGATGAAGATCGCAGAACATTTTGCAAATGAAGGTGGAAGCCTTGCACTGATCACTGGTGAAAGTATCGGACAGGTAGCAAGCCAGACGATCCATAACCTTGCGATCACAAATGAAGTATGTAATATGCCAGTATTCAGACCATGTATCGGTATGGATAAACAGGAGATCGTAGATATTGCAGAGAAGATCGGAACATTTGAGACATCCATTCAGCCATTTGAAGACTGCTGTACGATCTTTGTTGCAAAACATCCAGTTACAAAGGGTAATTTAAAGAGAATTAAGAAATCAGAAGAACATCTGGAAGATGATGATTTAATGAAAGAAGCCATTGATTCTACAGAGATCATTCATGTAAAATAAATGGCTGAAGCTGAGACAGTATAACAGAAGCCTCATCAGAATCAAACGAAAGCTCTAAAGGCTTCGAAAGATCGAGGCTTAGCATACTCATCAGTGATCTGGCATCCACGACATAGTCATTGGCAACGATCTCAAACGTGCCAGAGTGCTTGTCAAGGATGTCGACAAACGAGTATAGGTCTTTGATGGAATTTAGTTTGATCAATGCATCATACATGGGATAATACTCCTTCCAATTAACAAGGATAGTGTACTCGTATTTGTCATAAAAGTCAACAAGAAAGGAATCGTATGAATTTACAAGGAAAAAGAGCGGCCATTGTAACTCTTGGCTGCAAAGTAAATCAATATGAAACGGATGCCATGTATGGAATGCTTAAGGAAGCAGGCGTTATGATGGTCGATCCGAAAGAAGCAGCAGATATCTACATTGTGAATACATGTTCTGTGACAAATATGGCAGAACGTAAATCAAGACAGATGCTTCACCGTGCAAAGAAGAAGAATCCAGATGTTGTTGTAGTAGCAGTTGGATGTTATGCTCAAGTTGGAAAAGAAGAATTATCAAAAGATACAAATATTGATCTGATCATTGGGAATAATAAAAAGAAAGACTTAATCCATATTTTAGAAGAGCATATGGGAGAGAAGGAATCAGCCGCAGAATCGATCGAAGTTATTGATATTGCACATGACCAGGAATATGAATCTTTGCATGTGGAACAATTAAAAGAACATACCAGAGCGTATATTAAAGTACAAGATGGATGCAATCAGTTTTGTTCTTACTGCATTATCCCTTATGCAAGAGGAAGAGTCAGAAGCCGTAAGATGGAAGAAGTGTTAGAAGAGATCACGAATCTGACAAAACATGGATGTCAGGAATTTGTGATCACAGGAATTCATGTTACATCGTATGGAAAAGATTTGGGAGATGTTACGCTGATCGATCTGTTAGAAGAGATCGCCAAAATCCCGGAAGTTAAGAGAATCCGTTTGGGATCTCTGGAACCTGGATTTATCACAAAGGATACATTGGACCGCCTTTCTAAGATGGAAAGTTTTTGCCCACATTTCCATCTGTCCCTGCAGAGTGGATGTGATTCTGTCTTAAAACGAATGAACCGTAAGTATACAACACAAGATATCAGAGAGAAATGTAAGGCAATTCGTGAACATTTCCAATATCCAGCATTGACAACAGATATTATCGTAGGTTTTCCAGGAGAGACAGAAGAAGAATTTGAAGAGACAAGAAAATTTTTAGAAGAGATCGATCTCTATGAAATGCATGTATTCAAATATTCCATTCGAAAGGGAACGAAGGCAGCAGATATGAAGCCACAGATCAATGATCAGATTAAGGCAAAACGAAGTAATGTCTTATTAGAAATGTCAAAACAACACCAGAAGGAATTTGAGACAAAACAGTTAGGCATGGTCAAAGAAGTACTGATCGAAGAAAAGATGCATGGAAAAGATCATTATTATACAGGGCATACAAAGGAGTATATAAAAGTTGCACTTTACAGTGAAGAACCATTGGAAAATAAGATCGTGAAAGTAAAGCTAAGACAGATCTTAGATGATGGATATGTATTGGCAGAGTGTTAAACAGATGTGAAATTTTATGATTTCCATTGCTATTTCATACATTTTATATTAAAATGGTTAATAAATGAAAGGGACGTGATAATTATGGATAATAATCAAACACAACATTTTTCCGTTGTTAGAGAGGAACTGGATGTACACATGATCTTAGAGCGTGTATATGAGGCACTGCAGGAGAAAGGATATAACCCTGTCAATCAGATGGTAGGATATATTATGTCTGGAGATCCAACATACATTACCAGTCACAACAATGCAAGAAGCATCATCAATAAAGTCGAGCGTGACGATATCATTGAAGCATTGCTTGAGAACTATATTGAGACAAGATTAAAGTAGAGACCGTGGTATTATGAGAAGGATATTAGGGTTAGATTATGGGACGAAGACAGTCGGAGTGGCGTTAAGTGATGAGCTTCATATTACAGCACAGCCATTAGAGACGATCACAAGGAAAGATGCGAATAAGTTAAGAAAGACTTACGCAAGGATCGAAGAACTTGTGAAAGAATATGATGTTGAGAAGATTGTTTTAGGTCTCCCAAAGAATATGAATAATACAGTAGGTGAGCGCGGAGAAGATACTTTATCTTTCCGCGATACCTTAGTGCGTCGTACAGGATTAGAAGTGATCTTGTGGGATGAGCGACTGACAACAGTAGCATCAGAGAAAGTTCTGATGGAAAGCGGTGTAAGACGCGAAAACAGAAAGAAAGTGATCGATCAGATCGCGGCGTCTATGATTTTACAGGGATATTTAGATTCCCTATAGGAGGAACGGACAATGAGCAAGAAAGACAGCAAGATTCTTTTTCTGGATGACGATGGACAGGAAATCGAATTTAATGTCATAGAACAGACAACGATCGCAGGTCAGACTTACCTTTTGGTAGAAGACTGCGAAGCATCGAGTGAAGATGAGAGCGTTGTATTGATCATGAAAGAAGTGCAGTTAGAGGATGACTATGTATCCTATGAGATCGTTGAGGACGATAAAGAACTGGATATGATCTCAGATATTTTTAACGCACTGTTAGATGGACTTGAAGTGAGTTTATAAAATATATAAGAGTGTTTAAAACAATGGATTGTCAGACCTACGTAGATATGGAGGAAGAAAGTTGAAAGACAATCAAGTAAGACAGCAGGCAAGACCAAAACGAAATAATTATTATGCAAATGATAACAAGAAATCATACAATAAGAATAATTATCAGGCAAGGGGAAGAAGACCAATGCCTAGAAGAAAGCCTAGCTCAGTAAAGATCATTCCACTTGGCGGACTCGGCCAGATTGGAATGAACATCACAGCATTTGAATGCAATAACCAGATTTTGATCGTGGACTGTGGACTTGCGTTCCCAGATGAGGATATGTTAGGAATTGATTTAGTTATTCCAGATATCACATATTTAAAGGATAATGCAAGCAAGATTCGTGGACTGGTTATCACTCATGGTCATGAGGACCATATTGGAGCGATTCCTTATTTCGAGAAGGAATTGAACGTACCGATCTATGCGACAAAACTTACCATGGCATTGATCGAGAACAAATTAAAAGAGCACGGTATTTTAAATAACGTGGAGCGCCATGTTGTGACACATGGTGACAAAGTAAAACTTGGAATCTTTAATGTAGAATTTATTAAGACAAATCACAGTATTGCAGATGCAGCAGCACTTGCGATCACAACACCAGCAGGTGTGATCGTGCATACGGGTGACTTTAAGATCGACCATACGCCATTATTTGGGGAAGCGATCGATCTTGCAAGATTCGCAGAACTTGGAAGTAAGGGAGTTCTGGCATTGATGGCAGATAGTACGAATGTAGAACGACAAGGCTATACACCATCAGAGAAGAATGTAGGAAAACGTCTGGACAATCTGTTCGCAGAACATTTAAAAGGACGTATGATCATTGCAACATTTGCATCGAACGTGGATCGTGTACAGCATATCATCAATTCTGCACATAAGTACGGAAGAAAAGTTGCAGTAGAAGGACGAAGCATGGTAAATATCATTGCGACAGCGTCCGAATTAGGATACATTAAGATTCCAAAGAACACATTAATAGAAACTGATCAGATTAAGAATTATCCTGACGATCAGATTGTTTTAATCACAACGGGAAGCCAGGGAGAGACAATGGCAGCATTATCCCGTATGGCAAACTCAACTCACAGAAAAGTATCCATCGTACCAAGTGATACGATCATATTCAGCTCAAGTCCAATTCCAGGAAATGAGAAGAACATTTCAAAGATCATGAATGAGCTGGCATTAAAAGGTGCACAGATCGTATTTGAAGATACACATGTTTCCGGTCATGCATGCCGTGAAGAATTAAGACTTATTTATGCACTGACGAAGCCGAAGTATGCAATCCCTGTTCATGGAGAATACCGTCATCTGATGCGTCATCGTGAACTTGCCATCGAGATGGGAATTCCAAAGGAGAATGCATTTGTATTGGCAGAAGGTGATGTTCTGGAGCTCAATAAGAGACAAGGAAAGATCGCTGGAAAAGTACAGGCAGGAGGAATCCTCGTTGATGGACTTGGTGTCGGAGATGTTGGTAACATCGTATTGAATGACCGTAAGTTACTGTCTCAGAATGGATTGATCATTGCAACAGTTACTCTGCAGAAACATGGCAATATGATCCTGGCAGGTCCAGATATCGTATCTCGTGGGTTTGTATATGTCAGAGAATCAGAATCTTTGATGGAAGGTGCAAGAGATGTTGCAAGAGATGCGGTAGAGGAATGCTTAGAACGTAATATCACAGACTGGGCAAGGATTAAGACGAAGATCAAAGACGAGCTTAGTAATTACATTTGGAAGAAGACAAAGCGTAATCCAATGATTCTGCCGATCATTACAGAGGTTTAAGATGAGTCTTTCAGAAGAGAAGAAGTTTTTTCATTCCGAAGGATGGCAACTGTTTTTTAGGACATTAAGCAGAGTATTTTTAATCTGTGCGATCTTCTGTATTTTCTATGGGGCGTATTTTGTGGCAGAACAGACATTTTCGAATCAGCCATATAATGCACAAAGCCATAAGAAAGTAACGGTCATTGTTACACAGAATGAGTCAGATGAGAAAGTTGCCGAAACCCTTGTTTCAAAGAAGCTGATCTATGGAAAGACTAGATTTGTGATCCGCAAATATTTCTCAAAATACAAAGATAAGTCGTTTATTTCAGGGACATATGAATTTACACAGTCTCAGGGAATGGATGACATTATGGGTATTTTATGCGGAGATCATGTATCAGAGGAGATCATACAATGATAGTGGATTTAAATATCACAGAATATATCCGCTCATTGATGAAAGAAGAGAAGAACGATTTAAGCCATATTGAATCAGAGGCCAGAGTCAATCATGTTCCGATCGTCAAACCAGAGACGAAGGAACTCTTAAGGACTCTGGTCCTTTTAAAGAAGCCGATGAAGATCTTAGAAGTCGGAGCAGCAGTGGGATTTTCTTCTCTTTATATGAACAGTTACCAGCCGGAAGGCGGAACGATCATCACGATTGAGCGAAATGAAAAAAGAATCAAGAAAGCAAAAGAGAACATCAAAAATCAGGGAAAAGAAGAACAGATCACCTTACTAGAAGGAGATGCGATCGAGATCTTAAAAGGACTTGATGGAAGTTTTGACCTTATTTTTGTAGATGCAGCCAAGGGACAGTATATTCATTTCCTTGATGATGTACTAAGACTTCTGGCACCAGAAGGTGTGCTGGTTTCAGATAACGTACTTCAAGACGGAGACGTTGCCAAATCACGTTATGCGATCGAGCGAAGAGACCGCACCATTCATAAACGAATGAGAGACTATTTATATACGATCAAGAATCACCCACAGTTAGAGACAACGATCCTTCCGGTAGGTGATGGCGTAGCAATCAGTATCAAGATGGGAGAAAGTAATGAGAGACGTTGAATTATTAATTCCGGCAAGTAACTTGGAAGTATTAACAGTTGCTGTGTTATATGGAGCAGATGCCGTTTATATCGGTGGAGAGATGTATGGACTACGTGACAAAGCAAAGAATTTTTCCATGGAAGATGTTAAAGAAGGAATGTAATTTGCACATAAACACGGAGTGAAAGTTTATATCACTGCTAATATCGTGGCACACAACGAAGATTTAGAAGGAATCCGCAAATATTTTGAAGAATTAAAAGAGATCAAACCAGATGCACTGATCATCTCAGATCCTGGAGTTTTTATGATCGCAAAAGAAGTTTGTCCAGATATTGACCGCCACATCAGTACACAGGCAAACAGTACCAACTATGCAACATACAAGTTCTGGTATGATCAGGGAGCGAGCCGTGTCGTATCTGCAAGAGAATTATCTCTGGAAGAGATCAAAGATATTCGTGCTCATATCCCAGATGATATGGAAATCGAATCATTTATTCATGGTGCTATGTGTATCTCTCATTCCGGAAGATGCCTGTTAAGTAACTACTTCACAGGAAGAAATGCAAACAGCGGAGAATGCACACATCCTTGCAGATGGAAATACTTTGTGATGGCACAGACAAGACCAGGAGAATATATGTCAGTGTATGAAAATGAACGTGGAACATATATTTTCAACATCAATGACTGTAATATGATCGAATATTAAGATCTGATCTTAGATGTGGAAATCGA
>ENA-OQKF01000562-OQKF01000562.1-human-gut-metagenome-genome-assembly--contig:-NODE-562-length-21590-cov-3.399105_pt1 | contig 21590 bp, 20 predicted proteins | sample MGYA00242617_ERZ504784 | MGnify/ENA primary metagenome ERZ504784 (study PRJEB26092, sample SAMD00036364) | human gut metagenome | host: Homo sapiens | study: EMG produced TPA metagenomics assembly of... | reverse complement strand
GTACCGCTTGGTTCTGCGGTGGCTCGGTCAACAAGTCGGCAGGATCGGTGGCGCTCAGCCTGAACGGCATGAGCGAGACATTTGATTGAACCGCCCTCGAGCTCTCCATCGTGATTCCTTCTATTGGGGTAGGCCTCGCCGCGTTCCTCAATGGGCGTTTTGGCCTGCCGGATGTGTTCAGCCGTGAAGAGAAAACCGTTGGCAGCACTTCGTTATTGCTGGGCTTTATCGGTATTTCAGAAGGCGCTATCCCGTTCATCCTGAAAAACCCACGCCTGATCCCCGTGTTCATGACAGGAGCCGTCGCGGGTGCGCTGGTGGCGATTGCCCTCGGCGTGAAGCAGACGTTGCCCCTTCCGGCTATCTGGGGCTGGCCGCTGGCGACCAATGTGGTCGGGTACCTGGCAAGCGTCTTTATTGGCGCACTGATTTGCGCCCTGGGCGTGCTTTATCTCAGCCCAAAGAACGCCAGATAAGGAGAGCGCAATGAGCCAGATCCACGTCATAGCCCATACCCACTGGGATCAGGAGTGGTATTTCACCCGCCAGGACAGCATGGTGCTGGCGTCATACAACTTTGCGGAGGTCATCGAGACGCTGGAGCAGGATCCGGCCTGGCAGTGCTATCACCTTGACGGGCAGATGGCGGTGGTGGATGACTTTCTCGCCATCAATCCCGATTACCGGCCCCGGCTGGAAAAACTGGTCAGGGAGAAAAGCGTGTTTGTCGGGCCGTGGTTCACCCAGACGGATACCTACAACGTTCACGACGAATCGATTATCCGCAATCTCAAATACGGCATCTTCGCCGCTCGGGCGCTGGGGCATGCCATGCAGGTCGGTTATCTACCGGATACCTTTGGGCATAACGCGCAGATGCCCACGATTTTGCAGGGCTGCAATATTGATAATATCGTTTTCTGGCGCGGTATCGACCACGACACTCAGGCCAAAAACAGCCAGTTTCTCTGGCGCGCCCCGTCAGGTGCAACTATCATCGCCTGTGCAATGGCGCTGGGGTATGGCGCGGCCAAGAACATGCGCGCGGAGGCCAGCCATCTGCACGGCAAGATCTACCCGATGGTGGATCTGCTGCGTTCACGGTCGCAGATTGACGACCTGCTCCTGCCCTGCGGCGGCGATCAGGTCAGCATCGACCCGGCGCTGCCGCATATCCTGCAGGCTGCCAGCGCGCACTCTCCCACGCAGGACCGTTACGTCCTCAGCTCGCTGGAGCAGTACGTCGCTCTGCTGCGCACAAAACGGGAACAACTGGCGTTATGGGAAGGTGAGCTGAAATCGCCGCGCTACACCCGCATTCACAAAACGATCGGGTCTGTGCGTTACGATATCAAAAAGAAAAATGCCGATATTGAGCAGTTTATCCTGCGACAGCTGGAGCCCACCATCGCCATGGCGCGTCATCAGGGCATTCCTGTCATGCTCCCGATTGTGGACACCCTCTGGAAGAAGCTTCTGCGAAGCCATGCCCACGACTCCATGGGCGGCTGCAACAGCGATGCCACTAACCGCGACATTCTTCATCGACTCGAGCAGACAGAGCAGCTTTGTCACAGCCTGTGGAATCTGGTGGTGAAGTCACTGGCCGCCGCATGCTGTCAGGAGGGTGACCTGCTCATTTTCAACCCGCTGGCCACCCCGACCCGCTGCGTGATCCACACCACCCTGTACAGTCGGGCCGACAATATTACCCTAATGTATCAGGGCCAGCCGCTGCCCTTCGACGTTCTGGAATGCGAGACGTTACCCGGAGGACCGGCCATCTCCCTCACCTGTGAGGGTGAACGCGAAACACACCTTCCGCCTTATTTCCGCTGGCATGTTGTTCTGCAGACGCCTCTCCTGCCGCCGGTGGGCTATATCACCGTCAACCTAAAAGACACGCCGGCTCCGTTTGCCAGGACCTGCGCCGCGAAAGGAGAGGCGATAGAGAATACGGTTTATCGACTGACGCTGGAGGCCGGTACGCTGGTGCTTGAAGACAAGCGCAACGCCAGGCGCATCACGTCTTTATTCAGTCTTGAAGACTGCGCGGATGCCGGAGACAGCTATGATTTCTCGCCGCTCGCGGACGATGAACCGACGCGTTGCGCGCATTTCACGCTGATCGACTGCAGCAAAACCCCTCTTTGCCAAACGATGGTGCTTGAGGCGGTCATGTCGCTGCCGCCGGATCTCGCTGGACGCCGGGAAAATACCCGCACGCCGTTATCAATGCGCATAGTGTGCGAATTACGTCACGACGATCCGAATCTGCATGTTGATAGCTCGCTGGTAAACAGCCACTGCGATCACCGGCTGCGTTTACTGATCAACAGCGATATTTGCACCCGTCACTCCCTCGCCTCGCAGCCGTTCTCAATAATCGCGCGTAAAACGGGGTACGACGATACTCACTGGCAGGAGCGCTATCGCGAGAAGCCCGTGGATATCGAAACCAGCGAGGGCATTATCGCTATCGCGCAAGCGGGCAAAGCGCTGGTCGTGAATAGCCGCGGCATGAAAGAGTTTCAGGTTATTGGAAGCGCTCCGGCAGTCATTGCCCTGACCTTATTCAAATCAACCGGCGTACTGGGGCGCAGCGACCTTGACTGGCGACCTGGCCGGGCGTCTGGCATTAACAATACGGTGGTCGATACGCCCGATGCGCAGCTGCTCAAACCGCTGCACTTTTCCTTCACCGTGGCGCTGGCCGATAACGCAGACCATCTGACGCTGCGCCAGCTGGAGAATCAGGCGACGGGTCACCCCTTCACCTATCAACGACAAACGCTGCATACCCTCGATAACCGGCTTGAGCGTTTTTCGCTGCGCCTGCCCGAACGCACGCTGCCGGCAGAATTTTCGTTATTCGCCTTACCGGAACCGCTCGTTCTTTCTGCCCTGCCTCATGCGCAACGATCGCCTGGCACGATCGCCCGCGTGTTCAACGCCGGGACGCAGCCTGTCCCTGTTCCGGCTGGCCTGGCAGAGCGTCCCCAGCTCAATTATCTGGAAGAACACGTGCCATCGGTGACGATGATCCCCCCTTCTGCGACCTGTGATTTTTTGATTGAGGCTTAACATGAACTTGCTTGAACTCACGCACCCCGAACTGGTGTTTATTAACCCACCCTGCCGCACGCCTGAAGCGCTGATCCGCTGGCTCTCCGAACCGCTTGTCGGGCGAAACGTCATCACCGATAAAGACGCCTTTATCCAGAGCGTCTTACACCGCGAAAGTGAAGGTCCCACCGCGCTGGGCGAAGCGCTGGCCGTTCCGCACGGTAAATCAGACGCGGTGCAGCAGGCGGCGTTTTGCCTGGCGCTTTTTGATGAGCCGGTTATCTGGCCGGGGCTGGAAGGCGATGAAGCGGTCAGGATGGTTTTTCTGCTCGCCATTCCGCACGCCGAGGCCGGCAGTACGCATATGCAGCTGCTGACGACGCTGACCAGTTCGCTGGCGGAAGAGCGGGTTCGTAACGCGCGTCTGGCGGCGCGCACTGGCGAAGAAGCACTGTCCGCGTTGCGCAGAGAAACACCACAAAACGCGGACGCCGAATCCGGGCGCTCACTTGTTATCCCGCTGATACTCGGGAGTATTGCGGCGGCAGCCTTTCTCCAGGCCGGACTGAACTGGGCATGCGGGGTGAGTTAACCGACTGGCGCTCGGCACATGCTGCTGAGCGCTTGTTTTTGTTGAATAATTAATCAGAATTTTCCCTCTCGTCTTTACAAACGCTGGAGTGCCCGTCGTTTGTACTCTCGTCTTTTTACTTTGTTCTGAATCAAATAAATCGCAAACATGTTTGATGCAAATCACTATATGTAGAACTTAAAATGCACGCCGACCCAACATATTGTATTTATCGTCTACTATTCCAACAACAAGACGGCGACTCAGCTCTCCGGAATTGTGGATAACACGCGTTGGGAACGAGGGAAGTCTCTGGCCTGGCTGACAATACGCCCGGTGAACACTTCTCCACCTTTGTGGATAACCTGTTTTTAAAAATGGAGTGATCATGACACCGCATGTGATGAAACGTGATGGCTGTAAAGTGCCGTTTAAATCAGAGCGCATCCAGGAAGCCATTCTGCGTGCAGCTAAAGCAGCGGGTGTCGATGACGCAGATTACTGCGCCACCGTCGCAGAAGTCGTTAGCAGCCAGATGAACGAACGCAGCCAGGTCGATATCAATGAGATCCAGACCGCGGTTGAAAACCAGTTGATGGCGGGCCCCTACAAGCAGTTAGCCCGCGCCTATATCGAATACCGCCACGATCGGGACGTACAGCGTGAGAAACGCGGTCGTCTTAATCAGGAGATTCGTGGCCTGGTTGAGCAGACCAACTCCGCCCTGCTGAATGAAAATGCCAACAAAGACAGCAAAGTGATCCCCACCCAGCGCGACCTGCTGGCCGGTATTGTTGCCAAACACTATGCCCGTCAGCACCTGCTGCCGCGCGACGTGGTCTCGGCGCATGAGCGCGGTGAGATCCACTACCACGATCTCGATTACTCGCCCTTCTTCCCGATGTTCAACTGCATGCTCATCGACCTGAAAGGCATGCTGACCCACGGTTTTAAAATGGGTAACGCCGAGATTGAGCCGCCAAAATCGATTTCCACGGCCACAGCGGTCACGGCGCAGATTATCGCTCAGGTCGCCAGCCATATTTACGGCGGAACCACCATTAACCGCATTGATGAAGTACTGGCACCGTTCGTCACGGCAAGCTTCAATAAACACCGTCAAACCGCTGAAGAGTGGCAAATCCCGGACGCCGATGGCTACGCGCACTCCCGTACCGAAAAAGAGTGCTACGACGCGTTCCAGTCGCTGGAATACGAGGTGAACACCCTGCATACCGCCAACGGTCAGACGCCGTTTGTGACCTTCGGTTTTGGTCTGGGTACCAGTTGGGAATCACGCCTGATTCAGCAATCGATCCTGCGAAACCGTATCTCCGGGCTTGGTAAAAACCGTAAGACAGCGGTGTTCCCGAAACTGGTGTTCGCTATCCGCGACGGCCTGAACCACAAGTTTGGCGATCCTAACTACGACATCAAACAGCTGGCGCTGGAGTGTGCGAGCAAGCGCATGTACCCGGACATCCTGAACTACGACCAGGTGGTCAAAGTGACCGGCTCGTTTAAAACGCCGATGGGCTGCCGCAGCTTCCTCGGCGTGTATGAAGACGAAAACGGCGAACAGGTTCACGACGGCCGTAACAACCTCGGCGTGATCAGCCTCAACCTGCCGCGTATCGCCCTCGAAGCCAAAGGCGACGAAGCGGCCTTCTGGGCGCTGCTGGACGAACGTCTGCAGCTCGCACGAAAGGCCCTCATGACCCGTATCGCGCGTCTGGAAGGGGTGAAAGCCCGCGTTGCGCCCATCCTGTATATGGAAGGGGCCTGCGGCGTGCGCCTGAAGGCGGACGATGACGTGTCGGAGATCTTCAAAAATGGTCGCGCGTCAATTTCTCTGGGCTACATCGGTATTCACGAAACGATCAACGCGCTGTTCGGCAACCAGCACATGTATGACAGCGACGCCCTGCGTAAAAAAGGTGTTGCCATTGTTCAGCGCCTGCGCGATGCGGTTGACCAGTGGAAAGACGAAACCGGCTACGGCTTCAGCCTGTACAGCACCCCGAGTGAAAACCTGTGTGACCGTTTCTGCCGCCTGGATACCGCTGAATTTGGCATTGTCGATGGGGTAACCGACAAAGGGTACTACACCAACAGCTTCCACCTCGACGTGGAGAAGAAGGTGAACCCTTACGACAAGATCGACTTTGAAGCCGCGTATCCGCCCGTCGCGAACGGTGGCTTCATCTGCTACGGCGAGTATCCGAACATTCAGCACAACCTGAAGGCGCTGGAAGATGTCTGGGATTACAGCTATCAGCACGTGCCGTATTACGGGACCAACACCCCCATTGACGAGTGCTACGAGTGTGGCTTTACCGGTGAGTTTGAGTGCACCAGCAAAGGCTTCACCTGCCCGAAATGCGGTAACCACGATGCGGCTCGCGTCTCGGTGACCCGCCGCGTGTGTGGCTATCTCGGAAGTCCCGATGCGCGTCCATTTAACGCCGGTAAGCAGGAAGAGGTTAAGCGACGCGTGAAACATTTGGGGAATGGGCAGATTGGGTAAATTCTTTTCACAGTAAGAAAATCAGGAGATTGCAGTATGAACACTTACGAGTTAATCAAAGATGCAATTCTGAATAAAAAGCAAATTACAGCTGTATATGATGGTTACTATCGCGAAATGTGTCCACATGCTTTAGGAACCAAAAATGGGAAACAACAGGCCTTGTTTTTCCAATTTGGTGGAGAAAGCAGTAAAGGAAAAATCGATCCTTTATCTCCTTATAATTGGCGCTGTTTAAGATTGGTGGATCTTGAAAATGTGCAAATTCGAGATGGAAAATGGTATACCGCAGATAATCACAGTAAGGCACAAACTTGTGTCGATCAGATCGATTACGAAGTTAATTTATAAGTGAATTACCATCAATACTACCCCGTCGACATCGTCAATGGTCCCGGTACACGATGCACCCTGTTTGTTTCAGGGTGCGTCCATGAATGCCCCGGCTGTTACAACAAAAGCACCTGGCGCGTAAATTCAGGCCTGCCGTTCACCGCGGAAATGGAACAGCGGATCATCAACGATCTCAACGACACGCGCATTCCCCGCCAGGGGATTTCACTCTCCGGTGGCGACCCGCTTCACCCGCAAAACGTGCCGGACATTCTGAAGCTGATAAAACGCATTCGCCGCGAATGTGCAGGAAAGGATATCTGGGTCTGGACGGGTTATAAGCTTGAAGAACTGAATGCTGAACAGAGGGAAGTGGTGGATTTGATTAACGTGCTGGTTGACGGCAAGTTTGTGCAGGATTTAAAAGACCCTGCGCTGATCTGGCGCGGCAGCAGTAACCAGGTTGTGCATCATTTGCGGTGATCGCTAAAGCCGTTTGTTTGCGTCATGAGAAACGGCTGATTTCTCTCTCTTACCGATAGCAATAACACATACCGTCACAACGTTGTCATGAACCTGATAGACCAAACGATAACCCTGGGATCTGAGTTTGATCTTGTCGCAATCAGGCAGGCCATGCAGGCGAGCCGATTCAATCCTGGAGTTCATCAACACGTTCGCAAGCTTCTTCTTAAACTGATTTTTTTTACGGTATCACCCAGCCTGGTCCACTCCTTGAACGCCCTCGGATCAAATACGAGTTCATAAGTCATCCAGCCTAACCTTAATTCCTTTTTGCGGATCAGCCAGCCGCTCCCGGACTGTCTGTATGAGTTCATCTTCACTGTCGCTAACAGTGACCGTTTTCACCGGCATACGCCCCGTCTCCGCAACGTACTGAAACAGTAACCGAACGGCTTCCGTTGGCGTGATATTGAGTTTTTCAAGCACGGCATAAGCCTCGTTTTTGAGTTTGTCATCCAGACGGACGTTCAGCGTGGCCATTATGCCTCCAGTGAAATCGAATGCGTAATGCATTTTAGCATTACATTTGCATTACATCGAATTCTGGATAACGTCTCTCAAAACCGGCTCACACTCTCCATCGCCACCGCTTTAAACCCGGCGAAATCATTGCAACTGCACAGCCGTGACATGGCGCGCTCACGCAGGAAAGTCACGAAAATATCGTAAATCGCCATCGCCTCTTCGTACTCACGCTTGCTGATGGCGAGCAGGAAAATCACGTGGGCGGTTTCATCCCCCCAGGCAATACCCTGCGGTGCCAGCACGGTGTAAACCACCGTTTTTTGTGCCAGTAGCCCGAGGGAGTGCGGCAGCGCAATGCCGTCGCCCAGCATGGTGCTGACGATGGCCTCTCGCTCAACGACCGAATCCAGAAACTCCGCGCCAACAAACCCCTCTTCTTCGAGCTGCTCGCACAGCTCCCGGAACAGCGTTTGCTGGTCAATCGGCCTGTCGATAATACGAAAATGGGCGGCATCGAAGTATTTATCCAGCATCCACGGGCGGGTTCGGTCCACCAGCACCAGCTTACCTATCTGCTCAAGCTGGTAGTCCGTCGGGAACGGGGCGATCATCACCACCGGTTTAGACTTTTCGCTCACCCGGGCGGTCGAGATAACAAAGTCTTCGCCGATCGGTTCCGCCAGCTCATACTCGCGCAGCGTGAGCGTGCGGGTCACCTCAATCTGCGGATATTTGCGCTGCAGCACCGCTTCAATCATCCGGACCATCGCATTCCCGGCATCGCAAACTAACAGCACCCGCGGCTGGCGCTGGTAGCCGATGTTGTAGTGGCGCTCCAGCCCGACACCGATATGCAGCACCAGGAAACCGATCTCGTTTTCGCTGATTACATACGGCGTGTATTTCCCCCAGCTCGACACTGCCGCGAGTGTCATATCCCACGCCATCGGGTAGTGCTGCTTGATGTTATCCAGAAGCGGATTCGGGATCATGATTTGTTAGCGCACGCGGGTGATCATGGTTTTGATGTGGGTGAGCAGATCCGCATGCAGTTGCTCGTCGCTGAGCAGGTTGTAGTTATAGTGGGTATTGATGTAGCGCAGGATGTAATTGACCAGCGCTTCGTCGTCATCGGCATTGATGGCACTGGGGGCAATCTCCTGGATCTGACGTGCCGCGATGTGAACGCAGAGCCAGCTCTCTTCTGAAGGCGAAAGCGCTTTATCCGCCAGCTGTTGAATGGTCACAGCGATGTCTTTCGCCGCCTCACGGACATTCTCGGCCACATCTTCTGCGTGAAATTCCGGCAGCGGATAGCCCTCGCTGATGCGACGCACCGACACCGCACAGTACAGGCGCAGGAACAGCTCGCCCTCGTCAGTCAGACGAATGTGATGCCGCGTCAGCGCATCGTGCAGCACGGGAACCATCTGCTCCGCCACCCCCGCATTGAGCGCAACGTCGGTCACCAGCGGGTTCAGGCTATCCTGCTGCGCCAGCTCCCAGAGCAGATCGGTGAGACAGGCGCGGGTCGCCATCTCGCTGCCAAACAGCTTCATGCCGTGGCGCGGTCGGGTTTCCAGCGTCAGGTTGTAACGGTGGAACCACTCGCGCACTTCCACCATGTCACTTTGCAGCGTCGCACGGCTGACAAACCACTCATCCGCCAGATCCTCCAGCTTGAGCGAAAACGCGGAGGTAAGAAAACGGACCACCAGATAGTGCACGCGCTCCGGCCCGGTGCGGGGAATGCGCAGCGCGCGCGGGTGTGAGGACTGAAGCTGCTGATAGCGTTCTGCATCGTCAATTTTGAGCTGATAGCCATTGCCGCGGCTGAGAATAAACTGCGCACCGTGGCTCGCCAGCAGCGCGTTCAGGGCGGTGATATCAGCGCGGACGGTTCGCGTGGAGACCGACAGCCGCTGCGCCAGTTCGTCCTGCGGCAGCGTCTCGTTTTGCAACAGATCGAAAAGTTGCGCTAAACGTTGGTTCGGAAATCGCACGGGGTTGTCCTCTTACGGCTTAGGGTGAAATGACCATCTGGGATGGGCTGCCGACCGGGGTATAGTCCGGCTCGGCGCTGAGTTTGCCGTCCTGCGCCACGCGAAAACGGGTAATGTTGTCGCTGCGCTGATTCATGACGTACAGCCAGCGCCCCTGTTTGTCGAGCGTCAGGGTGCGCGGGTAATCACCACGCGTCCACACATCATCCTGATGCGTCAGCGTGCCATCCGCTGTTACGGTAAAGTGCCCGATGCTGTTATGCAAACGGTTAGCCACATACAGCTGTTTGCCATCGGCACTGAGCGCCAGCCCGGCGGCAAAACTGGTGCCTTTATAGCCGTGTGGCAGGGCGGAGAGGGTTTTCCCCTCCTGCAGCCTGCCCCGGGCATCCAGCGTATAGTGCGTGAGCGTGGATGCCTCTTCGTTAATCAGCCATAACGCATCGCCTTTCGGCGTAAAGACGAAATGCCGCGGACCGGCCCCTTTCGAGGAGGCACTGATAAACGGCGGATCGTTCGGGGTCAGCTTGCCTGTTTGATCGTCAAAACGGTACTGGTAGATACGATCCAGACCCAGATCGGTAGAAAAAACGTATTTCCCGCGCGGATCGGCGGCGATCATGTGCGCATGGGGGCCATTGTGATCGCTAATGGCAAAACTGCCTTCCACCGCAGCCGCCGGTTTCGCCGCGCCCGGCTCTCCCCGATCCTGATGCGTGTCCGTGGCCTCCCCCAGACTGCCGTCTGCATTAACGGGCAGAACAGCAATCGAGCCGCTGACGTAGTTCGCCACCAGCAGGTGGTGACCCTTTGGCGTCAGGGAGAGATAGACCGGCCCCGCCCCGCCGGACGCCACCTGATTAAGCTCGCTCAGTTCGCCGTTGTCACCGATGCGCAGCGCCTGCACTACGCCCTGCTCCACCTCGCTTGCCAGATACAGCGTTTTACCGTCGTGTGAGACGGTCAGCTGCGCGGCGTTCGGCAGCGTGCTGACCAGCGTTTTATTCGACAGCGTGCCAGTGTGAGGATCGACCGTAAAGCGGTACAGCCCCTCGCCGTTCGGGTTGTACGTCCCGACCCAGGCGTACTGCGTCTGGGCGATGGCGGTGGTAGCGAGTAACGAGAGTGAAGCGACGAGCAGATTGCGGGTGTGCATGGTGGCTCCTTTGGTTTTGTGCGGTTTGTGCCCCTCACCCTAACCCTAACCCTCTCCCCAAAGGGGAGAGGGGACGATTACACCCTCTCCCCTTTGGGGAGAGGGCCGGGGTGAGAGGTAAAGACTACTTAGCCAGCTTCTTCGTCATCTCCAGCAGCGTACGCACATCTTCCGGACGCGTGTCGCCGCTGGCTTTGTCGATAATCGAGCTGTAGATATGCGGAATGATTTTACTCACGCCCGCATCAAGGGCGATCTGCAGGATCGCTTCATAGTTCTCCAGATCGATCCCACCGGTCGGCTCCAGCCAGAAATCGTGACGGGCGCAGGCTTCCGCCACTGCCTGGTATTCGTCCCGACACGCCAGGCCTCCCATCGGGAAGTATTTGATGGAGCTGCCGCCAAAATCTTTCAGCAGGGCAATCGCGGTTTCAACCGGCACAATGCCGTCCGGCGCCGTGCTGCTCAGCGGACCGGTGGAGATTTTCACCTTGCCAACGGTGCCGGTCGGAGAGACCAGGCCGTTGACCACGGATTCACTCTGCCCCAGCAGCGCACGGCTGGTTGCCACGCCGGTGAACACCTGGTTAACGTGCTGCGGCTGCACCTGACGGGCGATCTCACTGACCATCCCGGACTGGTTCGGATCGCCTGCGCCGAGGCCCACAGAGAGCGCATTATCGATAAGCTGAGCGTAGTCGCGCATATCGGCAACCGCACTGGCGACATCCGGGTAATTTTTGGAGAGCACGCCCACCAGCACGTGGCCTTCCGCCGCCTCGTAAATGGCGCTGGCGTTGGCTTTCGATCCTGCCAGCACGTTCAGGCAGACGCGGTCACGGTAAAAGTTGGGGGTCAGTTTCATGCCTTTTTCTCCTGTCCTAACACTTCACTCATGCGGCGATAAACAATGTTCAGCTGATCGGCATTCACGCTGCGCACGTCCGCTTCGATAATCCCTTCGTTGGCCTTGTAGCCACGGAAGTAAATGGCGTACTCGCCCTGCTTCAGCGCGGTCACCAGGTCGCCGGTGCCAACACCGGTGGTAGCTTCATCAAACTTAATTTCGGTACGGGCGATATCGCGACCGGCGCTATCCCAGACCACGCGTGCCGTCACGCCGTTAAGGGTATTAAGCGCGTCAATAAAGGGCGTCATCTTCGCCACCATCTCTTCGCCGCTCTCTTTGGTCGCCGTCAGGTAGTGTTCGATGGCACAGGTGAGGCCGAGGATCCCCTCTTTACCCACTTTCATTGCGCGGCCAATCCCCGCCGTCTGGCGTTTCACCCACTCAACATACTGCGTTTTGCCGATCACCAGCCCGCTGGTTGGCCCTTCAATCGCTTTCGCACCGCTGTAGATAACCAGATCGGCACCGGAGCGGTAGTAAACGTGAAGATCTTCTTCCGCGGCCGCATCCACGATCAGCGGCAGATCGTGCTTACGCGCCACCACCGCCGCCTGCTCTACGCTGAGCATGCTTTTCTGCACGCAGTGGTGAGACTTGATGTAAAGGATGGCCGCGGTACGCGGCGTGATGGCCGCCGCCAGCTGATCGGCGGAGCATTCGTTCGCGTAGCCCGCTTCCACCAGCTTGCCGCCGCCCAGCGCCACCATGGTGCCTACCGGTGCGCCAAAGTTAACGTTATGGCCTTTCGGCAGCACGATTTCGTTGTTCTCAATCGGGGTGACGTGCAGGTTCTCCAGCAGCCAGTCGCTGTCTTTGACCAGCACCGCCGCCACGGACTGGGCGATGCCCGCTGACGCGCAGGAGACCACCGTCGCCCCTTCCACATCCAGCAGCTTCGCGATGTATTCGCCGGTTTTGTTGACCAGATCCTTCATCTCGAAATAGTGATTCATGCCATCCATCGCCGCCTGCACCACGTCCGGGCGCGGCGTGGAAACACCCAGCGCCGTCATACGGCCTGAGGTGTTGATGACTTGCTTTAAGTGATACTTCTCATAAATCGAAGGCATGTTCCGTGCTCCCTTGTTCGGTCATGTAGCCCTTGCCTGCGCGGATGGCGGCAAGCGGCACCAGAATGTGTTCAGCCTGCAGGCTGTCATTTTCAGCATCCACCAGCAGCGTTGGCTGGCGTTTTATCGTGAACAGCGTCAGGTCGGCATCAAGGTCTGGCTGAATACGGCCTTTGTGCGTCAGACGCAGCCCGTCGGCGGCGTTCGCGGTGACGCACTCAATCACCTGCGGCAGCGACATGCCGATGGCGAGAAACTTCGACATCACGCTTGCCAGCGACCCTACCGGGCCGTTAATGCGGTTGCGGCAGTAAATATCCGAGCTGATGGTGTGTGGCAGAATGCCCATCGCAATGGCGCGTCTCGCCACCTCAAAGCTAAAGCTCGCCGTACCGTGTCCGACGTCCAGGCGCACACCGCGTTTCAGGGCGGAGGTGATGGACGCACGCAGTTCACCGGATGGCGTCAGAATGCGGTTCGGCTTGCCGTTGTAGCAGTGGGTGATGATGTCGCCTGAGCTGAGCAGGTCGGCAATTTCATCGAGGTTGGGCGGGTTGTTGCCGATGTGCACCATCAGCGGCAGGTCGCCGTTCTCTGCCTGGATGGCTTTCGCGCGCTCAAGCGGCGTTATGCCGTTTTCGCCGACCACGCTGCTGCTCATGCGCGCTTTCAGGCCAACGATAAAATCCGGGTAGCGCGTAACGGCCTGCTTCACGGCCTTCGCATCAATGTTGGCCATATTGGCCAGTTCGTTCTGGGCAATCAGCCCCACGCGGGAGATGTTCAGTAAGGCATAAACGTCGGTTGAGGCTTTACGGGTGATTTCATAAAAATCGTCCACGTCATCCGCGCCGGTACTGCCGGCATCCACCACCGAGGTCACGCCGGTGGCGATGCCCACGCTGTCCGGTTCGTCGTGATAAACAGGGGAGTTCGGGTAGCAGTGAACGTGGGAGTCAATCCAGCCTGCGCTGACGAACACTTCACCGTTCAACTCAACCGTTTTGCGGGCGGCCGCGGTAATGTCGCCCACCGCCGCGATTTTTCCGTCCTGAATGGCGATATCGGTCAGGGTATCGTCGGTGAGGCGCGCACGGCGCAGGAGTAAATCAAACATGAGGATCTCCTGATAAGGCGGGCGCCGGAGCGCCCGCGGGCATTAAAGGGCGACCGGGAACAGCCAGCCCAGAATCATTGCACCGAGAATGGCGCCACCGGTAATCGGTTTCTGCCAGATATAGAACAGCAGCGCACCCGCCAGAGAGCCGACACCAATAGGAATGGAGGCGGTCATGGCGCTGAGGATAATCAACGGCCCGAGGAAACGACCGGAGGCGTTACCGGCCCCCATCATCACGTCCGCCCCGTAGGTGGAGTTGCTCTGATTGATGGTGAACTTACGCGCCAGGATGATGACGTAGCCAATTGCCAGGCCAATCACCAGGCCGGTGATCAGCGCGGCGATAAAGTTGGTCACCGGGAACATGATGCCCGCACCCAGCAGCAGCGCCGGAACCCCGAGACCCACCCCGGTCTGGATCGCCCCACCGATATCAAGGATACCGACCAGCGACCCTTCGATAATACGGGCGAATAGGAAGCTGGCACCGAACGCCGCCACCGCGCCGTAAACGCCGGTATCCATCCCCGCTTTCAGCATCGCCACGAAGGCCACTTCGTTGAATGCGCCGATGCCGTAGAGGTAGTACATATGCGTCCCGGCGAAAACACCGGAAGAGAGCAGGCCAACGAAGATCGGGAATGACCAGTCGGCATACCAAAAACCTTTATTCTGTTCCATGTCGAGGCTCCTGTTATTTACCGCCGAGCGCGTTGTGGATCATGTCGAGCCAGTTCCGCACGGTCAGATGGAAGGATTCGATCATCTTCATGTCGAAGCCACGGAAGAAACCGCTCAGCACGAACAGCGCCACGATGGCCGCCATCATCACTTTGGTGACGTGGTTCCATCCGCTCTCTTCAACGCCCTTACCAATCAGGATACCCAGCACCAGACCCGGTACGGCGTTACCCATGATCAGCTGCGCCGCGCCGCCAAAAATGGTGGCCCAGAAGCCCGATTTTTTACCCGCATCGATGGCGGCCAGCCAGAAGATCACCGGCATCACGGTGTTGACCAGCAGGTTTGCTGCAGGTACCAGCACCTTCACGGCGGTCACCTGAAGCGCAGCCGGAACAGAAGAGGCGGTGAGGTTAAGGAAGGTGACGACAATCATGCCGATCACGCCGCAGGCAATCGCCATTTTGCGCGGATCGTGCAGCGTTTCGCCGACGTTACGGTTTTTAATCATCAGTGCTGCAGCACCCCAGTTCGGGATGATGCGGTGGTCAACGTCCTGTGTGAATGCCCCTGCGGCCACGGAAGAGGCCCAGGCGTTAAAGAAGAAGCCTAACCCAAAGGAGAAGTGAGATGCCGGATCCCCTTCACAGGAGTTCAGTTCCCCCAACGTACGAAACGCGCCCATACCCTGAGTGGTAGGCGCATGAAACATGCGTGCAGCCCCGGCCCCCACACCGACGCCAACCAGGCCGCCAATGATGAGCGATTTTATTAATATAATTAAGAACATCAGTCTGCCCTTTTATGAATAATCAGCGTTGCGTGACGAAATCCACCTGGTCGAGATTGATGGCAGTCACGTTGACGGTCACATCCAGCTCCACGCTGTAGGTGCGTCTTTCCCGGCGCAGAAAGAAGAACAGAAAAGCTTCTTTACGCACCGCTTCTTGCGCCTGAACGACCTGCACATCCTGTGGCTCAATACGCAGTAAGATATGCGGTGAGGCTTTCATCACCGCGGCCTGAACGTGGTTGAGCGCATCAGCGAAGGCGCGCGCTTTAGCGTCGCCTTTGCCCTTCACTCTCACCGTGGTTGTGAACTGTTCTTTCATGCTTATGCGCCGTGTTTCTTCTGCCACGCCTGAACCAGACGCTCGCCCAGCTCTTCTTTATCCATAAAGCCAAAGCCCAGCACATTGCAGCCTTCATTGATGGCGGTGACGCCTTCATCCACTGAACGCATGCCGTATTTGGCTTTGTAGCCATATTTGGTTTGTGCGGTGATGGCACCCGCGCCGCCGCTGCCGCAGAAGGAGATGCCGAAGGTGGCATTTTCCGCTTTCATCACGTCACCGAGCTTCATGTCTGCCGCCACACCCGGCACGACAACCGCGCGTCCACCGGCTTTTTCAACGCCTGCCGCCACTTTCTGACCTTTACCCAGGCGATCGCCAATCACGACTGTAATCTGTTCCATGTGTTGCTCCTTAAAGGTTGTCTTTTGCGACTTCGAAGTGAACGGAGAGCAGCCAGGCCTCTTCATCAGGAAGGTTGCCAAACTGCGCGACCACTTCACGGGCAAGCCGCATTGAATCGGGAGAAATTTCGTCGAACAGCTCGGCTTCAACCTCCGGCAGCGGCTCGCCGGTCACGGACCGGTGCGCCATCGCGCGAACGTGGGAGGTGAGCATCTGTTCCTGTACTGCGTTGGGGATGATGTTGTGCCGGGCCAGCAGGGCATACACCTGCGCCAGCATGGTGTTAGCGAGCTGCTCTGTTTGCACCGCCTTACCTCCAACGTCGTTCATTACCGCTCCGTTAATCACTCGTCTTACCCCGTTAATGGCTCTGGAATAAAACTAACGTTGGTGTGGAATTGTTTTTAGCGAGTTGTTTTCCACTTCGAAGTGGAAAGGCGAGCACCGGCAGTGATCTGTGCCACATAAATATGCTGAATATAGATAAATCACTGTATTTACGTGATGAATATCACGCTATCTGACGGCAATTAAGGGGGCGTGGGAGCGAAAAAGATTATGGGCAGGCGTGCAAATATGTGAGGTGGATAAGGTTTTCTTATGCCCGGAGAGCAAACATGCGGGGGCGATTAACCGCCCCCGCACGGGGAAAGCGCGTACCGGGAATTAACGATACTTTTTGTGATAGGTATTACGCGTGGTCACAAACTGGTCAGCTGCCGCCTGGGCTTCCTTCACTTTGCCTTCGTTGGCAAGCTTCAGTGCACCGTCAATCTGACCGACCAGCACGTCAAAGCCGTGGCGGTAGTCTTTCATCTCAGCGCTGTCTGCCGCTTTATTTTCCAGCTTTGGCGGCGTGGATTTCTGCGCGTCCAGTGCCGCTTCACGCATTTTGGTCAATGCGCCTTTCATTTCCGCCGCATTGTCCGTTTTCTGCACCACCTTCAGGTTTTCACTGAGGATGCCCATGTCGTCTTCAAGATCGGCAGCAAACGCAGAAGAACCAAGAACCAGCGTTGACGCTGCGACGATCGCTAACAGGTGTTTACGCATTGCTCACTTCCTTTTTTATTATTAAAACGCCTTTACGGGTATTACTGCCCGGCGATTTTCATCTCCGGTAAGAGGACTGAACCACACTGTATATTGCTACGTGTTTCAATATCGTTACCGACAGTAACAATATTGCGCCACATGTCTTTCAGGTTGCCGGCGATGGTAATTTCGCTAACCGGATACTGAATTTCACCGTTCTCAACCCAGAAGCCCGCCGCGCCGCGCGAATAATCGCCGGTAATGCCACTTACGCCCTGGCCCATTAACTCGGTGACGACCAGACCGGTACCCATCTCTTTAAGCATCTGCTCAAAGCTCAGGCCCTGACCCGCGATTCGCCAGTTGTGAATGCCGCCCGCGTGACCGGTGCTTTTCAGCCCCAGCTTGCGCGCAGAGTAGTTGGTCAGCAGCCACTGCGTCAGAATGCCGTCTTTGATGATATCGCGGCGCTCGGTGCGCACACCTTCACTGTCGAACGGCGTCGAGGCCAGCCCTTTCAGCAGGTGCGGATGCTCTTCAATGGTCAGCCATTCCGGCAGGATCTGCTTGCCCAGCGCGTCGAGCAGGAACGTCGATTTACGGTAAACGGAGCCCCCGGCAATCGCCCCCACCAGGTGGCCAAACAGGCCGGTCGCCACTTCATTGGCAAAAATGACCGGGGCTTTCATGGTGGAGAGTTTACGTGGCGACAGACGGGACAGTGTGCGCTGCGCGCATTCTGCGCCAACCCACTCAGGTGACTGCAAATCGCCCAGCGCGCGACCGATGGTGTAGGCGTAATCACGCTCCATATCACCGTTCTCTTCAGCGATAACGCAGCTGGAGAGCGAATGGCGCGTTGAGCAGTAGCCCTGCAGCATCCCGTGGCTGTTACCAAACACTTTGATACCGTAGTGGCTGTTAAAACTTCCGCCTTCGGTATTGGTGATGCGTTTATCGGCCTTCAGAGACGCCTGCTCGGCACGGGCAGCCAGTTCGATCGCTTCGTCCGGCGTCACTTCCGCCGGGTGGAAAAGATCGAGATCCGGGGCATCGAATGCCAGCAGCTCTTTGTCGGCAACGCCGGCGTAAGGATCGGGCGAGGTGTAACGCGCAATATCCAGCGCAGCCTGCACCGTACGGGCAATGGCATCCGGGCTGAGATCGGTCGATGACGCGCTGCCTTTGCGATTCTGGTGATAAACCGTGATCCCCAGGGCGCCATCGCTGTTGAATTCTACATTTTCCACTTCGCCGTAGCGGGTGCTGACGCTGATGCCGGTGGTTTTGCTTACCGCCACTTCGGCGCCATCTGATTTACCTGAAGCGAGCGTCAGCGCGGTGGAGACGGCTTCTTCCAGAATCTTACGCTGCGCTTCAACTTGTGAGGTTACTTTCATCGCAAATGCCATACTGTAAGAGAGAGTTAATTGAAGTCTAACAGAGAACCGTTTTTCAGTGCGCGTCTTAACTGGTAACATTAGCCTCTTTTTTTAAGGAGCCTGACATGACTAAGCAGCCCGAAGACTGGCTCGACGACGTTCCCGGTGATGACATCGAAGACGAAGATGATGAGATCATCTGGGTCAGTAAAAGTGAAATTAAACGTGACGCCGAAGAGTTAAAACAGCTTGGCGCGGAAATGGTAGAACTGGGTAAAAACGCGCTGGATAAACTCCCGCTCGACCAGGATCTGCGCGATGCCATTGAACTGGCACAGAAAATCAAGAAAGAAGGCCGTCGCCGTCAGCTTCAGCTTATCGGTAAAATGCTGCGTCAGCGTGACGTTGAACCGATCCGCCAGGCGCTGGACAAACTGAAAAACCGCCACAACCAGCAGGTTGCGCTGTTCCATAAGCTTGAGCAGATCCGCGATCGTCTGATTGAACAAGGTGATGATGCGGTACCGGAAGTACTGAACCTGTGGCCGGATGCCGATCGCCAGCAGCTGCGTTCGTTGATCCGCAATGCCCAGAAAGAGAAAGAAGCGAACAAGCCGCCGAAGTCTGCACGCCTGATTTTCCAGTATCTGCGTGAGCTGTCTGAAAACGAAGAGTAAGCACAGCATCGTTGAGTGCCCTTAACCCCGCCCCTCTCCCTGTGGGCGAGGGAGAAAAAGCCCGGTAAGCGTGAGCGCTACCGGGCTTTTTTTTACTCGGCGACCGCCTGCGCTTTCTTCGCCAGACCGTCCAGCAGCTTCTGATGGATCCCACCAAAACCGCCGTTGCTCATCACCAGAATGTGATCGCCTGGCTGTGCGGCTTTCACCACCATATCCGCCAGCGCATCCACATCCGCACTCCAGTGCGCAGGCTGAATGCAGGCATCGGCCACTTCGGCCACCTGCCACGGAATATGCTGCGGCTGCAGCAGGAAGACTTCATCGGCACGCCCTAAGGATGGCGCAAGATCGTCTTTGCAGATGCCCATTTTCATGGTGTTCGAACGCGGTTCCAGCACGGCCAGAATGCGGGCGGTCCCGCCGACTTTGCCGCGTAAAGCTGCAAGCGTCGCCAGAATGGCGGTCGGGTGATGCGCAAAATCGTCATACACCGTGACGCCGTGGGCTTCACCGCGCAGCTCCAGACGACGGCGGGCGTTAATGAACGAGCCTAACGCATCCGCCGCATCCGCAGGCTGAACGCCCACATGACGTGCTGCGGCAATCGCCATCAGGCCGTTGTGCATGTTGTGCTCGCCCACCAGGCCCCACTTCACCTCACCCACTTTCTCACCGTCGAGCAGCACTTCCCACTCGGAGGCATCCGCGTTAAGTTTTTTCGCCTGCCAGTGCCCCTGCTCGCCCACCAGCTCCTGCTCGCTCCAGCATCCCATCGCCAGGGTTTGCTTCAGGTTGATGTCGTTTTCCGGCAGGATGATGCGGCCCTGACCCGGAACGATGCGCACCAGATGGTGGAACTGTTTCTGAATCGCTTTCAGGTCGTCAAAAATATCCGCGTGATCGAACTCAAGGTTGTTGAGGATCAGCGTCCGCGGGCAGTAGTGCACAAACTTGGAGCGCTTGTCGAAGAACGCGCAGTCATACTCGTCGGCTTCGATCACGAAGAACGGGCTGTCACCCAGACGCGCAGAAACATCGAAATTACCCGGTACACCCCCGATTACAAAACCTGGCTTATAACCACAGGCTTCGAGGATCCAGGTCGCCATTCCGGCGGTCGTGGTTTTGCCATGCGTTCCGGCTACGGCAACGACCCAACGGTCGCGCAGCACGAAATCATGCAGCCACTGCGGGCCAGACATGAACGGAATGTTGCGTTCCAGAACCGCCTCAACGCACGGATTACCGCGGGTCATGGCGTTGCCAATGATCACCAGATCCGGCTCAGGATCCAGCTGGCTGGCATCGTATCCCTGAATCAGAGAGATGCCCTGTTTCTCCAGAAGCGTGCTCATCGGCGGATACACATTGGCGTCCGAACCTGTCACTTCATGGCCCAGAGCGCGCGCCAGCATTGCCAGTCCGCCCATGAAAGTGCCACAAATCCCCAATATATGAATGCGCATACGTCACTATCCTTCTTCAATGTGGCGCACATTTTACTCACATGTCAGCGACAGCGAAACGCATTTCAGGTAAATCCGTATATTGCTGGCGCGATTCACCTCTGCGCTAATATTTGAATGTTTGTTAAGATTGTTGGGCTTTAGTCGTTTTAGTGAACATACAATCGCTCTACTCACAAAGATGCAGGGAAAGTGTTATGAAAACGTTAGGTGAATTTATTGTCGAAAAGCAGCACGAGTTTTCTCATGCTACGGGTGAACTCACTGCTTTGCTGTCGGCAATAAAGCTGGGCGCTAAGATCATCCACCGTGATATCAACAAGGCCGGTCTGGTCGATATCCTGGGTGCCAGCGGTGCCGAGAACGTTCAGGGCGAGGTTCAACAGAAACTCGATCTGTTCGCAAATGAAAAACTGAAAGCTGCACTGCGCGCGCGCGACATCGTGGCGGGTATCGCCTCCGAAGAAGAAGATGAAATTGTTGTTTTCGAAGGGTGTGAACACGCTAAATACGTTGTGCTGATGGATCCGCTGGACGGTTCCTCTAACATCGACGTTAACGTTTCTGTCGGTACCATTTTCTCCATCTACCGCCGCGTCACGCCTGTTGGCACGCCGGTAACGGAAGAAGATTTCCTCCAGCCTGGTAACAAACAGGTTGCGGCAGGTTACGTGGTATACGGCTCCTCTACCATGCTGGTTTACACCACCGGATGCGGTGTTCACGCCTTTACTTACGATCCTTCGCTCGGCGTTTTCTGCCTGTGCCAGGAACGGATGCGCTTCCCGGAGAAAGGCAAAACCTACTCCATCAACGAAGGAAACTACATTAAGTTTCCGAACGGGGTGAAGAAGTACATTAAATTCTGCCAGGAAGAAGATAAGTCCACCAATCGCCCGTATACCCCACGTTATATCGGTTCACTGGTCGCGGATTTCCACCGTAACCTGCCGAAAGGTGCGATTTATCTCTACCCAAGCACCGCCAGCCACCCGGCCGGTCAACCGCGTTTGCTGTATGCGTGCAACCCGATGGCATTCCTGGCCGCACAAGCCGGCCGTAAAGCGAGCGATGGCCACGAACGCCTTCCGCCAACAATCCCGGACACCCCGCACCACCACC
>ENA-OQKF01000547-OQKF01000547.1-human-gut-metagenome-genome-assembly--contig:-NODE-547-length-21966-cov-3.632950_pt1 | contig 21966 bp, 18 predicted proteins | sample MGYA00242617_ERZ504784 | MGnify/ENA primary metagenome ERZ504784 (study PRJEB26092, sample SAMD00036364) | human gut metagenome | host: Homo sapiens | study: EMG produced TPA metagenomics assembly of... | reverse complement strand
GAGGATGGTTCACGATCAAAGGTTCTATTGAAGTAGGTGATATTCAGTCCTTCTTCCAGTATATCCGTAACTTTACCCAGCCCATCCAGCAGATTGCACAGGTAACCAACCTGCTTCAGTCCTCAGCTTCTGCTTCCGAGCGTGTGTTTGAGTTCCTGGATGAAGAGGAAGAGGAGACTACCAAAGCGAATGCCGTTTCTATTGACGGGCTCAGCGGAAATGTAGAATTTGATCATGTAAGCTTCGGTTACAATCCTGAAAAGATCATTGTCCACGATTTTTCGGCAAAGGTCAAAGATAGTCAGAAAATTGCGAGTGTAGGGCCGACCGGTGCAGGAAAAACCACCATGGTTAAGCTGCTTATGCGTTTCTATGATGTAAACAGTGGTTCTATTAAGGTAGATGGCCATGATGTAAAAGATTTCAACAGAAGCGAGCTTCATGAAATGTTTGGAATGGTGCTTCAGGATACCTGGCTGTTTTCCGGAACCATTATGGAAAACATCCGCTATGGACGGCTGGATGCTACCGATGAGGAAGTGATCGCAGCAGCAAAGGCTGCTCATATCCACAACTTTATCATGCAGCAGCCGGGAGGCTATAACATGGTTCTGGATGAGGAGACCAGCAATGTTTCCCAGGGCCAGAAGCAGCTCCTGACAATTGCAAGAGCCATTCTTGCAGACAATAAGATCCTGATCCTGGATGAGGCTACCTCCTCCGTTGATACCAGAACCGAGGTACAGATCCAGAAAGCTATGGATAACCTGATGAAAGGCAGAACCAGCTTTGTCATCGCTCACAGACTTTCCACCATTAGGGACGCAGATCTGATCCTGGTTATGAAGGATGGTGACATTATCGAGCAGGGCAGCCATGAAGAGCTGCTTGCAAAGAAAGGCTTCTACGCAGATCTTTACAACAGCCAGTTTGATAAGACGCAGACTGCATAAAAGTAAGTGAAACAGATAAAAAAATACAGCAGCTTTTTCGGAAAATATACGGAAAAACTGCTGTTTTTTTTGTCTTCAGAGAGAAAAAATCCAGGGATTTGCTGTCTGTACTTTTACCCGCAGATAATGTATAATGGAGCAAAGTTTCTGCCGGAAAGGAAGGCAGGGACAAAGTCATGACAACGAAAAAACTCATTTATTGCAGCAGCCCTGGGTGTTTTTTTACAAAGACTTGTAGAAAGGGCTGCAGCGCGAATGTTAAAGGAGTATACCCCCAATGACAATTGATAATAAAGACGGAGCAGCTTTTCTTGCATACGTTACAGATAAATTAGAAACCAGGATCGCCCATATCAGCCAGTCCATTCTGGAAGGACAGAAGGATATCGAAGGAATGCATGAGTATTACTGGGAGAACTATACGGAGATGGACCAGTATGGTTACGAAAATTTCGATAACCAGCAGGCACTTCTTCACCAGATCAACGCCAACGAGCAGCAGATCCATTTGCGAAAAAGATTTCGTAAAATGCTGGATTCCCCTTTCTTTGGAAGAGTGGATTTCGTATTTGAAGGGGATGAGGAGCCGGAGATTTTTTATATTGGAATCGGAAATTTCGCAGAAGAGGCAGGGCATACGCCGCTGATCTATGACTGGCGTGCTCCTGTCAGCGGGCTTTTCTACGACTATGATAAAGGTCCGGCGTCTTACCAGGCACCGCTGGGAACCATCTGCGGTGAAATTGCCTCCAAGTGGCAGTACAAGATTCGAAATGGCCGTATGATTTACCAGTTTGAAAGTGATGTGAAGATTGATGACGAGATTCTTATGGCAGAGCTTGGCAGCGGAGGCAGCACTGCGCTGAAAAATATTGTCCGCACCATCCAGAAGGAGCAGAATGCCATCATCCGAAACACCAGGGATAAGATCATGGTAATTCAGGGCGCAGCCGGAAGCGGCAAGACCTCCATTGCCTTGCACAGGATTGCCTATCTTTTGTATCACGACCGCAAGAATCTGAAATCCTCCAATATCCTGATCCTGTCTCCCAACAGCATCTTTTCTGATTATATTTCCCATATACTTCCGGAACTGGGAGAGGAAAATATTAAAGAAATGAGCTTTGATCTTTTTGCCTACAGACAGCTGAAAGATACGGTATCGGACTGCGAAGACCGTTATGACCAGATTGAGCGCAGCCTGAATTTCCCGGATATGCCTTCCTTATATAAGGAAAAACAGTCCAGGGAATTTTTGAATCAGATGGAGGGGTATCTCACCTCCTTAGAAGATGAGCTGATGGATTTTCGTGATGTGGAATATAAGAACTTTACGAAAAAAGAAGAGGAGATCATTGATCTTTTTTATTTTAAATTCCAGGATATCCCTCTGTTATCACGTATGGAGGCAGTTGCAGAGAATTTCATTGATGAGGTAGAGACGCTTCGGGACAATGATATGGATGAGGAAGAACGTGCCATTGTAATGGAGAAATTCATGAATATGTATGAGACACAGGATCTCTATGTGATCTACAGCCGTTTTCTGGAAAGCTGCGGCTATCCGGGACTTCCGCATGTACAGCTTCAGGAGCGAAAGCTCCGGTACGAGGACGTCTATCCGGTACTTTACATGAAGTACCGCCTTCTTCGCCAGACCAGCCACAATGGTATCAAGCACCTGGTAGTAGACGAAATGCAGGATTATTCAAGGCTTCAGTATCTGATCCTTAAAATGATGTTTCCCTGCCGTATGACCATCCTGGGGGACAAAGCCCAGACTATGGAAGATGAGGCTCAGGATGTCCTGGGATTTTTACCGAAAATTTTTGGAAAAGAGATCCGCAGGATCGTTATGAACAAAAGCTACCGAAACACTGTGGAGATTGCTTCTTATGCGAATCAGCTTGCAGGGATTACAGATATGGATCTGTTTGATCGTCATGGCCAGCCAGTGGAAGAATTATTTTTTAAAGGGAAAAAACAGCAGGCAATGGAAGCGGCTCTGGATGAGCTTGTGAACAAGCTTCAGCTGGGAGCGGAACAGTTTGAGACAGCTGCGTTGATCCTTCGCACGGAATCTGAGGCGAAAGAAGCCGCCCGCATTTTGAAAGAAAAACTGGAAAATACAGGGTTTGATATGGAAAATCGTTTCTCGTACCTGCATCGTGACAGCAACAGCTTCTGCAAAGGCCTTACAGTTACTACGTTTTATCTTGCAAAAGGTCTGGAATTTGACCAGGTATTTTCCCTGTTCCCTGCAGCAGATCAGAGTCCGATTGCAAAACAGGGACGTTATATTGCTGCTACCAGAGCGCTTCATAAATTGCATATGTACGAATATGGAAAATAAATATTACAAAAGTATGACAAACAGAGCGTAAAATAAAAAAGAAATTCAGGTTGGCGAAACATGCTGTCAAATGCAATGTACATTTTGCAGACAGGATTTTACAAACACCCTCTGAAAAAATGTATAAAGTTTGTCACGAAAGTTTATAATATTTTCACAGCAAATTTAGATTCTACAGTGGGAAATCCATTGACAGGCTTGTAATAAAATTGTAAAATACAGCTCGGGAGATTTTTATAAACGAGAAATATTTTCGTTTTGTTAATGAAATAGAAGAATGTAGATTTACAAAATTTACTTATGAAAAGAAATAAGGAGGATACTATGAAGAACAAAAAGATTTTAGCAATCTTAACGATATCAGCAATTGTTTCTGCAGCTGCTACAGGCTGCAGCTTTGGCGGAGACGAGCCGGAAGAACAGGTAGTGGTAACTGAGACACCTGCTCCGGAAGCAACCGCTACACCTACTCCGGAGCCAACCATCGCGCCAGACGTACAGGACAGCACCTATACATCAAGCAATGGGGATGTCTCCATTAAGCTTCCAGATGCTACCTGGTCCAATAAGGCGGATGAGGCAGATATGCTCAGCTTCGAATCCCCGGAGCAGGGTAAGATCCTGATCCTTCATGGACAGGGAGAAGAGGACATGTCTTCTGCTATGCTTCCGGATACGCAGGATCTGGCTGTGGCATTAGAGCAGGCTTCTGACCTTGCAGAAGGTACTGACTTTGAGATCCAGGATTATACCGCCAGTGATGTGGAGGGAGTAGGCGTTTATTCTTACACTGTGAAGTACACAGATGCTTCCAAGAGCGGCGGATATGTTTATGCGATCCATAAAATTTATAAGAGCTCTGATGAGTATTACAATATCTGCGGATCTGTTGTGGATGAGGCTTCTTATGCAGGAGTTAAGGCTGCAGTTGATTCCTTCGGAATTGCAGGAGAGTCTTCTTTGAAAGCTGCTGCACCGGTACAGTCTTCTGACAGTGCAGACGGAAGCACTGAGGGAAGTACAGATGGTTCCACTGACGGAACACAGAGTGCAGGTACTGATTCTGCGTCCTCAGGTGATGGAAGCAGTGATGGAACAATCACAAACTCCGGCGGATTTACCCAGGAGCAGCTTACAGACACCAACCAGACCAGAACTATTTACCGCAACTCCGATGGACATCCCCTTGTAATTACTCCGGATGGAAATGGAAACTGGGTTGACTTTGATGGAAATACCTATCGTTTTGTGAATAATGAGGATGTTTACGATCAGAATGATGTGGATTATTACTGGCATGGAGAAGGTGCAGACGTATATTACATGCCTGTAGAGTAATAACAGAAAAAGCAGAATGTTGACTTACACGGACACAGCTACCCGGGATGGATGGCTGTGTCCGTGACAGTTGGAGGGAATATGGATAATTTTCAGGCTTATGGCGAATTTGCCAGAGTATATGATATGTTCCAGGACAATGTGGACTACCAGACCTGGGGCAAATGGCTGAAGCAGCAGCTTGCAGCGCAGGGAATCACAGACGGACTTGTGCTGGATCTTGGCTGCGGCACGGGAACCATGACGGAGATACTGGCAGAGGCTGGCTATGACATGTTCGGAGTGGATAATTCCGGGGAAATGCTGGCAGAGGCCATGGAGAAACGGGTAGAGTCCGGGCATGACATCCTGTATCTTCTTCAGGACATGCAGGAGTTTGAACTTTATGGAACCGTACGGGCTGTGGTAAGCGTGTGTGACAGTCTGAATTACATAACAGAGGAAGAGGAGCTGGAGCATGTGTTTGCCCTGGTAAATAATTATCTGGATCCTCAGGGGATTTTTCTGTTTGATATGAATACGGTTTATAAGTATCAGACTATGATCGGGAATACTACGATTGCTGAGAACCGGGATGAGGGAAGCTTTATCTGGGAGAACAGTTATGATGAGGAGACCGGGATTAATCCGTATGAGCTGGCTCTGTTTATTCCAAGAGAGGACGGACTTTATGAGAAGGATGAGGAGGTTCACTATCAGAGAGCCTATCCTTTGGAGAAAATCAAGGAACTTATTGGAAAAGCGGGGATGGAGCTTCTGGCAGTGTATGATGCGTATACACTGGAACCGCCGAAGGAAGATAGTGGCAGGCTTACCTTTGTAGTAAGGGAACATGGTAAATGATAATATAACAATGATAAATATCAAGAGGATTACGATTAAAATTATAACAGTACAGATTGGAGAATACACATGAATGATTATATCATCCGCGCGACTGCAGCTAACGACCAGATCCGTGCATTTGCGGCAGTGACCACTGAGATGGTGGAGACTGCAAGAGAGCACCATAATACAAGTCCGGTGGCTACGGCAGCGCTTGGAAGACTTCTGACTGCAGGAGCCATGATGGGCTCCATGATGAAGGGGGAAAAAGATGTTCTTACCCTTCAGATCAAGGCCGGCGGTCCACTTCAGGGAATTACGGTAACTGCCGATTCCCAGGGAAATGTAAAGGGCTATGTAGGAAATCCAGATGTCTGCATTCCGGCAAATTCCAAAGGGAAGCTGGACGTTGCAGGAGCAGTTGGTCCTGGATTCCTGACTGTGATTAAAGATATGGGGCTAAAAGAGCCTTACAGCGGACAGGTTATGCTTCAGACCTGTGAGATTGCAGAAGACCTAACCTATTATTTTGCAACAAGTGAGCAGGTACCGTCCGCAGTTGGACTTGGAGTCCTGATGAATAAGAATAATACAGTACGTCAGGCTGGTGGATTTATTGTACAGCTGATGCCATTTGTAGATGACGATGTCGTAGACAGACTGGAGGCAAATATTAATAAAATTTCTTCTGTGACCTCTATGTTGGACAGAGGAATGACACCGGAGGAGATTTTAGAAGAAGTGCTGGATGGATTTGAAGTAGAAGTAAAAGATACAATGCCGGCACAGTTTTACTGTAACTGCACAAAAGAACGTGTAGAGAAGGCAATCATCAGCATTGGGAAGAAAGATATTCAGGAGATGATCGAAGATGGAAAGCCGATTGAGGTCAACTGCCATTTCTGTGGGAAGAGTTATGAATTTTCTGTGGAAGAATTAAAGACATTGATCAAAAAAGCAACTAGATAATCAGAAGGAGCAGAGGGTATGAAGCAGGGATTTGTAAAAGTGGCAGCTGTCACACCGAATATGCGTGTGGCAGATGTTGAATATAATGTAAATGAAATCTGCAGAATGATTGATGAGACGACAGAGCAGGGAGCAAAGGTCATTGCGTTTCCAGAGTTATGTATCACCGGATATACGTGTGGAGACCTGTTCTCGCAGGAAATTCTTCTGCGTGAGGCAAAACAAGGATTATATCGGATTGCAGAGTATACAAAGGAGAAAGATGCACTTATTTTTTTGGGAGTCCCTTATGAAGTCGCGGGAAAGCTTTATAATACAGCAGCGGCACTAAACCATGGAAAGGTTTTAGGATTGGTGCCGAAGACATTTCTTCCTAATTTAGGAGAATTTTATGAAATGCGCCAGTTTCAGGCAGGACCGCAGTCTGTACAGATGATCGAGACGGAAGGACACAGGATCCCGTTTGGTCCGAGGCTGCTTTTTCAGGCGGAGACGATGAAGCATCTCGTTGTATCTGCGGAAATTTGTGAGGATGTGTGGTCTGCCGTACCGCCAAGTATCGAGGCAGCGGTTGAGGGTGCGACATTGATCGTCAATTGTTCAGCGAGCAATGAGATTGCGGGAAAAGAAGAGTATAGAAGGAGTCTGATCGCGGGGCAGTCTGCACGTCTTCTTGCCGGATATGTATATGCAAATGCGGGAGAAGGGGAGTCTACGACGGATCTTGTGTTCGGAGGACATAATATTATTGCAGAAAATGGAGCGATTTTAAAAGAATCCAAGCGTTTTACGAGTGGCGCAATTTATTCGGAGATCGATGTGGAGATGCTTCTTGGAGAGCGTAGAAAGAATACTACTTTCCAAAGAAAAGGAGAGTATTCGATTCCTTATATTCCATTTGAGATTGAGAAGGAAGAGACTATGTTGACAAGGAAGATTCCGATGTCTCCGTTTGTTCCGGAGAATAAGGTTACGCGCAGCAGACAGTGTGAGGAAATTTTGATGATCCAGGCAGTCGGTCTGAAAAAGCGGATGCTGCACACGAACTGTCAGCGTGCAGTAGTTGGAATTTCAGGGGGGCTCGATTCTACGCTGGCATTGCTTGTTACTGCAAAAACGTTTGATCTTCTCGGAATTGACAGAAGTCAGATTCTGTCAGTGACGATGCCTTGTTTTGGGACAACAGACAGGACTTATCAAAATGCATGCAGATTGACGGAAAAGCTTGGAGCTACGTTGAGAGAAATTCCGATTCAGAATGCAGTTAGGGTACATTTTGAAGACATCGGGCAGTCCGAGGAAGAGCATGATGTTACCTACGAGAATGCGCAGGCGAGAGAGCGGACACAGATTCTCATGGATCTGGCGAACAAGACAAATGGGATGGTCATTGGAACCGGGGATATGTCAGAACTTGCACTTGGATGGGCAACTTACAGTGGGGATCACATGTCTATGTATGGAGTCAATGCCTCTGTGCCGAAGACGTTGGTATATCATCTTGTAAGGTATTATGCTGAAGAATGTGAAGATCCAGAATTAAAGGGACTACTCTTTGATATTTTGGATACGCCGGTAAGCCCAGAGCTTTTGCCGCCTAAGGATGGGGAAATCGTGCAGAAGACAGAAGAAACTGTGGGACCGTATGAACTACACGATTTCTATCTCTATTATGTTTTGAGATTCGGTTATGAACCGTCGAAGATATATCGTTTGGCAAAATATGCGTTTGGTGGGATTTATGAAGATGAGATAATTTTGAAGTGGCTGAAAAAATTTTATTGGAGATTTTTCTCTCAGCAGTTTAAACGATCTTGTCTTCCAGATGGACCGAAGACAGGAACAGTGTCGCTTTCGCCAAGAGGCGACTGGCGGATGCCGAGTGATGCATGTGTGACACTTTGGCAGAAAGATTTGGATGCACTAGAATAGACTAAGAAGAGGATTCTACAGAGATTTCTCATCTGGAATAAAATAGTTTCCCCTAAGTCTTGATAAAGAGTATAAAAATAGGATGGAGAGTAGTCAAACTCACCATCCTTATTTTTTTTACGCTTCTACAAAAACATCTTTTCCAAGACCGCAAAGTGGGCATACCCAATCTTCCGGAAGATCTTCGAATGCTGTTCCAGGTGCGATTCCGTTATCTGGATCACCGATTTCTGGATCATATTCATATCCGCATGGTTCGCAAATATATTTTTTCATAAAGTCACCTCCTAACTGAATGGTTATAAAAATATAAAACACATATCAGGAAATCCTGAATATATTATGATCATATTTCTGCAAGTTATTCTAGCAGAAAATCAGGAAAAATACAATAAAAAAACGGTGAAAAATGTATAAAGCTTATTGGGTGCCGAGATATTTGGACAAGGCTTCTAGTTGGACAAGGAATTCTCGTTGCCTTTCTTCGGACAACGAATGAAATACCAACAACATCCGGGTTTCCAGACGGGAAAGGGATAATGAAGCATGTCCGGGCTTAATTTCTAATACCTCATCGGCAGAAAGATCGTATAATCTTGCCAAGGTTGCAAAGGTATTCAAATCTGGTTCTGCAACATTGTTCTCATATCCCGACAAAGATTTCCGATTAATTCCAGTTAATTCCATGACACGTTTTTGTGTATAGTCTTTATTTTCCCGCGCATTTTTAAGGGTAAGTCCAATGTTTTTCATGAAATTCTCCTTTTTTGATTAATATAAACCAGGGCTCTATGAAAATTCATGAAAGTCCGATAAAAATGGCGTTTCACGGTTGACGTCTTAAAAACTAAGACTTATAATGAAAATGCAATAAGTATCAGAACGGACTGACTGAGAATGGGAAATGACAATGATTAAGTTTCTGATAAAGGAAAAGTGTGTCAAATTTTAATGAGTTGTCACAAAAACAGGTAAAATGTCTGGGAGATAAAAAATACCTGATTATCTTTTGGGCTTTTACAATAAAATTCAAACCGGTGAGAGGAGAAAGAGCATGAAGAATAAGTATGTAATGAGCAGATTGCTTGCATTAGGTATGGCTGCTACTTTGACTGCAGGCAATCTTCCGATGGTTGCAAATGCAGCAGATGAAACTGTAAAGGTTTCAGAAGCAACAGAGCAAAAAGCAGAAGACACAGAAGTTGAAACACAGGAAACAGAAAATCCACAGGCAGAGAATGTGGAACAAGTAGAAACTCCAGAGACAGAGACACCTGAACAAACAGAAAATCAAGGAACAGTAGAGAAAACTGAACAGACAGAAGCGGAAAACGTTCAGAATGCTGCAGTGCCACAGTTGAATACAGGTCTGATGCAGGCAGGAAAATATGACGCGTCAGGAAATTGGGTTGCGATGTCAGGAACAGAACTGTTGACAAATGATCAGATTATTTTCAACTTGAGAACAATGGTACCGGAGGGATTTAACTACAATTCTGCAAATATTTTAGTGGATGGTGAGTGGATCAGAGCTGATGAAGGTGGTTATGCGGTTGTAAATAAGACTTCAACAGTAACAAAAGTAGGAATGTGGTTGGAACAAAATGGTCAAGTAGTGCAAGAACCAGTGATGGCAGATGTAAATTATCACATTACAGTGGACCAGACAAAGCCGACAATTGATGAATTCCATATGTGGACAATGGAAGCAAATGGAAAGTATGAAGATTTTGAAAGTGGCGTAACAAACAAAGATGTTATGGTAGATGTTGTTGCAAATGATGATGTGGAAGTAGATTACGTCTTTTATACATCGTCAACTGGATCCACACCAGTTTTTGAAAAGATTCCAAATACAAATGAAAATGCATATCGTTACATTTTTAAAGAAGACGGAGTATATAATGGTGTAATCAGTGTAAAAGATAAAGCAGGAAACTATACAGAAAAAGCAGTGTCATTTACTATTGATAAAACAGCTCCGACTCTGGATGAACTCCATATGTATGCAATAAACGAAGATGGAACATTTGCAGATCTTGCAGATGGTGGAAAAACAGATAAAAAGGTTATGGTGGACGTTGTTGCAAATGATAATGTAGAAGTAGATTATGTTTTCTATACATCAGAGGCAGGGGCTACTCCAGTATTTGAAAAAGTTCCAAATACAACAGAAAATGCATATCGTCATGTATTTGAGAAGCCGGGCACATACAATGGTGTGATTAGTGTAAAAGACAAAGCAGGAAACTACACAGAAAAAAATGTATCTTTTACAATTCAGGAAAAAAGAGATACATTGATGGTAATTAGCTTTGAAACACGTGATGGCAAAAAAGTTGGACAAGAAGTTGTAAAGAAACAAGGAATTGACGGAGAAGATGTTAATTTTGAACTGGGAAAAGATTTTCAACTTCCAACGGGTTATAAACTAGCAGAAGAAAATAAGGTAGAAACTATTACAGTACCAGCAGGAACAACTGGGGGACATGTAGTTCTTGTAGATAAAGGTGGTAATTCTTCTATTGCAAATGTTCAGTTTGTAGATGCAGAAACAAATGAAGTGATAGGTGGAGGAGACTACTTTGTAGATGGAGATGGCGATGGAATCTTCACACACAGAGAAGTAGTAGAATATGTACCGGAAGGATATGTATTGACAGAGTTTGGAGATTTCCAGGTATCAGAATCACCATTACAGCTCAGCGTAGTGAAAAAAGAGAAAGAGTCAGTTGTAAAGATCCAGTTTGTAGATTCTATCACAAATGAAGTGGTAGCAGGAGGAGACTATTTCGTAGACAAAGACCGTGACGGAATCTTTAATCACAGTGAAGTAGAGCAATGGGTGCCGGAAGAGTACAGATTAGTAGAGTTTGGAGATTTCCAGGTATCAGAATGTAAGGAAACACCATTACAGCTTACAGTAGAAAAGGTAAATAAATCTTCTATCGTAAAGATTCAGTTTGTAGATGCAGAAACAAATGAAGTGATGGGTGGAGGAGACTACTTTGTAGATGGAGATGGCGATGGAATCTTCACACACAGAGAAGTAGTAGAATATGTACCGGAAGGATATGAATTGGCAGAATTTGGAGATTTTCAGGTAGCTGAGTGTAAAGATACACCGTTACAGCTTAGTGTAGTAAAAATAAAAAATGATGTCAAACCAGATCCGGAGAATCCAGATAAACCAAATCCAGAAAAACCAGATTCAGAAAAACCAGATTCAGAAAAACCGGGTAAACCAGATCAGGAAAAACCGAATAACCCAGATCCGGAAAAACCGAATAAGCCAGATACACAAAAACCAAATAAATCAAATAAGAATAACACAAATGCAGATAAGAAGACACCGAAGACAGGTGATGATCTTCAAGCAGCAGGAGCATTTTCTGTTTTAGGAGCAGGAGCGCTTGCAGCTATTGCAGCGTTGCTGAAGAAAAGAAAATAATTCTCAACAATCTGTATAAAATAACATGTAACTTGTATTGCCAAAAATGCGGAGACTGCTTCTGCGTTTTTGGCAATCTTTTTGAAAAGAAAGAAGAGTGGATCAGGAAATTATGAGGAGAATCGTTCGAAAAATAGGAATTGTAATGGTGCTTTTTTGTTTGACTGTAATGTCAATGGCAGGGTGTAAGAAAGGAGAAATGAAAGAGGAAAATCAAGAAGTGGATAAATTCTTTTATAGTAAACTCCCAAAGACAAATCAGAAAGTATCTGAAGAGGAAGAAAAGAAAATTCAGAAAGGAATTGAAAACTGGGCAAAAACAGTTCTGTTGGCGGATAGTTCTGTTGGGAAACAAAATCAAAAATTGATTGAAAAGAGTTTTTATCAAAGTATTGCAGATGAGAAACAGAGGGAACAGGTTAAAAAGGATCGAGATAAATTTTATAAGGGAAACGATGTAAAAGTGCAAAGTGCAGAGGCGAAAATTGAAAATGCTTATGCAACCGAGTATGACGGGAAAAGTATTGGAGATGTAACCTGTGATGTTGTTATCAAAGGGAAGAAAGATGGAAAGCCATTTTCTCGTACCTATCATTTAAAGCTTGCGGTGAGTTATGTGAATGAAGTGGTATCGGTATATGAAGTGGGAAGTATTTCATGGAAATAAATGAAAGCAGGAGCAAGGAAAGAGAACGTGCTGAATGACGAATGGTACATTTGATAGGAGAGCTTACGAGAAATAACAGGAGTAGAATAGACATATAGTATAGTAAGAAAAAATAAGGAGCCAGTATGAGAAAAAATAGAACATATAGTTTACTGGTTGCGGGAAGTTTATTGTTGTTTATTGGTGGGCTATTTTGCCTTCCGGGAGAAATTACTGTAAGCAACAATGTTTACGGAAAAGAATTACCGATTCAGTCGGTGGAAACAGAAGAGAAGAAGGCAGTGCTGACATTTGAGTGTGCATGGGATCACAGTAGTATAAAGGACATACTGGAGATTCTTGAGGATCATAATGTTCGTGCTGCTTTTTTTGTCACTGGGGACTGGGTGAAACAGTATCCGGAAGATGTTCGGAGGATCGTTCAAGGAGGGCATGATATCGGGAACCATTCGGCGACACATCGGAACATGGTACAGCTTGAAAAAGAGGAGATAGAGAAAGAATTAAAAGAGACACATCAGGCAGTAAAAGAATTGACAGGGAAAGAGATGAAGTTCTTCCGACCACCTTATGGTGCATTTAATGATACGGTGATTTTGACAGCAAAAGAAGGAGGCTATCTTACTGTGATGGGAAATATAGACTCCATGGACTGGAAAGATTATGGAGCGAAGACAATCTTACGGACAGTGATGGAAGGTAAAGAACTGCAAGGGGGCTCAATCATCCGGCTAAACAGTGAGGCAAAATATACGAAAGAGGCATTGCCAAAGCTCATTGAAAGTCTGGAGAGAGAAGGGTTCCGGCTGGTGCCGCTTTCACAGCTGCTGTATCAGGAAGCATATCATTTAGATGTGAAAGGAAGGCAGATCCCAGATGACAGGTGATCAGCCTTCTTTTTTGAGAGGATTTGGACTGTGGACAGTCAGGATTTTTGTAATATGATTTGTCTTGTTGGACCAGTTATGAGGAATGCATGATGGGATGTGAACGGAGTCACCGGGATAAAGCTGATAAGTGATACCATCAATATTCATCGTGAGGATTCCTTCTAAAATATAAATGAATTCTTCGCCGGTGTGATTGTAGAGTTCCAAAGTCTCTTTTTCTTCAGGAAGAGGAGGCATGATCTCTACAAGGCGCGGAAGCAGATCGAAACTGGTCAGATGGTCAGTCAATGCATATTCAATGATTTCTGAGTTGACGAGGGTAGTCTCCTTTTCATAGCTTCGCACGACATATTTTGTCTCCTGTGGTGAGGAGAGATCAAAAAAGGACGAGAGTTCAACTTCCAATACCTTGGCAATCTTTTCCAAAGAATCAATCGCAATACTGGTCAGTCCACGCTCAAACTGTGACAAAAAGCCGATGGAAAGACCGGTCTGTTCACTGAGATATTTTAATGTATATTTTTTTTCTGTTCGCAGTTCTTTGATGCGAAATCCGATGACAGCACTTTTATTCACACTGGATGCTCCATTTCTTTTTATTTCTGTTTCTATGATAAAGGATTTGCAGGAAAAAATCAATTCAGGAGATATGAATTTTATAAAAAGTCAAAAAGCTTTTTATGAAAGAAGTAATTAAAAAATGTAAAATAATTTTATGACAAAATAAAAATACTGTGATATAATATGAAAAAATGATAAAAATTTCATTTTTATGAAAATATAGGGATGAATTTTAGCCATAAAAAGAAGAATCCTGACGGAAGAAAAGGTGGAGGGGATTATGAAATATCCTGAGATTATGAATATTCAGAAATATTCCATACATGATGGAGATGGAATTCGAACGACGGTCTTTTTTAAAGGCTGCCATTTAAAGTGTTGGTGGTGTCACAATCCAGAAAGTCAGAAATTTACGCCTCAGCTGATGTTCCATGCGGACCGGTGCGGCGGGTGTCATGCATGTGAACAGATCTGTAGTCACCATGCAGTGACGGTTCGTGATGGAATTGCGTGTACGAACCGGACAAAATGTGAACTTTGCAGAGAATGTCTGGATCATTGTGTGAATAATGCGCGAGAGATTGTGGGGAAGGAATACACGATTTCGGAATTGATGAAAGAAATTGAGAAAGACTGTATGTTCTATGAGGAGTCAGGAGGAGGCGTAACATTATCTGGCGGTGAGGTCATGGCGCAGGATATGGACTATATCGAGCAGTTATTAAAGAAGCTTAAGAGAAAGGGATACAATGTGGCAATTGACACATGTGGGTATGCACCGCAGGAGAATTATGAGCGCGTGCTGCCTTATGTGGATACATTTTTATATGATATCAAGACAATGGATCCGGAAAAGCATGAAAAATATATGGGGAAAGACAATGAATTAATTTTGTCAAATCTTCGTTTCATCAGTGAACGTGGGGCAAGGATTTATATTCGTATTCCGGTCATCGGTGGAGTAAATGACACGGAAGAAGAGATGGAAGCAATGATTACTTTTCTGAAACAATCCATTTCTGTCAGCCAGATCAATCTGCTCCCGTATCATAATATTGCCGGGGGAAAATATGATAAGCTGGATATCAGATATAAGGGGGAAGCATTTACGATTCCGCCGAAAGAACAGATGGAAGCATTCCAGAGACAATTTATCCAAAATGGATTTGCAAATACAAAAATCGGAGGTTAATTATGAGAAGAGGTATGAACGAAAGAATTCAGAAACTGAGAGAACAGAGTGTCAATGCAGTTCCGCACATTTATATGGAGCGTGCCGATCTGGAGACAGATGCGTACATGAAGTACGAAGGATCTGTCAGTGTACCGGAGATGAGGGCACTGGCATTTAAGCACTTTATGGCAAATAAGACACTTTGTATTAATGAAGGAGAACTGATTGTTGGAGAGAAAGGGGACAGCCCGCAGTCGGCACCGACATTCCCAGAACTTTGCTGTCATACATTGGAGGACATGCATGTGATGAATGACCGGGATCTGATCAGTTTCAAGGTAACAGAGGAAGACTTAAAACTTCAGAAGGAAAAGATCATTCCATACTGGGAGAATCGTTCTATCCGTCATAAGATCCTTCACAATATGAGCAGACAGTGGAAAGAGTGCTATGAGGCAGGGATTTTTACAGAGTTTATGGAGCAGAGAGGACCGGGACATACAGTCGGTTCTGAGAAAATCTACAAAAAAGGATTTCTCGATTACAAGCAGGATATTATCGAGAGCAGAAACCGTCTGGATTTCCTCAATGACAAGGAAGCACTTGACAAGCGTGCACAGTTAAATGCGATGGAGATCGCCTGTGACGCGATCATTATCCTTGGAGAACGTTATGCAGCGCTTGCAAGAGAACTTGCAGAGAAAGAGGAAGATGAAGTGAGAAAGCAGGAGCTGCTACAGATCGCGGCAAATTGTGATGTGGTTCCGGCATATGCGCCACAGACATACTGGCAGGCGATCCAGATGTACTGGTTCGTGCATCTTGGTGTGACAACGGAGTTAAATCCATGGGATGCGTATAGTCCGGGAAGACTGGATCAGCATTTGAATCCATTCTATGAAAAAGATACAGAGGCAGGCATTTTAGATGATGAGAAAGCGCTGGAACTTTTAGAATGCCTCTGGGTGAAATTTAACAATCAGCCGGCTCCTCCAAAAGTGGGAATCACATTAAAGGAGAGCAGTACTTACACAGATTTTGCAAATATTAATACCGGAGGGATTACACCGGATGGACAGAATGGAGTCAATGAGGTCAGCTATCTAATCTTAGATTGTATGGATGAAATGAAGCTTTTGCAGCCAAGTTCGAATGTACAGATCAGCAAGAAGACACCGATGAAGTTCCTAAAACGTGCCTGCGAAATTTCTAGAAAAGGATGGGGACAGCCGGCATTTTATAATACGGAAGCGATCATACAGGAATTGCTAAATGCAGGAAAATCTATTGAGGATGCAAGAAGAGGCGGAACGAGTGGGTGTGTGGAGACTGGTGCATTCGGAAATGAAGCATATATTCTGACAGGATATTTCAACCTTCCGAAGATTCTCGAGATCACACTGCACAATGGTTTTGATCCGGTCAGCAAAAAGCAGCTCGGGCTTCAGACTGGGGAGGCAACAGACTTCCATTCTTATGAAGAATTGTTTGAGGCTTATAAGAAGCAGGTAGAATATTTTGCAGACATCAAAATGGAAGGAAGCAATATTATTGAGAAGATCTATGCAGAATATATGCCGGCGCCATTTCTATCTGTCATCACAAACGACTGCATTTCCAACGGAAAAGATTACAATGCCGGAGGAGCTCGTTATAATATCAACTATTTGCAGGGGGTAGGAATCGGTACGATTACAGACTCTCTGACAGCGATCAAATACAATGTGTTCGATGAGAAGAAATTTACGATGGAAGAGTTAATGGAAGCCATGGAACACAACTTTGAAGGATACGAGAAGATTGCAAATCTTGTACGCAACAAGACACCGAAATATGGAAATGACGATGACTATGCAGACGATGTGATGCAGGCAGTCTTTGACTTCTACTATCATACAGTGACAGGCAGACCGAACATGAAAGGCGGTACTTATAGGATCAATATGCTTCCGACTACCTGTCATGTGTACTTTGGTGAAGTGATGTTAGCAAGCCCGAACGGAAGACTTGCACACAAGCCTGTATCAGAGGGAATCTCGCCGGAGAAAGGTGCCGATATCTGCGGTCCGACAGCGGTAGTAAAGTCTGCATCTAAAATGGATCATGTACGGACAGGGGGAACGCTTCTGAATCAAAAATTCACACCGAGTGTTGTTGCAGGGGAAGAAGGATTGACGCAGATGGCAAATCTTGTGCGGAGTTATTTTAATATGGATGGACATCATATCCAGTTCAATGTCATCGATAGACAGACGCTGATCGATGCTCAGAACAATCCGGAAGAGTATAAGGATCTGATCGTGCGCGTAGCAGGTTACAGTGATCACTTCCGCAATTTGAGCAAAGCACTTCAGGATGAAATTATTGAACGTACAGAACAGTCATTTAATTAGGAAAGATGCTTTTGAAAGCTTTTGTGAAAGGAGAAAGAAAACATGGAGAAGAAATTAGGGTTTATCGGTGCCGGAAATATGGCAAAAGCGATGATGGGTGGAATTTTGAAGAACGAGATTCTGTTACCGGAGGATGTGATCGCATCCGATCTTTATCAGCCGGGATTGGAGCGGACGAAAGAGGAGCTTGGAATTTCTGTGACAACAGAGAATCAAGAAGTGGTAAAGAAAGCAGAGGTAGTCGTTCTGTCTGTGAAACCACAGTTTTATGCAGCTGTGATTGAAGAAATCCGGGAAGTGGTGTCAGAGGGGCAGATTATCGTCACGATCGCGCCGGGACAGACGCTGGAACATTTGCAGGAATTATTCGGAAAACCGGTGAAGATTGTTCGCACAATGCCAAACACACCGGCGCTTGTGGGAGAAGGAATTACAGGTGTCTGCAAAAATGAACTGGTGACAGAGGAAGAACTTTCTTATATTTGCAAAATATTTAGTGGATTTGGAAAAGCAGAAGTATTAAGTGAGAAGCTGATGGATGTTGTTGTGTCTGTAAGCGGAAGTTCTCCGGCATATGTCTTTTTATTCATCGAGGCGATGGCAGATGCGGCTGTCGCAGATGGAATGCCGAGAGCGCAGGCATATAAATTTGCAGCGCAGGCAGTTTATGGGAGCGCGAAAATGGTGTTGGAGACAGGAAAACATCCAGGAGAATTAAAAGATATGGTATGTTCTCCGGGAGGGACAACGATCGAGGCGGTGCGCGTACTAGAGGAGCAAGGATTCAGAAGCAGCGTCATCGAAGCGATGAAAGCGTGCGTAAAAGTTGCAAAAGAGCTTGGAAAGAAGTAAAATAGAAAAAAGTGCAGCAAGAAAGGGGTTACGCAGCGATGAAATACCATGCAGATGAAGAGAGATATAATAGGATGAAGTATCACAGATGTGGAAAGAGCGGGCTGAAGCTTCCGGCGGTGTCACTTGGACTTTGGCACAACTTTGGCACAATGGACGATTTTGAGACGATGCGTCAGATGTGTTTTACTGCTTTTGATCTTGGAATCACACATTTTGATCTGGCAAATAATTATGGTCCGCTTCCGGGAAGCGCAGAGACGAATTTTGGAAAGATCCTAAAAGAAGATCTTGGAAGTTACCGTGATGAAATGATTATCAGCACGAAGGCGGGATATGATATGTGGGAGGGCCCTTATGGCAGTGGCGGAAGCAGAAAATATCTGCTGGCAAGTCTAGATCAGAGTCTGCAGCGCATGGGGCTGGAGTATGTAGATATTTTCTATCATCACTGTGTAGACCCAGAGACGCCTGTGGAGGAGAGTATGATGGCGCTTGATGCGGCAGTGAAGCAGGGAAAGGCATTGTATGCGGGAATTTCAAACTATGATCTGGAACATGCGATGCAGGCGATGGAGATTTTAAAGGAATTAAAATGTCCTTTCGTGATCAACCAGATTCGCTATTCGATCCTGGATCGGTGGATTGAAAATGATGGCCTGAAAACATTTGCGAACAAGAGTGGCTGCGGACTGATCGCATTCAGTCCGTTGGCACAGGGACTGCTCTCCGACAGGTACTTGCACGGAATTCCGGAAGACAGCCGTATTCGGAAAAGCGGAAGATTCTTAAAGGAGAGTGCAGTCACAAAAGAACGGTTAGAGCAGCTGGAGGCGTTGAATGAAGTCGCAAAAGAGCGTGGACAGACACTGGCACAGATGGCTCTGTCCTGGGTGCTTCGCGATGGAGATGTGACAAGTGTCCTGATTGGCGCATCCAAGCCGGAACAGATTCGGGAGAATGTAAAAATCGTTGAAAAAACAGAGTTCAGTGAAGAAGAGCTTAGAAGAATTGATGAATTGTCAAAAGCAGTCACAAAATAGCGGTGATTTCGTTGACAAATAAAATAGGGATTGTTATGATAAAAAACAGACGAGGGCGTTTTCCGTGCAGGAACGCCCTCTTTCTGGATTGCATAAAAGTAGCAGCAGAAAACTCGGTTTTGTCGGGGAGGAAGTTATGAGAACATATACGAAGGACGATATTATACAAATTGTGGAAGAGGAGGATGTAGAGTTTATCCGCCTTCAGTTCACAGATATGTTAGGAACATTGAAAAATATAGCGATCACAGCAAGTCAGCTTCCAAAGGCTTTGGAGTACGCATGTACATTTGATGGATCCTGTATGGAAGGATTTATCTGGTTGGAGGAAGAGGATATGTATTTACACCCGGATCCATCTACGTTTGAAATATTTCCATGGCGGCCACAGCAGGGGAAAGTTGCCAGGTTGCTCTGTGATGTCTATAAGTGTGATGGGACACCATTTGAGAGCGATTCCCGCCAGATTTTAAAGCGGACGATCAAGCGGGCGCAAGAGAAGGGATACACGATGGAAGTTGGAAGTGAGTGTGAGTTTTTCCTCTTCCACATGGATGAAGAAGGAAATCCAACGACAGTGACACATGAGTGTGCAGGATATTTTGACATCGATCCGATGGATTTTGGAGAAAATACAAGGAGAGATATCGTACTGACACTGGAGGAGATGGGATTTGTGATTGAGTCTTCCCACCATGAAGTGGCTCCGGCACAGCATGAGATCGTTTTTCGGCACAGTGAGGCACTGTCTGCGGCAGATGATATTCTGACATTTAAGATGGTTGTGCGGACTATTGCGAAAAAGCATGGACTGCATGCAACATTTATGCCGAAGCCGAAAAGTGAGAGCGCCGGCTCGGGGATGCACTTGAATTTGACACTTCAGAAGGAGGGAAGAAATCTATTTTTCGATGAGAAGGATCCTTATGGATTAAGCAGAGAAGCCTATTATTTTATCGGAGGATTAATGAAACACATCGGCGCAGTGTCTCTGTTTACCAATCCGATTGTCAATTCGTATAAAAGGCTGATACCGGGATTTGATGCGCCGATTTATGCAAACTGGTCAGTCAAGAAGAAAAGTGCTCTGATTCGCATTCCATTTGAGAAAGAAGGAAAAAAATGGATAGAGTTAAGGAGTCCGGATGCATCCGCGAATCCATATCTGGCACTCGCAGTCTGCCTGGCGGCAGGAATGGATGGAATTGAGAGGAAAATCCTTCCGCCATCCTGCATCGACGAACAGGAATACAGGGGACGGAGTCAGAAACTGGAAGAAACATGCAGGCTTCCGAAGAGCCTTTTGGAGGCGGTGGAAGCGTTTGAGCAAGATGAACTGATGCAAAGTGTGATCGGGAAAGAATTATCGCAAAAATATATTCAGATGAAGAAGAAAGAATACCGGGAATACTGTGCACAGGTGACTGCGTGGGAGCTGGAACAATATTTGTATCGGATATAGGAAGCTATTCTGTCAAACGAAAAGATGCAGGGAGGGGTGAGCGTGAGCAGGATCATAGTGGCAATTCCGAAAAGGGAGACCGGAATACAGATTCGGAATCTGCTTGTCCGAAATGGATTTGATGTCATCGGAGTCTGCACTTCCGGCGTGCAGATATTAAACTATGCGGATGTTCTGGAGGAGGGGATCGTCATTTGTTCCTGCCAGCTCAAAGATATGATGTATGGAGAATTACGAGCGGATTTGCCGCAGTCGTTTGAGATGCTGGTGCTTACAACAGGAAGGTATCCGGTGGAGGAAACGGCACATATCAGGACGCTTTCTTTGCCTCTGAAAGTGCAGGAATTGTTAGAGCAAGTGCGGGCTATGGAAGAAATATTTGAGTGGCAGAGAAGAAAAAGGCGCGGCAGAAAGAGTGAACGAAATGAGAGACAGAATCAGATTATTTCCAGAGCAAAGGCACAGCTGATGGAAAAGAAAGAAATGTCAGAAGCAGAGGCACACCGATATTTACAAAAATACAGTATGGAGAGTGGGAACAGCCTGACAGAGACAGCGCAGATGATATTAGAGATGATGGAAGAGCGTCCATCAGAAAAATAAAAGAGAAAAGAGAGGAAATGCAGATGAAATTTACAAAAATGCAAGGATTAGGAAACGATTATGTCTATGTAAACTGTCTGAAGGAAAAAGTAGAATCGCCTTCGGAAATGGCACGAAGAGTCAGTGACAGACATTTTGGAGTGGGATCGGATGGATTGATTTTAATCTGTCCGTCTGAATGTGCGGATTTTGAGATGAAGATGTATAATGCGGATGGATCCAGAGGTGAAATGTGTGGCAATGGGATTCGCTGTGTTGGAAAATATGTCTATGATTATGGCCTGACAGATCAGACAGAAATATCTGTAGAGACACTTGGAGGGATCAAACATTTAAGTCTGACGGTAGAAGAGGGGAAAGTTGCCCTTGTAAAAGTGGATATGGGATCCCCGATTTCTGTGCCAGAGCAGATTACGGTAAAAGTAGAAGGCGATCATGCGGTAAATGTTCCGATCCGTGTGGATGGGGACGAGTAACGGATTACCTGTTGCCAAATGGGC
>ENA-OQKF01000541-OQKF01000541.1-human-gut-metagenome-genome-assembly--contig:-NODE-541-length-22246-cov-8.726932_pt1 | contig 22246 bp, 13 predicted proteins | sample MGYA00242617_ERZ504784 | MGnify/ENA primary metagenome ERZ504784 (study PRJEB26092, sample SAMD00036364) | human gut metagenome | host: Homo sapiens | study: EMG produced TPA metagenomics assembly of... | reverse complement strand
GGGGAGGCCCTGGCGGAGGGGGAAGGCGCGGGCCGGGCGGGCGGGCTGCGGGGGCGGGTGGGGGGAGAGGTGCAGGCGGTAGCGCGAGCCGGCCCCGAGCAGGGGCTCGGAGTTGGGGAGGTCAGTCGGCGGGGAGATGACCAGGAGGTCCCGGAGGCCCGCCAGCAGGGGGGGGGACAGCGGGTAGTGGATCATGGGCTTGTCGTAGACCGGCAGCAGCTGCTTGGAGGTCACGAGCGTGAGCGGGTACAGGCGCGTGCCGGACCCGCCTGCGAGGATGATGCCTTTCATTCAATCACTTCCAAAGTCAGTGAACGGAAAAATAAATCCGTTTAGCAATGTTCCTGATTGAGAGCGACAATTTACGAGCGGTTAAATCAACCGACGATATATTGATACCATCGAGTGAACAGATTGCTCGCACAAAATCAAACTCATCGCGTTTCAATTGCTCTTTTTTATCCTTAAAAAGTGAGTTCGTAGTAGATTCGTTGCACACTCTAAAATAGGAATAAATTGAGTCTAGATAGCAGACATCACTATTAAGTGATAGACGAATCCAATACTCCCAATCAGGGGAGTAACACAAAGAATCATTAAAGGGTCCAACTTTTTGCCAGCAATCTCTACGAAACATGACATTAGAAGGCTCTCCATAGATATTATGAGTTCGAAATGTCTTGCGGGCAAAATCAGAGCCTTTTAAAACCATATCCCGCTTAAAAGGTCTCCTCTTCATTGTAATGGCACCATTCGAGTCAATAACACATGAAGCGCTGAAGCAGAGGGAGCACTTTGGATTAGCATCCAGTGCTGCAACCTCAGACTCAAGAGCCCCGGGTAACAAAATATCATCCTGAAAGAGGAAATGAATATACTCGCCAGAAGATTTCTCAATGGCATTATTCCAGTTTCCAACAAGACCGAGATTACTGGCGTTTCTAAATACCTTAATTCGAGAATCCGTTAGCTTGGAAACAATCTCAAATGTTCCATCAGTTGACTGATCATCGAAGATTAATAATTCGAAATCGCGGAAAGACTGGCTTAACACCGAATCAATTGCCTTCAAAATGTACTTAGCACCATTAAAACAAGGCATCAACACACTAACTTTAGGCATCCTTGTCCTCCTTATCGGACAAAAATTCCTCAATAAAATAGCGAGGACGATGCTTCGTCTCCATATAAGTCTTTCCAACGTACTCGCCGATGACACCCAAAGCCAAAAGTTGAAGTCCGCCAAGACACCAAATTGACATAATAATGCTTGTCCAGCCAACTTGTACATCGCCAATAAAATGACCAATTAAAAGATATACAAGTGCAAATAAACTAAAAATAGAAATGATTAAACCGGTGAGAGTAATTATCCTAATCGGTTTAGTACTAAAAGACGTTATACCTTCAAAAGCAAATGACAGCATTTTACCGAGCGTGTATTTAGATTCGCCGGCAAACCGTTTCCCTCGCGAATAATACACGCAGCAAGATTTGAAACCAACTAAAGGAACCAAACCACGAAGAAATAGATTAACCTCACGGAATTGAGACAATGCAAGAACAGCACGCTTGGACATCAATCTATAGTCAGCATGGTTATAAACAGCATCGACACCCAACGAAGACTGTAAGCGATAAAAAGACTGTGCGGTAAAACGTTTTAGAAAGGAATCGCTAGAACGATCATTTCGTACACCATATACAACTTCATAGCCTTCGCGAGCTCTTGAAACCATTTCATCAAGCGCATTGATATCATCTTGTAAATCAGCGTCCATCGATGCTATTAAATCAGCAAACTCCGCTGCCTTGTGTAACCCAGAAAGTAAAGCCTTCTGATGGCCACAATTCCTAGAGAGCTTAAGTCCACAGAATAAGGAATTAGACTGATGAAGACTTTCGATGATCTCCCAAGTCTTATCGGATGACCCATCGTCAACTAACAAAACCTTACTGTTCGCATTAATCTGAGACAATTTTACTAAAGTGGAAAACTTCTCAAAAAGCCTTTTAGAGGTTTCCCGCAAAACGCTCTCCTCGTTATAACAAGGAACCACGAGATAGAGAATCGGCAATATGTCCATCTTTGTCATGCAAGCACCTATCACTTAAATGCCCAATACTTACTTAAAATATAATTAAGAGGATAAGTTACAAACAAGTTAAGCAGTGGACCAAGAATAGAAGAAATTCCAAGCACACTAACCCAAAAGTACAAAAGGATGTTGTTGATAATCAATCCAGTAAAAGCACTCGAAGCAAGTAGCTTGGAAAAACTTGAAATAAGTGAACTCAAATCCGATCTCTCATTATCAAAAACATATTTATTGTTCCAATAGAAGGAATTGATGACACCAGCAAAATATGAAACTATATTGGCGACAATATAGTTCACTCCAATAAAAAGGAGTGCCGCGTAGACTAAGTAAGAAACGATTGTATTTGAAAGTCCAACAATCGAAAACTTCAGAAATTGAATCACCGAATCTCGTTTCATTAAAGACCCTTTTCCTACTGTTATCTATAAAGGACATAAACAAAACAAGAGGTTCCATCATCGATTTGAGTATATCCAGGCAGTTTTTTAAAACCACTATATCCTAGTTCATCTTTCAGTTGAGAAAGAACCTCTTCTTCGCAGTCGTGATTATTCATGTAAACAACCAGATCATCAGAATCAATATAATTTCTATCGCAAAAACTGCTAATAGCTTTCTGATCAGGAATCAGCGCATGAATGCGAGACAATTTGGCAACTTCTAGTAGCTTCGCAGTGAGCTGATAGTAATCATAAGAGACAAAGAGCCCCGTTGAACCCGCGTACTTCTCTACTGCGGCTTCATTGTCAGCAGATTTCGGATATAAATACAAAGCATTAGAAGAAAAGAAAACAGAATCTGCAGCAATAATTGCGCAAACAAATACAACAGAAACTAAAATAGTGCCCCGAAAATTGAAATCAGCATTATTTCTATAGCGAATTTGCAAATATCTAAATAGATACAAGAACATTCCAAATCCAAATAACAGTAATCCTGGATATGCCAAGCATATGTATCTTGACGAAGTAAAAGGAGATACATAGCAAGCTGTGACGTAAAAAACAAGGGATGAATTAAATAATAAAACTATATAAATCGACTCAGGATGCTCACGATTAATTTTTTTATTCCATAGCAAGTAGAAACAAAGGGCAATTGACAAACAGAAGCAGGCAATCAAAAGAAGCCTTGATCCGAAGAACAAATCAACGGACGACGACCCTAGAAATTGCCAAATTCGTCTAAGCAATACCATTACCCCTGATTGCGATGAGGCCGATTCGACATAGTGATTCCCAAACATGTTGCTTAATGCTGGAGGAAATATGATAAATGACAGACAAACCGATAAGACAATCGTGACTCCATATTTAAAGGAGAACCTCCACCCTTTTCTTGCCCAAAAATAAATAGTAAAAAAACAGGAAACAAAAAAGAGATAAATATAGAAATAGAAATGAGTTAAAAACCCCAATAAAGAAATAACAAATAGGCGGAAATAAACCGATCGATTGGCGAAGGAAGCATTAAACATATCGAATAACGCATCAAGAAATGCTAGGGCAAGTGTCACCAATAACAGATACATTCGAATGTAGGTCACTAGATTTAACGCTATGGGACAGAAAGCCCAAAGAGCCATTAAAATTAGGGCGACTGGCTTACTCTGAAACACTTTGTAAGAAAGCTTAAATAAAAATACTAAGCTGAGTGAATAGAAACATAGATTAGGAACCAAGCCAAACCATTTGCTAAATTCATTCGGAAACAGTGAGCAAACGGTATGAATAATGAAAAAATAGAGAGGAGGATGTGCGTCATTACTCAGATTATATAAAACCGAATCAAACCGAAACACATGCCCTGTATCAACTGTCAAATAAGACTGAATGAACGTAGGATCCATCCAGTTGGCATCCATATTGTTTTCCCAAAAAATATGTGGAAAATAAAAACTATTCGAGAGACCGAAAGTCCACAGCTCGTCAACATGAAACCCTGTTTTCAAATTGCAATAATAAATTGCGACTAATAACGCAGCCACAAACATTACAGCAAATAAAACGCCATAAAACTTGCATCGTTTTGCACATGAATTCATAAACGAGTCCCTATAGTTAATTAGTAGCTAAACTAAAGGAGTTTACGAAAAATCATAAACTCCTTCAAGATTAAACTAATACAGTTGGACTAAACCACTGAATTACTGCAATAGCGGATAGATGATAGACTTGCATCACTTACTATTTATCAACCAACTTAACCTCAATCGCTTCCATATGTAGGGCCTCTCCAGTTGTACCTGCGCACTCGCCCGATTTAACCCAATCGAGCCAACCCTTACCCTGCACATGCGCCCTATAGACAACGTCATAATGCTTGGCGAGATCACCCGTCAGCTTAACTTCAACAGCCTCTATGGATAGAGACTTTCCCGTAGTGCCAGCAGCTTTGCCGTTCTTGACCCACTCTTGCCAGCCGATATTCTGAACATGAGCTCGATATTCGATGTTACCGGAATACCCGAGTTCGGGCTTGCTAATAGCCAACGCCTCAACAGCAAGATTTCGACCAGTTGTGCCCGCCGTCATGCCCTCATAAACAGGTTCCTGCCAACCAAGATTTGAAACATGAGCCTTTATTGAAAAAGTTTTCTGAATAGAGGGCTGACTCGTATCCCCTGGTGCAGGCGAACCCTTTTCAACCAAAACGACCTGGTATGCCTCGAGCCTCAAGCCAAACCCAGTCGTTCCGGCAACTTGATCATTGCAGGCCCAGCCAAGCCAGCCCTTGTCCTGAACATGAGCGCGATAGTAAACGTCATAACGATTGGCCATCTCACCAGTAAGTCGAATTTGGATAGCCTGGACAGACTTGCTCTGACCAGTAGTACCGGAGACTTCTCCCTCTTTCACATAGTCTTGCCAACCGTAATCGGAAACATGCGTCCTGTACTCCAAGCTGCCATCGTAGGGAGCATTCTGCAGATTGAGAGTTATAGCCTCGACAGCTTTGGACTGACCAACGGTGCCAGAAACATTTCCACCCTTGGAAGCCGACTGCCAACCGTCATTCGAAACATGCGAAGTTGCCAAAACATCAAGCGAGCCTCGTGACACCTTGACGACGTCGTAGCCCGACTCGTCCTTCTAGAAATAAGTCAGAGCGCCGCTATTGTGCGAATAAATAGCAAAGTCGTAATTTGCCGAAGCAAGGATGGAATCCGAAAATTCTACGAGATAGCAAGAGTCACCCTGCTTGCAAAGGGATCTGATTGCAGCATCCGTGTCTTCGGTAACCGGAGAAGCAAACCAATCCATAATCGAATAATCGATAACGGCACCCGGCTTCAAGGCCTCGGCCTTCGTTGAATTCCAAAGTCCACCAGCAGCATCGGCGCTGGCCGAGTTATACGTACTAGACCCATATCCAGACAGACCGATCTCCGGATTAAAGAAGAGAATCAGCTCTGCAGCAACGGAAGAATCGACATCGGTAATGCTCAGACGGTCAAGCTGTTCCTGCTTTTGGGGATACATGCCCGTCGGCGTGTTTGGATGCCCCTTGTAATAATACAAATAGTCATCGCCATAGATAACCTCGGTCAAGTTGGCATAGTCGTCAAAATTCTGCTCGTAAGTAACATACGTTCCAAGCAGCATCATTACCTTTTTGCCCTGCTGAGTAGCCGCATCAAAATAACCATCGTTAAAGTTGTACAGAGCCTTAAACGCTTGGACCGTGTACTCTCCCCTATTCTGCAGGCTCGTAAGCATGCTCGAAACGTTCATCTTCTTAACGTTAGGATCGGATGCGATCTTATTCGCAAAGGCATTATCGTCACCGCTCGTAAACAGATTCGTTCGAGTCATCCACCACTGAGTGCCGGGCTCAATACTCAGCACGGCATACATAGAATCCCAGTGATCGTGATAATCGCTATACGACATTGAGACTTCACCGGTTTCGTATTCCTTATTCTTGGCAGCGTTCCATAAAGCAATCAGCTCCGCTTGCTTAGAATCTGGATCCTTAACATCGAAAGCCTCGTTGGTAAAAACATACGTGGCAGATCCATCCGACAACAGCCGAATGGAGTATTGGCCAGTGGGAATCTTATTGGCGTAAATCATCCTATGAATCAACGAACAGGTGATGTCATTGATATACAGATTGAACTTTGCCTTGGGGTTGATTTTATAGAGAGCAGCGACATAATCCGCGAACGCCTGATAACTCGCGCTAGTAGCATTCTCCTCATGAGTCAGATACGGAAGACCGTACATCCCAGATGGAAGCGAGTTCCAGTTATAGGCACGTGGACGATCGAGCATTACGATTGACGGAATGGTCGTTCCAGCAGAAGAGCTGCTGATATCCCAGAAAGATAGCGAATAGAGAACAACGGGGAAAGAAGCACCCAAAGGGGCAAGGTTGTACTCGCTCGCAGAAATGCCAATTGACTGATGGTCCTCATGAACGATGGTTCCGTTCTTCAAATACTGCAACGTAACGTCAAACGGACCATAATCGCTAAAGTCAATTTCACTGGAGCTAGAGCCCAGGTCTCCGAATGCAATCGTGCTGGAAACAGATCGGGTAACCTTCCCTCCATACGACATGAAGCCAGACACCTTTACCGAATCGGCAATACCGAGTCGTTTTATATCCTCGACCTGCGGAATATTCAGGGTTACTTTAGTCGTCTCCCCAACCTGAGAAAGAGAGCAATTAAAGACATACGGGACATAGGCTCCAGCGGTATCGCCGGGCGCCGCGTCACCCTTCTTTACAATGACGATCTGTATTGCTTCAACGGCATAAGACCAACCAGTGGTTCCCGCAGTCGACCCATTTGAGGCCCATCCAAGCCAACCGAAATTAGAAGCATGAACGCGGTAATACAGATCATAAGAAGCCGCCCTGTCACCCGTCAGCCTGAGCTCGACGGCTTCAATCTGAAGGCCCTTTCCCGTCGTGCCGGAGACAGCTCCATTAGAAACCCAATCATGCCAGCCTTCATTTTGAACATGAGAGCGGTATTCGATACCAAGATCTTCTGAATTAGAAAGGGAAACCCTGAGCGCCTCAAGCCTACGAGACTGGCCCGTTGTGCCAGAGATCGAGCCATTCGATGCAAACGTCGACTCCCAGCCAATGCCTGAAATGTGAGATTTATAGCTGACATCCGGGGCCGCCTCTTTGGGCTCCATGAAAGTATCAATCGAAGGCGCTGCTTCATCGGCTACAGCAGCAGTTTGATCCGAGGAGTCGGATTGGGTCTCTGGAACGGATTCATATTCGTTGGAACCAACATTTTGATCTGCCCAACAAGCCAAAGGGCTCAAAAGCAGCATCGACATGAAGCAGGAAATCAGAACAATGAATGCTCTAAATTGCCTTTTCAAGAGAATCGCCTCCTAGATAGACAGTCGTCAATAACCATACTATCGGGAGTAGGCTTCATTATTGCCACCAATTAGGTGAACGAAGAAAAAGGAGCCCCATCCAAAGGCAAGGGCCCCTTCCCGTTGCCAAGACTACGGCAAAAGGAAAGGGCCCTCCAACAAACTCTCGGCACTTACGGGAATAGCTAGTAGACTACCACCTTGGTAGCAAGGGGCACGTTATCCCAAATCCATTTAGCGCGATCGATGGGTAAACGCACGCAGCCTTGTGAAATATGCATTCCCATTCGACTGTCCATGGGATTAAAAGTTCCCTGGTAGTACGGTATCGAATGGAACAGATAGTCCCAGTAAAACTGCGTGTAGTAGTAGCAGGTATACCCATGTCCAAACGAGTAGCCCTTGCCGGTGACGGCATACTCACCCGTAGGCGTTGGAGTGCTAGGGGCACCAGTAGAGCAAGTCCAGTACTGGGCGTAGCTCCACGAACCGCGCTGTCCACGAAGAACTCCCAGGCGGCATGCTTGTCTATCAACCGCAATCAGCCAGCTTGTATTGCTCGAATATCTATTAGCTCGAGCAAGCATGGCCATTATATCGGCAGGCAGTAAGGGCTGAGCGGTAAATGGGCGCCCAGTCGGACCAGGAGCAGCAGCGCCCTTGGGAACAATCTTCACTTGAACTGACTCGACTCTGCAGCCTATCCTCGACGTACCCGCAGGCTGTCCATTTGAGGTCCAGTCGAGCCACCCAAAGTCTTGGCAATATGCTCGATACCAGATATCAAAGTAGTTCGACAGATCACCAGTCAGCCTAATCTTAAAAGCCTCGATGCGCTTAGCACGGCCTACCGTACCAGCAACATTCCCATTGGAAGTCCAGCCTTGCCAACCCACATCCTGCACATGGGCAGAGTACTCAATACCGCCCGATACGCTACTGGAGACGTTTAGCTTCAGTGCCTCAATCGCAAGTGATCTGCCCGCCGTTCCCGCAATGCCACCGTTGCCAACGGGATTCATCCAACCAAGCGTGGCGACATGCGCCTGGAGCGTTAGGGCTGGTACCGAAATAAATGCGGGTGCAGACGACGCACCAGGATCCCCGCCCTTCGCCACAAGCTTAATTTGGACAGCTTCTATCTGGATATTAAGCCCGGTAGTTCCAGCGGAATCGCCGTTTTTGGCCCAACCCAACCAACCATAGCCCGCCGAATGAACTCGATAGTAAATGTCATACTGATTCGCGAGGAGACCATTTAAGCGCAGCTCAAGAGCCTGAATGGCCAGTCCTTGTCCAACAGTTCCAACATAACCGGCAGACCGCCATTCCTGCCATCCAATATTGGCAACATGAGCTCTTGCCTCAATTTGAGAATCGTCATCTGCACCGGACAACGACACATTCAAAGCTTGAAGAGAAAGCGACTTTCCCGTTGTGCCGGCCACCTGCCCATCTAAAACAGATGGAAACCAGCCACGGTTAGCAGAATGGGCCTGGTAAACAACATGAACGCAATCGGCGGAAGTATCAGAAACAAATGCTCCGTCCGTCACTCCGGGCGCGCCACTGCCCTTACTGATAATCCTAACTTCGACAGCCGTAAGGAATGAACCCGGTATAGTCGCTCCAGCATCCGTACCATTGCACGCCCAACCAAGCCACCCTTTTTTGGAGTCAAAACACCGATACCAAACGTCATAGGCATTAGACAAATCACCAGTAAGAGTCAATCTCACAGCCTTTAAAACACGCCCATCGTTTTTAGGGTTAAGCGCGTCGCCGTCAGAAACAACATCGCTCCATCCGCCAAATTCAAAGAAGCCGGAATAGTCAATTGAACCTAAAATCTCTTGATTATCAAACGAAATAGAGAGCGAGGTTAAAGGTTCAGAGCCGTTCTCGGAGCCCAATAAGATTGATTTGCCTTGTACAGAGCCTAGGCTTTTACCGTTAAGACCGAGCGAGCTCCCGTTTAGAACATCCGTAGCTCCAATGAAATGGTTCAACGTATCGCCGGGAGCAGAGCCGCTTTTCTCGACCAATAAAATCTGAACACCCTGAATGGCGGCACCCTTCCCCACCGAGCCCGCAGGAGACCCGTTAGACGTCCAGCCCAGCCATCCGCCCAATTTGGAAGCATACACACGGTACCAAATGCCATAAGTTGCAGATATCTCGCTGTTCAGCTTAAACTGAACAGCCTCAATGGACCGAGACTGCCCGGTCGTGCCAATGACGCCTGAAGACCAGCCTTGCCAACCAATGCCAGAGACATGCGCACGAGAGGAAATGGAGCCTCCGCGGCCATACCAATTAACGCTGAGCGACAGCGCCTCAATTGCATTTCTTGAGTCAATAACCCCCGATGTCTTTCCGTCCGCGACGGCGCTCATCCATCCAACATTAGAGACATGAGATCGATAGGAAACGGTAGGCGGTTCCTGAGAGTGATCCCTAAAGGCATCGCCTCGCGTTGGCGCATCTTGAGCATTTTTTGGAAGCACCTTAATCTGAATAGCTTCGATCTGATAAGCATAGCCCTGCGTTCCAGCAGGCTCACCATTTGAGGCCCAGCCAAGCCAACCAACATTTGCAGAATGAACGCGATACCAAATGTCATAGGAATCAGAAAGACCGCCCGACAAAGATAGCTTGATCGCTTCGATGGCTCGCGACTGTCCAACTGTTCCAGATGTCTGCCCATTGCCCACCGGCTGAGACTCCCAGCCAATCCCGGAAATGTGAGATTGGACCGAAATGCTGTCATTCCCCAGCGGGGCGCCATCCTGTGAAAGCAAATTAATCTTGAGGGCTTCGACGCGCTTAGCACGGCCTGTAGTGCCCGCCGTCATTCCATTTGAAACGGGAGCTTGCCAGCCAATATCCTGTACATGAGTCTGGTATGAAACAGAGCCAAACACAGTGGATACATCATTTTTGGGTTTCGCCGAATCAGTTGCATTGGAGGCAGGCTCGCTAGAAACGGATGAGGGAGAATCATTGTCTGACACAGTCGGCTGCTCGACTTCAACCCCCATCTGTTCGTCATTTAAGACAAAGCTCTCGTCATCCGAGCTGCTGGCAGAACTATCGAGACAATCAGTGGATTCCGGTTGCACAGGTAAAAAATCAGCCCAGACGGAAAGGGGCGTCAGAAGACACTGAAGGATCAGTAATGGCGTCATTGCCGTTGCAAGCAGTCGTTGCGTCTTTTTCATTCGACTCCCCCATCAATCGACCATCTTTAGCATCATTATTTATCGTTTCGGCAATTGCTTAAATACCGAAAACGCGAATGGCACTTAAATAGAAACGAACGGACCGTTGCAAAACGACCCGTTCGTTTTAATCAGAGGATCTACCAGAACCTGTGTGAAGACATGACCTTCGATCAACTATGCAAGCGGCACGTTGTCATACCAACCCCATTTTGGCTTATATGAGGTGGAATAATAATTCAACCAGTACGCCATATCGAGCGTCCTAATCTGACCGACGTTATCCATAACCTGGTTATTGCCGATGTAGAGACAAACGTGACCGTAAATGCTGCCCATGTGTGTATGCGTATGCGAGGGGACGGCAATGACCATACCGACTTTCAAATGAGAATAATCGGTATTTTTACAGTAATCCCAGTAGTAATCGCGAGCATCTGTATGGACGTTCCTAAATCCGGCACGCTCGTAGATATCTGAAATCCACTCGGAGCACAATCCCGGGCCAGGAGACGGTACCTGTCGTGCAAGATCTACAATCTTCTTCTGCATGGGATTTGCAAACGCAGAAGGCTGCCCAAGCAAACACGGCGAAACGGTGCTCCCGGGGGCATTGGCGCCCTTCCTTGTAAGTCGAACTTGGACAGCTTGGACATGCGTCCCATAGCCAGTGCTACCGGCAACGGCACCATTTTTAGTCCAACCAAGCCAGCCGACATTATCGACATGGACCCTATACCAAACATCAAAATAGGTTGCCAAGTCACCAGAAAGAGAAATTTTAATAGCCTCAACCGAATTAGATTCAGCGGTAGACGAAAACTGCTCCCCGTTTGTCTTGCCAGAAGTCCAGCCTACATTCGAAAGATGCAGTTGATAATTAATCCCGCCGGCAACAGATGAAGTAGTTTCAGCCGAAAACCCGGTGATGGGAATTCCCTGACCAGTTGTACCGGACACCTCACCGGCCGAGACGGAATTCTGCTAAGCACCTTTCACCTGAGAGGAATACGTCACCGTAGGTATTTCAAGATGAGAATACCCCGACGTATCAGGATGGGAAGCACCCTTCTTAATGAGCTTAATCTGAATAGCTTCGAGGGAACACGACATACCAGTGGTGCCGGCCTCCTCGCCGTCCTTGGCCCATGCCATCCAGCCGATGCTGGAGGCGTGGACGCGGTAGTAGACGTCGTAGTCCTTCGCGAGGGAGCCCGTGAGCCTCAGGCGCACGGCCTCGACGGCGCGGCCCTGTCCGGTGGTGCCGCCCTCGGACGCCGAGGGGGTGTCCCATCCCTGCCAGCCGATGCCCGAGACGTGGGCGTCGATCTGCACGGAACCGTCAACTACAGGATTCAGAATACTAACCTTAATATCTTCCACAGCTTTAGACTGCCCCGTTGTACCGGCAGTATAGCCATCTCTTTTACTGCTCATCCATCCAATATTGGAGACATGGGCCTCATATTGGACATGCATCTTGCCGTCATCCACGTTTAAATAAGACCCATTGAAACAGTAGTTCATATCGCAGGGGCCATTAACGCCCGGGACATTGCCCCTGCAATATTGCCAGAAACTATAGCTACCGGCATAATCGCAACGCCAATTGTACTGAGCGACCCAATGGTCATAACCGCTCAGCGACGGAGAGTTCAGATAGTTGTTAAACCAGTTAAGGTTTGCATAAATGCCAGCTTTAAAGCCAACAGCCTCCATGCGGTTGCAAAAAGTCTGGGCAATTTGCACAAGCTTATCTTTGCTGAAATTCGAATCCTGCAGGATATAGCTATCCTCAAGATCGTAATAAACGGGAAGCGACGGATAATGGCCACCGAGCCAAGTAAGCGTTCGATCGGCTTCTTTATTTGCATCCGCTACAGAACGAGCATAGGAGTAGTAGTAGACACCATAAGGAATCCCGAGACGTTCACATTCAGTAGCGTTTCTCTCAAACGTTGAATCGGGTTTGCCGTAAACAGGACCGACCTTGAGAATGGCAAACTCAATCCCCGCGGCTTTAACCTGGCTCCAATCAATTGTCCCCTGAAAATTGCTGACATCAATACCACGCGCAACGGCACCATTGGGCAAAGCTTCGTCAGCCAAAGACTGTGCATCGATGCCATCGGAGACAGCATCGATAAGCAAGCCGTTCTCGTAACGCCAGGAATTCGGCTCCAAAGAGTCAGCTTCAGGAGAATCCGCCTGTGTGAAATCATCCGCCGAGGCCTCGCCAGCAGAATAGTCAACGTCCGACTCATCAGTCACGATTCCAGACTGATCATCAGAAACTGAGCCTGAGTCCCCATCTGGACGAGCAGCGTCCGCATCATCACCATACCATTCGGTTACACCCTGAGAACCCGAAGCGTCGCACTGCCCATCCTGAGAACTTTCACCTTGAAATCCGCAGTCGTTCGATGATTGCTGTACCGACTGTGAAGAAGCGACGGATTGGGCAGACAACGCGTATGCACAGTAAGGCTGAATGATTTGCGACCAGGCTATTAAAAGCGTGCAAACCAAAGCTGCAGACGCTTTGAGACGATTCATATATCCCCCGAGACATTGACTACTTTCGAAGACACCAAGTTATATTACCGCACTTCTAAACAAGCATTTAAGGCTTAAGGCGCAACGGTAGCATTAAGGCAAAAAAGAGGCGCTCCCGTTACGGAACGCCTCAATTGGCTCTATGCAAAAGGCCTTGCGGCACCGATTACACGACCAGGAGCATAGACTGAGCGCTCGGTAACTCCAATTCCCGGCCACGAATCGATAATTCGACCGTTACCGATATAGATTCCAATATGACCCTGGTAGTAGACCACATCTCCCCTCTGCATGGCAGAGGTGCTAACCGGCATAAACGTGTTGTTGCTATACCAGTTCATAGAGTTATACGTCTGCTCAGGCAGCCAACGATGGTTATAGGGGTTATACCAACCCATATCCATGCCAGTCGCATACAAACATTGCAGCACTAATCCCGAACAATCAACCGCATCCCCCGGCCAAGAAGACCAAGGCTCGATATAACGCGTTCCGATATATTCACGTGCACGTTGGATAAAGGCGTTGATGCAATCCTGTCGCGAAGCATTATAAGGAATTCGAGAAGGCGTGACATACGTGAAGTAACCGGTGCAATACGAAGGAAGCTGTACGCTATTGCAACTAACCTTTGGATAAGAGCCGGGGGTCTGATATCCCATATATCGATAGGTCTCAAAATACGAATCAGACGTAGAGCCTGGTGCGGAAGCGCCCTTAGGGACAATCTTTACCTGTAAGGCCTGGACAGGAATGCCAAGCTTCGTGGTGCCCGCCGATGATCCATTTTTGGTCCAGCCAAGCCAACCATAATTTGACACATGGACGCGATACCAAACATCAAAGTAATCAGAAACATCGCCAGTCAAGTTAATCTTCACAGCCTGGATTTGCTGCCCTTGGCCAACAGTTCCCGATGTAGCCCCATCTGAAACAGCGGACTGCCAACCGATATTGGATACATGGGCAGAATACGAAATGCCGCCACTCATGGAGCTATCGGAAAGCGACAGTTGCATGGCCTCCATGGCACGATTCTGCCCAACCGTGCCAGCAACACCATCATTACCAACAGCCGTTTGCCAACCAAGCCCAGAGCAGTTTGCCTTAACGGAAAGCCCGGGGAGCTGAATCAAAGCCGCCTGATCTTGGGCGGGCGCGTCAGAAGAGCCCTTTGCAACTAACTTAATTTGAATTGCCTCGGCCTGCTTAGCCAACCCAACGGTGCCGGCTGCAGCGTCATTCTTAGCCCAGCCAAGCCAGCCATAGTCTGCAGCATGAATACGATAATAGATATCGTATTTTGAGGCATCGTTACCGGTCAGCCTTAGCTTGACTGCCTGAATTGCGAGATTCCTGCCAACAGTGCCAGCATAGTCGGCACCCGAAACATATGGCTGCCAGCCGATATTCGCAACGTGTGCCGACACTTCGACGGAAGCATCGATGCCCTGCGTTGCAACATATAACGCCTGCAGGGAGCGGGACTTTCCCGTCTGGCCGGCGGTTTCACCGTTGCCAACAGGAGCCAACCAGCCCGCAGAAGCAACGTGCGCCTGAGATACAAGACCGATTCCAGGCGTTTCGATAAACGCATTGACAGTGGAGCCAGGCGAAGACTGACCCTTGCTTACAAGTGCAATTTCAATACCACACAAACCGGAAGAACCACCAGAAACGCCACATGCCTGACCATTTGACGTCCAGCCCGTCCAACCATTGCCGGAGTCGCACGTTCGATACCAAATGTCGTAATTGGCAGCGAGCTGGCCGCTCAGCGACATCTTAATCGCTTTAACAGGAGCTCCTGATACTGCTTTGGCTGCACCGCCATCCGTTGACGAAGCGCCCCAGCCTGAATACCCATCCATAACGGAATAAGAAATAGACCCGCTATCAGTTTGACCGGCAACGCTCAGGGCAATAGAGCTCAACAGTTTAGCGCCCTTGCCTCCGATTGTGGCCTTTTGACCAGAAGAGGAGCCAAGGCTCTCCCCGGAAACGGCCGAACCGGAAACCGTAACAGCATCTGGATCGCCGATAAAGACCTTGGTCGTAGAGCCGGGCGCCGCTCCGCCTTTCTCCACGAGAACCACTTTGACCGCTTCGATAGCCCTGCCCTTACCGGCAGAACCAGCGGCAGCACCATTGCAGGCCCAATCGAGCCATCCTATACCCGAGACATGAGCACAGTACCAAATGTCATATTTATCGGCAGCCTCGCCGGTCAAGCGAATCTGGACGGCCTCAAGGCGCTGAGACTTTCCAGTCGTACCGCAGAGCCCTTTAGACCACTGCTGCCAGCCAACATTCGAGACATGGCCACGAAGCTCAATAGAACCCGAGTGACCATACCAGTCAAGCTGGGCTTCAAGAGCTTCCATGGAAAGGCCCCTACCAGTTGTCCCCGCAACAGATCCGCCACCTACGGGAGACATCCAGCCAATATTCGATGTATGCGAGCGAACGGAAATCGAAGCGGGATCATCGCTACGGTTCTTAAAAGGACAGGTAGTGTCGCCCGGGGCGGGGTCGCCCTTGGGCAGGACCGCGACCTGGACGGCCTGGACGGCGCGGCCGTAGCCCGCCGAGCCGGCGTCGGCGCCGTCGCACGCCCAGCCCAGCCAGCCGAACTCCGCGGAGTGGACGCGGTACCAGACGGTGTAGCGGGCCGACAGGTCCGCGGACAGCCTGACCCTCAGGGCCTCGACGGCGCGGGACTGGCCGGTGGTGCCGGCGGTGCCGCCGTTGCCGACGGCGGCCTGCCAGCCGACGTTCGAGACGTGGGCCTCGACGGACAGGGCGTCAGCGCCGAGGGGCTCGCCGGTCGAGGCGTCGGACAGGACGAGGCGCAGCGCCTCGAGGGGGAGCCCCCTACCGGTCGTGCCGGCGGTCTCGCCGCCGGCGACGGCGCCCATCCAGCCGATATTGGAGACGTGGGCGGAATAAGACAGCGAGACGGCAGTGGCCCCATCGGACTGCGCGGCCTCCGCCTGGCCCCCGTCGGCCTGGGCGGTTTCGGCCTGGGCGCCGGACTCCCCGCCGGCGGGCTGCGCCTCGCCGGGGAGCGGCTGCGCGTCGCCCGAGGCGGCGGGGGCGGCGTAGGCCGCGGGCCCGCACAGGGCCAGGGCGGCCGCGACCGCGAGGACGGCGGCGGCCCCGGAAACTCGTTTCATGGAGCGTTTCATGGAAAATCCCCCTAATCTAGCAACGGTTTAGAGTCTACTAGATTGGGGGGGGGACGGGGGCCAAGCCGATAAAGGTAATTAACCATCAGCTATTTAATCAGACAAACATGCTGATTGATCTCGGCCGGATTTGAATAGTTGTAGATAGACGAAATCTGATTGGCGGGCGATGAGGAGTGCCACATCTTATTATCACGGGGATTGTCGCCCCAGAAAAACCCAATATGGCAATCGACGTTAGGAGCAGTCTTAAAGAATATGACGTCGCCCTTTCTTGCCAACCCGCTATTCAGCAGATCCTGCACCTTGTTGAACTCATAAACCTTTGAGCCGGAATCAATCGCATAACCGTAAAAACGCCAAGCATTGATATAGCTACCGCCACCGGGGCCTCCAGCCCAAGGAGAATGGTTATTATTTGCGGCTACCGTTGCAAGATTGCCGCCGCATTTCGACCATGCGTGGGCGACAAAACCGGTGCAATTCATACCAGAGTATCCATCCCAACGCCTCTCACCATTGGGATAGGTGCAGGTAGGAATAGAGAATCCAGTGGAATATGGAGTCCCGAGGTAGTAGCCGTCATATTGATGTTGGGTAAGCCAAGTAACGAGTCTGATCCGCGGAACGCCAATCACTTTCTCATCAGCAACGTCTCTGTACGCGCCCTCCGTGGGGCCCGGTGCTGCCGAGCCCTTCGCGAGGATGCGGACCTGGAGCGCCTCGACGCGGTAGCCGATGCCGGTCGTGCCGGCGCGGGCGCCGTCGCTGGCCCAGCCGAGCCAGCCGTAGTCCTGCACGTAGGCGCGGTACCACACGTCGTAGTACTCGGAGAGGCCCCCGGTCAGGCGCATCTTGACGCACTCGACCGCCCTGCCCTGGCCGGTGGTGCCGGCCACGGCGCCGCCCGATACCTCGTCCTGCCAGCCGACGCCGGAGACGTGGGCGCTGTAGGACAGGCCGCCGGAGACCGGCGAGGAGACCTCGGCCGTGATCGCCTCGACGGCGCGGGGCTGCCCGGTGGTGCCGGCGGTGCCGCCGTTGCCCACCGCGGCCTGCCAGCCGACGCCCGAGACGTGGGCCCTGAGGCTGAGCGAGGGGACGGAGAGCTCGGCGGGGGCGCCCGACGAGGGGGCGTCGCCGCCCTTCTCGACGAGGACGACCTGGAGCGCCCCAGCCTGGACGCCGAGGCCCCCGGTGCCCGCGGCCTCGCCGTCCTTGGCCCAGCCGAGCCAGCCGTAGCCCGCCGCGTGGACGCGGTACCAGACGTCGTAGGAATCGGAGACGGGGCCGGAGAGGGACACCCTCACGGCCTGGACAGCGCGGCCCTGCCCCACCGTGCCGGCGTAGGAGGGGGCGGAGGCGGCGTCCTGCCAGCCGATGCCGGCCACGTGGGCCGCGACGGAGACGGAGCTCCCCTCGCCCGCCCCCTCGAGGGAGGCGCGCACCGCCTGGAGCGCGAGGCCCCTGCCGGTCGTGCCGACGTCCTCGCCGCCGCCCACCGCCTGCAGCCTGTTGATGTTCACTAAGAAGTGGTCCGAGTGATCACTGGGAAATAAGCACCGTGAGCACGAAAAATTGAGCAGTTTAAGCAAGAGGGCCGCGCCCCGGGGACCGGGGGCGCGGCCCTCGCCGTATGGTTTCCCCGGGTGGTTACTTTGGCGAGCCCGCCCGGGAAGGATGGAGGAGATGACCGTGCCCCTGGACACAGTGAATGATATACGGTCGATGGATGCCGCCGGGCGCTCGAGGTCCGAGATCGCCCGAATGCTCCACGTAAGCCGGAACACCGTGGCGAAGTACGCCGACATGGAGGACATGTCGCCCGCCGCGCCGATGCCCCGGAGGAGGGGCAGGCCCGCGCTCGAGGGCAACGAGGAATGGGTCGCGGGCGTTCTCGAGGCCGACCTCGGGGCCCCGAGGAAGCAGCGCCACACCGCCAGGCGGATCTACGACAGGCTCGTCGCCGAGCGCGGCTACGGCGGCTCTTACTCCACCGTGCAGAGGTTCGTCCGCGAGCTCAGGCTCGCCCGGGCGGCGGCGGGCGGAGAGGGGTACCTCGAGCTCGAGTGGGCGCCCGGCACCTGCCAGGTCGATTTCGGGAACTTCCGCGCCGCGGTCGGCGGGAGGACCCTCGACCTCAAGCTGCTGGTCGCGACGCTTCCGCACTCGAACGACCGGCAGTGCGTCGCCCTCATGTCGCAGAGGTCGGAGTGTCTGTGCGCCGGGCTGCTCGAGATCTTCCGCCGCTGGGGCCGCGCCCCGGCGGCGATGGTGCTCGACAACGCCACCGAGGCGGGCAGGATGGTACGCGGCGAGGTCACGGAATCGAGGCTGTTCTCGCAGTTCAGAGCCCACTACCGCTTCGAGAGCCGGTACTGCAATCCCTATTCGGGAAACGAGAAGGGCTCCGTCGAGAACGCCGTGGGGTTCCTCCGGCGCAACCTCCTCGTCCCCGTGCCGGCGTTCGGCACGCTCCCCGAGCTCAACGCGTTCCTCGCCGAGGGATGCGCGAGGGTCAACGCGGCGGCGCGCTGCCGCGACGGCAGGCCGCACGGGGAGGCCTACCGGGAGGACCTCGCCGCCATGCGCGCCCTTCCCGGCGTGGAGTTCGACGCGGTGAGGTGGGTCACCGCCCGCGCCGACAAGCGCGGCTACGTCGAGGCCGACGGGCGCGAGTACGTCGCCGGGCCCGCTTGGCACGGGCGGAGCCTGCTCGTCGGCATGCGCGCGTCGACGGTGGAGATCCTCGCCGACCGCGGCCGCCGGGTCGCCGTCCTCCCCAGGGCCTTCGGGGAGGGCCCCGCGGTCCGGAACCCCCTCTCGCTCGTGCCCGCCATCATCGCCAGGCCGAGGGCCTTCGGGGAGTCGACGATCAGGCGCGACATGCCGCCGGCGCTCGTCGAGGGGATCGACCGGATGGACCCCGCCGGCAGGAGGCGCACGCTCAGGTCGATCGGCCGGGCGAGCGAGTCCTCGGGTTTCGAGGCGGCATGCGAGGCGGCGCTCAGGGTCGTCGAGGGCGGCCGCGTCCCCGACGACGCCACGGTCGACGTGCTGGCGAGGCGCATCGCGGGAGGCGGCGGCGGGGCCGGCGGGGCCGACCTGTCGGTCTACGACGGGTTCCTAAAGGGGGCGGTCGCCGATGGCAGCTAGCGAGGAGCTGGCCCGCAGGGTCGTGGAGGCCGGGCGGTCGTGCTCGCTCACCACCGCCGTCCTGGAGGAGTGGTCGAGGCTCGGCACCCCGAAACAGGTGGAGTACCTGGCGGGCTACCTCGAGGCGGAGAGGTCCAGCCGCGAGGCCTCGAAGCGCGCGACGCTGCTCAGGCGCTGCGCGCTGCCGGCGCCCAAGACCTTCGACGGCTACGACTGGTCGGCCGTGTCGTGGCCGGAGGGCATGGGGCGCGAGTCGCTGCTCGCGCTCGACTTCGTCGAGCGCAGGGAGGACCTCGTGCTCATGGGCGACGTCGGCACCGGCAAGACGCACATGGCGTCGGCCCTCTGCGCGCTGGCGTGCGAGAGGAGGCTCGAGGCGCGCTTCTTCACGGCGTCCTCGCTCGTGATGCGCCTGAGGCGCGCCCGCGACGACGGGAGGCTCGACCGGGAGGCCGCGCTCATCGGCAAAGCCCGCCTGCTCGTCATCGACGAGCTCGGGTTTCTCCCGCTCGACACGGACGGGGCGAGGCTGCTCTTCCAGGTCTTCGCCGATGCATACGAGAGGCAGTCGGTGGTAATCACCACGAATCTGGAGTTCAGCAGGTGGGGATCGGTGTTCGGGGACGACCAGATGGCCGCCGCCGTGATCGACCGCATCGTCCACCACGGGAGGCTCGTCCAGTTCCGCGGCGAGTCCTACCGCGTCCGCCATGCCCTCATGCAGGAGGGCTAGCCGCTCAAAAAGCGTGCGCGCTTCCGATGCTCAGGCTGCTCAATTTCCGATGCTCTTTTTGCTCAAATCCTCTTGACGAAACACAGCAGCCAGCCGCGCTCCGCGACATGACCCTGCAGGACGAGCGCCGGACCGGAAGCGGCGCCGGAGACGAAGGCCCCCTCGGTCGGGCCGGGGGCGGCGCCGCCCTTCGCGACGAGGGCGACCTGGACTGCGGTGAGGCCCGAGGCGCCCGACTCGACGCCGGAGGGCTCACCGGAGCTCGCCCAGCCGGTCCAGCCGCGCGCGGAGTCACAGGAACGGTACCAGACGTCGTAGCGCTCCGCGAGGCCGCCGGACAGCCCGAAGCGGACGGCCTTGAGCTGCAGCCCGCCGCCCGAGGCGCTGTTAGCGCTAATCTAAAATTGACCACTTTCGCAAACGCATCTCGCCGAATGCGCTAACGTGCTTTCGCCGAACCCGCTAACGTACTTTCACCAACTGCGCTAACGGAACTATGCTCCGATCGGGCATCCGACCCGGGAGGAGCGGGATATGGAGCGAAACGTAATGGGAGAGCTGAACGTCTACAGGGGGTCCGGCGCGAAACCGAACTTCAGCGAGATCGCGAGGAGGCACGGCATGGACCGGCACACGGTCGCCAAGTACTGGCGGGATGGCGAGTCCGCCGCCGACGGGAGGTCCGCGAGGGGCAGCGCCTTCGACCCGCTCGAGGAGGTGATCCGCGCGAAGGCCCAGCTGCCCGGCATGACCAAGATGGCCGTGTACGCGTTCCTGCGCGAGGGCCGCGGGGAGGGGCTGCCCGGGTACGGCGCCTTCACCGCATGGTGCCGGGCCCGCGACGTGCCCTTCGGAGGCGTGGGCGGCCGCGAGCCGCACCCGCGGTTCGAGACGCCCCCGGGCAGGCAGCTGCAGTTCGACTGGAAGGAGGGCATGAGGCTCGTCGACTCGGAGGGCGAGGTCTTCGAGTTCAGCGTGTTCACCGCGACGCTCGGCTACTCCCGGAAGCACCGCTTCATACCGGTCAGGAGCCGCACGCTCGACGACCTGCTGTCCTGCCTGCTCGCCACCTTCACCCGCCTCGGCGGCGTCCCGGAGGAGTGCATCACGGACAACATGTCGTGCCTGGTGACCGTCTCTGGCCGCAGGAGGACCAGGCAGGAGAGGGCGTGGCGGTTCGCGCGGGAGGCCGGCTTCGAGCTCAGGCTCTGCGCGCCGCGCTCGCCGCAGACCAAGGGCAAGGACGAGTCGGCCAACCGCTTCCTGAACCGCCTGCTCGCCTACGGCGGCGAGTTCACCGGGTGGGGCGGCCTCGCCGAGGCGGTGGCCCGGGTCGAGGCCCAGGCAAACTCGGAGCCGAACCGCACCACCGGCCTGCCGCCCGACGCGCTGTTCATGCGGGAGAAGGAGAGCCTGCGGCCCATCGGGAACCTCCGTCTCCTCGAGTCGATGGTGGGCGACGTGAGCGTCCAGACCGTCCCGCCGACCATGCTCGTCAGGGCCGCCGGCAGGGAGTGGTCCGTGCCCAGGCGCTGCATCGGCCGGCGCGTGAGCGTCGTGGCGATGCCCGGCGGCCAGGTCGCGGTGAGGATGGACGGCGAGGAGGTCGCCGTCCACGACGCCGCGTCCGGGCCGTCGAGGCCCATCAACTACGACCCCGACCACTATGGGCAGGCCCTCGAGGGGAAGCGGGGCCTGGCCGACGCTGACATCGCCGAGGCCGCGCGCGCCAACCTCGCGCTGCTCGACTCGCTCGGAGGGGCGTGATGGGCGCCGTCGCGGAGGGCAGCCCCTCGATCAGGGCGCAGGCGAACCTCTCCGCGCTCGGGCTGCACGAGATGGCGGCGTCCCTGCCCGACTACGTGAGGATAGTCGCCGCGGGCGAGTGGGGCTTCGCCTCCGCCCTCGAGGAGATGACGCGCGCCGAGGTCGCCGCCCG
>ENA-OQKF01000533-OQKF01000533.1-human-gut-metagenome-genome-assembly--contig:-NODE-533-length-22543-cov-6.942675_pt1 | contig 22543 bp, 16 predicted proteins | sample MGYA00242617_ERZ504784 | MGnify/ENA primary metagenome ERZ504784 (study PRJEB26092, sample SAMD00036364) | human gut metagenome | host: Homo sapiens | study: EMG produced TPA metagenomics assembly of... | reverse complement strand
GTGGAGGGCGGGGTGGCACCTGGTGGTACCTCCATCGGGGCGTGGGTGTTTTTCTGGGGGAAGAACGACGGGGTCGGTAAGAACGGGGGGGAGGACGATATCGTGCTGCAGCGTATCGACACCGTGAGCGGCTCGATTGCCGCCGATGTCATTGCCGGCTTTATTATCATCACGACCGGTACGGTGCTGTTCCCGGCGGGTATTCAGATTAGCGATGCCGCCGATGCCGCCCGCGCGCTGGAGCCCATCGCGGGCCAGGGGTCCACGGTGCTGTTCGCCTCGGGCCTGGTCGCAGCGAGCTTCTTGGCTGCCTGCGTGCTGCCGGGCGTTACGTCGAGTGCTATCTGCGAGGCATTTGGCTGGGAGCGCGGTGCCGATCGCAGCTGGGACGAGGCTCCGGTCTATCGCGGCATCATTACGGCCATCATCGGTATCTCTGCCGTGCTGGTGCTTATGCCCGGCGTCGATCTGTTCCAGATTATGATGACCTCGCAGGTCATCAATGGCGTGCTGCTGCCCGTGGTTCTGGTGTTCCAGGTGGTTATCGCCGCCGACCGTCACATTATGGGTGCCAACCGCAACGGTCGCGTGTGGAACGTGCTCACTTGGGCGACTATCGCCGTGATTACGGTGCTCACGGTCGTCATGTTTGTTCTGCAGGCGATGGGTTACAGCGCTTAGCGCCTCTTTTTGACTCCAAACAGGCCGCAGCGATGGGCTGCGGCCTGTTTTTTGCCTGTTATAGGGGGTTGGTAGGTAGCGCACAGAGATGTGGTGTAAGAGGCGGGGCATGCCCCGCCTCCGCCCTTTCTTGAAAGGGAGGGGACACCGCCTAGAATTCGTCGTTGGAGTAATGAAGGTGACGAATGGAAGGAAAGGCGATGCCCCAAGAAGAGAGTGTACTGCGCCTCGGCCGCGACGAGGCCCTCGAGGCGGCGAGGCTTTGGCAGGAGTGCGGCGACGCGCGCGAGTTCGCGTGCAGGGTGCTGGGCAGCGTGATGAACGCACTGATGGACTCCGAGGCCCAGCAGATGTGCGGCGCGAGCCGCAATGAGCGCAGTGACGGCAGGGAGAACAGTCGCAACGGCTACCGCCCCAGGTCGCTCAAGACCGCCGTGGGCGACGTGGAGCTCGAGATACCCAAGCTCAGGCACGGCACCTACTACCCCGAGGGCATGCTCGCGCGATGGTCGCGCGTCGACACCTCGGTGGCCGCCATCGTGCAGGAGATGTACGTATGCGGCGTATCCACCCGCAAGGTCGAGCGCGTGGCGTCCAAGCTGGGCATATCCTCGCTGTCGAGCTCGGAGGTCTCGAGCCTCTGCTCCGACCTCGACGCCGAGGTGGCGGAGTTCCGCCGCCGCGACCTGTCGGGCACGCCGTGCTGCTACCTGTGGCTCGACGCTACCTACATGAGCTGCAGGGTCGGCTCGTCGGTCGTCTCGCAGGGCGTCGTGACCGCGATCGGGCTGGGCGCCGACGGGCGCAAGCACTTCCTGGGCTGCGCCGTGGTCGCCACCGCGAGCGAGGACTCCTGGGCGGCATTCCTCGGCGGGCTGCGCGAGCGCGGGCTGGCCGGCGTTCGCCTCGTGGTCTCCGGCAGCCACGCCGGGCTCGTGGCCGCCGTCTCGCGCCTGTTCCAGGGCTGCGCCTGGCAGCGCTGCGTGACGCACCTGCAGCGCAACCTCCAGAGCGCCTGCTCGGGCAGGCCCGAGGACTCCAAGGCGGCCGTCAGGGACCTCGTGCACGCCGCGGTCTACCAGGACGACCCCGACCTCGCGCGCTGCGTGTGGGCCGAGGCGGCGCCCTGGGTGGCGTCGGTGTCCGCCAGGGTGTTAGCGTCAATATATTTTTCACCATTTTCACCAACGTATTTTCGCCAATCGCGCCAACGCGGATGCGCCGGATTCGCCAACGCGGATGCGCCGCTTTCGGCGTCTAGGCTCCCTCCTCCTTCCCGTCCTCACCGCCGATGGATACGTCCTTCAGGCGGTACGACCGTCCCGTTATCTTGATCATCGCGCAATGGTGGCAAAGCCTGTCGGCCACCGCCGAGGCCGTGACGTTGCTGCCGAACACGTCGCCCCACCTACCCACCGGCACGTTGGTCGTGACGATGGTCGACCGCTTTAGCGCGTAGCGCCTGTTGACCAGCTGGAACAGCAGGTCGGCACCCTCCTTGCCGATATCGAGGTAGCCGAGCTCGTCTATTATCAGCAGGCTGCAGTGCTCGTAGAACCGCATCCTGCGCGCCAGCGCCTCCTTCGCCGAGGCGTGCTTGAGGTCCTCGACCAGCCTCGAGCAGTCGGCGAAGTACACCTGCTTGCGGGCCATCACCGCCTCGTGGCCTATGGCTATCGACAGGTGGGTCTTGCCGACGCCCGGGCTGCCGACGAGCACGACGTTGTCGCCGCGGTCGATGAACTCGAGCGTGGCCAGCTGCTCGACCAGCCCGCGCGGCACGCTCGGCTGGAAGCCCCAGTCGAAGTCGGCCAGCGTCTTTATGTAGGGGAAGTTGGCCATCCTCGTGCGGCGCTCGTCGTCGGCGCGCCGCTTGAGGGCTATCTGGGCGTCGGTGAGCTCGAGCATGGCGTCGACCAGGCCCTTCCTCCCGTCGGCGACGAGCCTGACGTACTCGGGCACCGACGACGCCATGCCCTCGAGCCCCAGCTCCTCGAGGTTGGCCGCCAGGCGGTTGAGGGGGCTGACCTGCACGGCGGCGCTCACAGCGAGCCCCCTATCGAGTCGAGCAGGCCGAGGTTGGCCGCGGCGGCCGCCTCGATGTCGCCGGCGGCGTCGCCGAACCACCGCTTGCCGGCCATGGCCTCGGCGTAGTGCGCCGGGTCGTAGGCCGGCCCGCCCGCCACGTGCGTGGCCACCAGCTCGCCGCCGACGTAGCAGTCCATCGCGCCGCCGGGCATGCAGACGATGCGGGCGGGCCTGCCGATGCAGCGCCTGGGCACCGACATGGGCTCGCCGTGCGCGCTCACCAGCATCGTGGCCGGCACCCTGGCCACGCGCACCACGTCGCCCATCGCCTCCTCGAGGGCGCGCAGGTTGCCGACGGGCAGCAGCGCGTCCTTCTCCTCCATGAACAGCGCGGAGGGAGGCAGCCCCGTGGTCTCGTTGGGCTCGGAGTTGCTGGCGTCCTCGATCCGCGCGACGATCTCGTCGATGTCGTCCCAGCCGTCGAAGTCGCCCTGGTAGGCCATGAGCCGCGACAGGAAGCGGTTCGACGACTCGACCTTGCCCTTCGTCTGGGGGCTGCGCGGGCGGCACAGCTTCAGCTCGAAGCCGGCGGCCTTGGCGAACTCGTACGCGCGCTGGACCTTGAGGCGCCGGCCGCCCTTGACCGTCACCAGGGCGGACATGTTGTCCGTGACCCACTCGCGCGGCACGCCGCCGAGCCTCGCGATCGTGGCGTACATGCACCTGACCAGGTCGTCGGTCGTCCTGGTCCTCGACCGGATGAATATGTGCCTGCGGGAATGGCCCAGCGTCGCCGCGAACACGTTGAACTCGAACAGCTCGCCGTCGCGGTTCGCCATCTTGACGGACTCCTTCCAGTCGAACTGCAGCTGCAGTCCGGGCGGCGTCTCGAAGCGCGGGTGCGGCTCCGGGCCGCCGGAGGCCCCGACGGCGATGCCGTTCTTGCGCATGAACTGGGTGAAGGCGTTGTAGCCGGCCAGGTCCTCGCCGGGATACCTGTGCAGCAGCCACTCGTGGATGCCCTTCTTGGTGACTCCCGGCAGCTGCGCCTTGGCGGCCACCTCCTCGATGTGCGCGTCGAACGAGCCCGCCCTGTCGCCGCGCCCGTCGTGGGGCCGCCCGCCCTCGGCCCTCCAGTACGACGCCACGGTGTGCCTGTCCTTGCCGTAGCGCTTCGCTATGTCGCTGAAGTTGGGCTTTATGCCCGCTTCCCTGTACATGTCCAACTCTCCGATCAGGTTCTTCTCCGCCACGGCCCGCTCCTCCCGAAAGCATCGTTCGCTCGTCGATCGAAGCGTAAGCCCCGGCGTTGGTGGAAATGGTGAAAATGCGTTGGCGCAAATGGCGGGATTGCGTTGGCATGATTGGTTGTTGAGCGTTGGTCAAAATGGTTGTTTTTACAGTAGCGCTAACAGAAGGTCCGCAACCTGACGAGGAGGGCCAGCCTCAGGTACCCCGAGGCCGACGTCCGCTCGGTCGACTTCTTCGAGGGCCGCGGCCTCGACAGGGTGGCGGTGGCCGAGCTCGCGACCTGCGGGTTCGTCGGGCGCGGCGAGAACGTGGTTCTCCAGGGCCTCACCGGCACGGGCAAGACCTACCTGGCCTGCGCGCTCGCGAAGGCCGCCTGCGCCAGGAGGGTGAGGTCGTGCTACGTCCGCCAGCCCGACCTCGAGGACCTCTGGCGCGAGAGGCGTGACCGGCCCGGCGGCGAGCGCAAGCTCGTCCGCAAGTACGGGGCGTTCGGCCTGCTCGTGATAGACGAGTGGCTGCTCGACAGGCCGGACACCGAGTTCAGGTCGATGCTGCTGGAGCTGATGGAGCTGAGGTACGGCACGGCCTCGACCGTATTCTGCACCCAGTTCAAGAAGAAGGACTGGCACCCGAGGCTCGGCGGCGGGGTGCATGCCGACGCCATCATGGACAGGATCGTGCACAACGCGGTCTGGGTCGACATGGGCGAGGCCAACATGCGGCAGCGCCGCGGATAGACCGGTAGCAATAAAAAAGCACCGGGGCCAGTGGCGGCCCGGTGCCCAAGCGCGTTATCGGCGGTGCTGTTTCGCGATATTCAACAGTGCTCAAGCGAGCAAATACTCACCAAAGGCACCACACGATAATAAATAGGGAAAGCAATAGCCAAGGAATACAGCTAATTAAACTGTTTCTTCCATTTATCGATGCTCGTCCAGGGAAGATTAATCTCAGTTTTAACGGGATGGTTTACCCAATCAGCTAATTTATGGAGATAGCCGTCCTCGCGTTCAAGAACGGGAAGTCCCGTGTCTTCACCGATTTGGCGGGCTCGATTATCAATTGCAATAATTAGAGAGCGATGTCCTCCATTTAAACAGCGGATGCCCGCATGGAGACGCGTCCCCACATAATCAAACTCCTCGGTTTCAATTACACGATTAAGCTCTTCGATATTGGGGCCTATGACATTAAATTGCTTCAGATCGACTATTTGATCAAGACACCAATCAACATCATGGCTTCCTTGAATCCAAATCGTTACCTTTTCGTATTCCGACGACAGCAATTCCAGCATCTTACGGTCACGTTCCGCATCGAAACAATAATCGGTAATTGACGTAACAACGTTTTTAGAACGCTTAGAGGATATCTCGAGTTGCCTAGATGGGGTTAACGACCACATGGTCGGACATGCGGTATTAAGAACATTCTCTATGCCAATAGAGTTAAGCCTCTTCTTAGTCATTTCATCTCGAACACTATGAAGATATTCATCGGATAGCAAGGTTTTATAGAACTTCTTTGTATAGGCGTCGATAGCATCGTCCACCCCAATATCAGACATGCCCACGCCGAACAAAACAACATTTCTATTATTGCCCAACCGCTTGGCAAGCGCCCATTGCTGCTGATCAGCCATATGCGTATACAGAATATTGGTGCCGCACAACAGCTTTACGTATTCAGGATACATTTCAAGCTCTTTGGAATAATAGTGCGTTGCCACATGGGGCAACGCACCGCCAAAGATTTGATCCGCGATACAGCCACAGGCATCCATGATCACATGGTCACCAGAGTTCTCGCTTCCCATAGCCGTATCCAAAAGGAGATAGCGTTCTTGCTTAACACCATCGGATTTTTCATCGTGCCTGCGCGATGTCGCAGAGGCTTTAAGTAGCTGAGTCCATTGGTTAAAGCGCGCCATTAGTTTCTCCGAAATAAACGTTTGAGTAGAGCAACGTGACCGCCTTCGACGCCCGTCGAAGCAGAAGGCTGAAACGGCTCACAATAATCATCAGATAGGTTAAAAACGGCAGACACGCTGCATGCGCCACTTTCAACCGAACGAACAACAGGATGAGCGTTGCGAGAAGGCGAAAGACAGACTAGTTGGCTTAGCTCGGCGACACAAAGCGGATTCTTGCCGTCTTCCGCAAAAGAGTATATATGAATGCGAAGATAGGCCTCTTCATCATCATTTAAAAACAGCGGAACATGCCCCGCAAAAAGACCGTCCCTAGATTCAAGACTAATCCAGCGAATATCAGACTGATCAAGGGCACACCAAACTGCCGCGCGAACATCCACAGGCATCAAAGACGACTCAAAACGCACAGTCAAATCAACAGAAGAAGCTTGAATGAGCGTTTGAGACATGGCAGACGATCGCAATCGAGCATCAGCGAGATGATCGCTGAGCAAGAAGACCTTACTTAGTTCTTCGGTTTTTAGCACATTCCCGAAGGCGGACTTCCCGCTAACCAAGGATGGCTCTTCATTCAGATAACGTGTAAAGGCCTCGAAGAACATTTCATTTTCACGCTCAATCGACGTGCAGCTAAATCGATTAGGCGAATCGCATTTTGAGCCTGACAGAGCCTCACGAATAGAAGAAGCAATGCCGCAAGCCGAGGGCTCAGCGAGGTGGATGGTGCCCTCCGGAAAGTCGAGTAGATTATTCTCACGGTTTATTTCAATTACCGAAAGCTTCGATGCAAGCATTTCGAAAGGCAGGCGAGAGGGATTAGTCACGCTCAACGATACGCCGGCAACACACTTGGCATAAAGCGAGGCGCATTCATCAGCGGTCAAGATGCCGAGGCTGCGTACACGTGGATCACGAATGAGAGGCATTGCGTCTTCGCCGTATAAATATACGACAACTGCATCGTCGAGCTTGAGAAGCAATTTAATTGCATCAAGCAACATGCCAGACAAGCGCCGATCCTTATTGGATTGATAAATAGCACAGACGGCATACTCCTGCTTAGATTTTGTTCCTGCGCAGTATATATCGCTAACGCCAAAATCACAATATGGGACTTCATGCGAATAATAGGGTTCAACTTTTTTAGAAAGCCATCTGCCTATTGTTATGGGGTTTAGTTCATAACGATAACTTGCTTCGGCATTTAGATACATCTCCCCCATCGGATAGAACCAAGGTTCAAAATCCTGAATGAAGTAGAACTTATGGGCGCACTTCTGCATAGATGCAAAGTGCGCCGTATTCCAAGCGGTGGCGATTACTGCAAAAAAATCCTCGGACACACTCGGAGCCACACGAACTTCTTTAGGCGAATAACCAAACCAATCCTTTATTTCGGTCTGAACTCTATGAGCACTTTTGTATGCTTCACAGCCCGGCATAATGTAAAAGTAGTTCTCATATCCGCGAGAATCTAGAAAGGAAGCCTTGCTGCAGATGGTTCGAAAGCCGCCAGAACCCTTTGCCGGCGGAGATATTATCCAGGCAATTTGTTTCATTTAAAGCACTCAAATCGCTTCGTAGTCAAAAGGATCGAACTTATATAACGCTGCGCGCTTGGGATCTCGAGAAAAGTTAACGGAGAACCATGGATCTCCCTCAGAGAAACGCTCGGACCAGTTATGCAACAATCGTGCCTTATCCTCAAAATGCTTATGAGAGCGAGATTTACTATCAAGGGATTTGTCAACACATGCCATATGGTAGAGACATGCCTCTGGTGTATAGATCACTTTTAACCCAGCTTGAGAAGACTTGAAGCAAATATCAACATCCGAATAGTCAAGAAGATACGACTCATCAAAACCACCCAGACGATTAAAATGTTCGCGTGAAATAGCTAAACAGACACCACTCACCGCCGATACATCCCTTACGGTCAATGGCATATAGATATAGCCAGGAGAAGAGCGATGAATGCCTTGCGACAGGTTGACGATTGATTCTCCAACATAAGACAGGCCTGCCTGCTGCACAATGCCGTCAAGATCGCACGTCATTGTTCCAACGACGCCAACATCCTCTCGTTGAGAAAAACCGACGAGAGTCTTTAGCCACGAGGAGTCTAGTGCCTGAATATCGTCATGAATAAAGACGAGTTGCTCGCCACGCGCGGCGAGAGCACCGGCATTTCTCCACACAGATATATTAAAGGGGTCATCAAGCGCGTGAACGATATAGCGGCAACGAAGTCCAGAGCTCGATTGCTTAACAGCAGCTTCCGCTTCCTGCGAGCACACGAAAACGACTTCAAGATCATCAAAATCGGTGTCATTGATTGAAGATACAAGAGTCGAAAGAACCGAAGAATTGCCGCGGGTGGTAACGATTAATGAACAGGACTCAGATGAAGGAACATCATAAATGGGGCTATAACGAAAAGCACGATTATGAGAATTGACCACAGTCGCCTTGATACCGCATCTATCAAGGTGCTCCTGAACAGCTTTTATTCCAGCGAGGGTTGCATAGGGTTTACTATCGGAATTACCCGCAGTCGAATTCTCGCTTATTCTCCAGTGATACAAGATTTTAGGAACGTGATGGATCGTCCCACCAAGTTCGGCAATCTTCAGCACCATGGCATGGTCCTGGGCGCCATCCAACTCGCTGTTAGAAAGGTCAATTCTGTCTAAACATGCCCTCTTAATAGTAAGAAGGTGGCAAATATAATTATTGTCTCGAGCCATATCAAGACTAAAATCCGGCTTAAAAGTAGGATGAGCCAAGGACCCATCAGGCAATAGCTTATCTTCATCACAGTAGAGAAGATTAATATCCGAATTTTGATTTAGAGCGTGTGCATACTCAAACAAGATATTCGGTTCGAGAACATCATCATGATCGAAAAAGCAAAGGTAGTCTCCCTTGGCCATCTTGATTCCGACATTGGTGTTCTCAGTGATACCTAGATTGCCCTCAAGATCAGTCACTTTAATTCTAGAGTCTGCAGTCACGTACTCGGAAACCAAGTCGCTAAGTCCATCGTAATCTGGCGTAGAGTTAACCAGGATGAGTTCCCAATTCGAATACGTCTGAGCAATCACAGAATCAGCCATATCCCTGAAGAAATTCAAGGGAGTCTTATATAGAGGAACGATGATTGAAAACAAGGGCTGGTATGCAAGTCTTATTTGTGCTTGTGCCCGCGAATCGGATCCAGTCAATCTGCGCCCAGAAAACCAGGACAAATAACGGGGTTGATCGAATGCACACGCATGATTCCGATCAGCCTCATCCAAAAGCTCTTTAAGCATATCTTTCTTTAGATTGATAAACGTATCTAGATGACCAGAAGCCCTGTGTATGCAAATGCACAGGCTATCCCCGACCTCAGGAATATGAAGAGAGAAATTTATTAGACCAGGATTCGCATCGGCTATTAATTTATTAAATAACAAAGATTCCCCAACAACGCAGGCTTCTTCATTAAAAGCGACAATACGATCACCCTCAAGGTAATCAGTACCCGAAAGAACACCTCTAACGATTACGCCATCAACGCAGGGAATAAAGCTCTCAATTTGGATAGAAGCGAGCGAATGCACGCCAGAACGGTCAATATTGCGAAATTGTCCACAATGCTCCGCGCGCAGCAAGCCGTTAACTTTCGACTCAATCGAAAACTTGCCAGGATTGATGCGGTGCTGGTAAATTACATTATCTCCGCTAAAGAAAGACAGCGATTGGTCGACACCAAAATCGGCAAGAACAGCAACAAATTCAGTCTCTGAAATAGGAATGATTCTTGCGGGCAGAATTTGCCCATTAGGTGATTGCGACTCAACAGCATCAGGAAAAACGGATGCGGCTTCATACAGTAGATATAGCTTGCCGTCGCCACGGCAATTTAGCTTATTGTTAAATTCGGTATTAAAAACTATGCCCATATCAGCAACACTTTCCAACAACTAAAACAAACTCGCAAATCGTAGCCAAAGTAAACGGGAATACGAGGCATATCAATATGAATCGTTTGCTGTCCCCAAAGACCAAGCGACTTTGGTTAAGGATAAACGATAGGCACGGAACCAGAAGTGGCAAAAGGTAACGACTCTGGCAACCATTAACTGTCCCCAATCCAACGGGAGTAAAAGACACATAAAGTGCAGTTGCCACCAAAATCACCGTAAACAAAAACACAAATGAGGCCCATAGAAATTGTGCGAGACCAATATGATTAACGCTAATCGAATCGGCCGAAAAAAGCCCAAACAACAATAGGCAAACAGCTGGAAGCACCTGAACCAACCCACGGATTGCATTTACAGAAATCTGAGCAGCAAGCGATCCAAGGTATGCAAAGTTCAATGCATATCCAGAAGAGGTTATCGGATTTAAATAATAAGTTGAAAAATAATTGGCGAGTATTTCCGCGTAGCGCAATGGATCGGCGAGAATGAAAGCGATTTGCTGACCAGAGTTAACATCGGAGCCGCCTCGCATATCGCCAACGTTAGATCCGCTGGCCGTTGAAAACAAGAACGGAAGCGCAAATGAGGCAAAAGCAATCAAGCCCAAAACAAACACGGCGGCATAGTAATGAACTCGTTGCTTCGAGCCCGCAAAACGATTACGCGGAACCATAAAGAAAAGACCGATTATCGGAAAATACACAGCTTTGACTGCGAGTCCTAAAAAGGTAAATAAAAATGCGAGTGCTATATTGCGAACTGTAAATTCATTTAAATCACCCCATGCATACCTCAAAAAATAAGCAAAACCGAGAATGATAAACGAAATGAGCCATGCATCATATGAGAAACATGACGCAAGAAAGATCGAAGTTGGCAGCATTCCCACAAAAGCAAATAGTCCCTTTTTTGAGGGCGTGACCTTGATTGCAATGGCAATTGCAAGACAGTAACTAAATAAATTGCAAATCCGAGCGAATTGAATCATAGAAGAAAAATCGAAATGCAGAAGGCGAGCGAGCCAAAGGCCAATTGCCGATGGAATATACCCAATGCTGCTAAGCGTATAAACGAATTCTTCATGCTTGTTAACTTGCACATGACCAGAAGCGATATCAGATCTATAGGAGCCATTCAACTGCCTAGCATGCTCAATAATTTCCGCTCGATCAAAATGGGAAAGAGAGGGCTCTTCATAGCCCTGTGCACGACGGACCGCTTCGTCAGTAAATTTAATATCCGTATCAGTTTTTTGAGTTTCAAATAAATAAGATGTCGAAAGGGCATTGGAATAGTGAATTTGATCATCCCATGAAATACCCGTCGTTATCGGAGTGCTCACCACAAGGAAAACACCAATTGAGAATGCAGCGATAAAGAAAGCAACAGGAAGGGCAGAGTTTCTCTTTCGAATGCCCGAGCAAGCCGTGAAAACCGAAGTTATGATTACCAGCAGGAAATAAACAACAGCATTAATGAACCCATTCACGAATGCAATCGTAGAGCAGCCAAAAACAATAAAGAATGCGATAATCAGCAGGGAAACGTAGTCGGTAGCCTTGGCCCTCGCCGAAGCAGAATGGAACAACGCTTTCAGAGAAAAGCCACTTTGGAATAAATAGAGTATTGCGCAATAGGAAATCAGAAAAAAGAATATGAGCCGCTTTTTATTCCAGTCAGCAATATTCGAGAAATGAGAAGCCGGCGAGCCAAGAACGGTACAGCCCTCCCAGATGACCGCCACAGCAAATGCCGCAAGCAACAGGACTAATAATTGAGCGCAGCGACCAGAACAGTTGTCACGCTTTTTTTCATCATCTGAGGAAAGGAAGACACAATATGATTGCCAAATGGCAACATCTAAAACGACGCAATAGAGCGCTAAAACAAACAGCTGTGAGACAGAGTGGTTCACATAAAAGTGCTTCATGCACAGAAGCTCGACAATAAAGAGAAGAGCAACGAAGACGGCTTTCATTATTTGCTTTTGGTTTACGCATCGAGACAACACGGAGCTAATTCACCTTTATCCAAATCAAGCTGCAAGGGCCCTAGAAGAATCGTTCCCAGTCGTCTGGATGACAAGTATGGGCACCAAGCACTGTTCACAACTGTTGAAAGTAATATAAGTAGGAACATTCACATCGAGATGATTTATACGCTAAAGCGAAACGCATAGCCTACTTTTCCTTCTCCCTACTTAACGCAACAGCCTGAACAAGTGAGTTTAAACGCTCTTCCTGTCGAGAGAGGCGAAGAGAATTACAGAAATCACGGACCACAAGAACGGCAATAACGTAAAGGAACACGAAGTTAGAAGCCGACATGAAACCAAATAGACTTGAAAGCCACATTGCAACTTGTGGAAAAACGCCCAAAATTACAAAACTGACGCTGAATAGCAGCCAAAACAGAGAATCCAAAACTTGCATTTGGGATTTTTTTAATTTGCGCAATACGAACACGAATACCAAAACAGCGCAAACAAGAAGCAAAATACGAAGAGAGACCGGCAAATGGATCACCTAAACCACTGAACGACAAGGAGCGTAACGAAAACACGAACCATATACTGCATAGACCTAACAGGGTTAAGATAGCTCTCGCCACCTTGACGCTCGCGCATCTTAACCTGTACCTCTGAAATGGAATACCCTTGCTTCAAAAAGAGAGCGAGAGATTCTGGTTCCGGATTTAAGGTATTGTCGTAATAGTATTTCTTAAGAATATCCCGCCCAAATAGCCTAAATCCAGACGTGGGGTCACTGATCCTCTTGCCTGTCAGAATCTTTATTAGCACCGTAATCATACGCGAGCCGATCATGCGAAGCGTCTTGTCTTTGCGCACGCTTACAAACCTAGAGCCAATGACAATATCTGATCCATCAGATTGAGCCCTATCAACAAGGACCTTTATATATTCCGGACAATGCTGGCCGTCAGCATCAAACTGAACCATATAGTCATATCCATGATCAACCGCATAACGCGCAGCCGTCTGAAACCCAACGGTCAAACCACAGTTAATGGGCATATCAATGATGTCACAACCAAGATCCTTGCAGATAGCTAGCGTTCGATCTCGAGACCCATCATTGATAACAACAAAATCAAACTCAGGTGCAATTTGCCTGAGCTCGCATATCGTCTTTTCTATGCATTCCTCCTCATTATAAGCAGGAATAGCGATAAGAGTTTTGGGTGTCATATACACATAAACCGATCTCTAGTTTTTCTCATTATTATAGCGAGAGATATACAAATGGTTAAATAGACACAACGAATGGTGCACCCTTGATTATCAACTTAATCCGAACACTTCCCACATTCATCCGCACATGTACGGATGAATGTGGGAACCCGTTACCCTGAGAGCCGAACCGGTTGGCCTCAGGAACTCGAAGGACGGCATGTCCGGAAAGAAAAAAAGGGTTCCGAGAAGGCGGCCCCGAGTGTCTACGGCAGGCTCACCAGTCACGAAAGGGACACGGTCCAGAAGATGCTGGAGCTGGACGCCCGCGCGCCTCCAGGGCGATGCTCGGCGGCGATGCGGAGGCGCTGCTAGACGCCTACGGCCTGGAGGACGTGCCCCTCGGAAGACTCGACCTGACGCCGCGCCTCATCGAGAGTGCGCGCGCAGCGAGGCGCGACGCCCCGCTGGCCTAGCCTGAAGGCAAAACGGAATAGGCGGACCGACCGTCCGGCTGAGTCTGGAAAGAGGTGCCAAACTGAGGGCGGAGAATGGCCACCGGACCTATCGAACACATATCCACCGTTCCTTCAACTGGGGAAACGGCACCCCCGGGGTCCATGGGGGCCGCGGGGGCGTTCGGTTAGCCGCAGGTACGGACTATCTGCGCAGTGTGTTCGACTGAGATCGGAAATCAACCACGAATGGTGCACACGGCATCGAGAACCCCACAACAAACCTCGCCCTAGATTTCAAAGCTAGCAATCTTCCGAGTGTCGAACGGCATGGTTACGCCATGTCTCTCTAAGCGTAGGTGCACAACTACGAGGTTTTCTCAAAAGTTTTAATTGCAACCACACGCGCCATATTAATGACATTCATTAAATACGACTTAGAGCAAAATGGGATTTGAAGCAATTGGGAAATACCTTTTGCTCGATTACCAGAATGAATATTTCTCAACCCATTATTAAATAATGCATTTGCCTTTAGATAGTTCTCAGCTCGTCGCTGATCGAACCGCTCGGCGACGATTGTATCAATCTTATCGACATCCAGTGATCGACCCTCTTTGAAAGCTGAACGTAAACACTGAGAAACAACGAACTGTTTATACAAATTGCTACGCGAAATGCTATTAACAGTCATTCTGTATCGAATGAGCGCCTCTGGAACATTTCCAATAGTGAACCCTTCCAGCTCGGCACGCAACAGTAAGTCATAATCTTCTGCTAGCGGAACAGACCGATACCCCATTTCAAATACAGACCTTCTTCCAAACCAACTCGGATGAGGTACGCAATTTCTAATCATAAGAGAACGCCTAACGCCTTCACTCGAACTTGGAATTGAATCAACGAGATATAATTGACTACCGTCTTCGTCAATGGCGTTCAAATAAGAACCCACTAGGTCAAGCTCATGTTCTTCAAGATACGACAACTGCCGTTCAATGCGCTGCGCCTCAGAAATGTCATCTGAGTCCATTCGGCAGATATACTGACCGCGTGAGACCTTGAACGCCCTTTCCAAAGATGCAGCAAGACCAAGATTGCGTTCATTTCTCACGAGGCAAATCCTGCTGTCATGAGAGCTATAGTTTTGAGCAATATCGTAAAGTGTGTTGTCATCTGGATTATCAAAAACAACAACCACCTCGATTCGATGATAGGTCTGCTTTAAAATAGACGCTAGTGCCTCAGTAAAATCTTTGGCGCTCTCCCTATAACAAGGCATGAGCACTGAAACCAACTGTGAATCTGTCAACTAAAACCTCCAACACCGCTGCGGGAGCAAACGCTAATGAAAACTACCGATAGTTTAATAGTCCTTCATGTGGCATATATTACAAGTGATTTCGCTTCTGGCGTGTCTACAGTGGTGCCTCAATACCTAAATGAGCAGTCAGAAATAAAGGAAATGAATATAGCTCTATTAAATCTTACAAACTACAGACCTAAAGATGCGAAATATCCCGTCTTCTTTCAGTCATGCATAGAAAAACTTCCTGAACCGTTTTGCAATCCGTCACTCGTAATATTTCATGAGATATATAGGCCGGATCACATTAAACTAAGCCATTGGCTCAGAAGACGTGCGATCCCATACATCATCACACCACATGGGTCTCTAACATATGTGGCGCAAGAACAGCATCATTTAGCTAAACAATTGCTTAACGTTTTCTTCTATAACGCCTTTATTCGCAATGCTGATTGTATCCATTTTCTATCGGAAAAAGAGGCGATGAGTTCAAACGGCTTTAAACATAGGAAAGCAAGCATTATTCCAAATGGTGTTAGCATCCCAAAAGCCAAAGCCTCAAACTTAGACAGCCGCATCGCGCTTTTTATTGGCCGCCTAGATATAGAGGTCAAAGGTCTTGATCTACTGATCAAAAGTCTGCCGCTAATTGCTGATGAGCTAAGAGGGCTCGGAGCTAAAATCTACATCTACGGTCCAGACGAAGATGGGTCTATGGCCAAACTGGAACTACTTATTGCCGACAATCAAGTATCCGATATTATTTTATTAAATGGTCCAGTTAATGGTCAATCTAAAGCGGACGCTTTTCTCAAATCGCAGTTTTATATCCAACTTTCACGCACTGAAGGTTTCCCGACGTCTGTTTTGGAAGCGCTAGCATATGGCCTCCCAATTATTGTTACCGAGGGAACCACATGGAAAGAAACAGCGAACAATAAAGGAATTGGAATCGGTGTAGAATCTGATCTCGAAGCCATTTCTAACGCAATTCTCACCCTGTTCAATGACGATGAACTTCGTTGTAAACTTGCAAATGCAGCTAGAAAGTATGCAATTGAACACTTTCAATGGAAGGCCATTGCCAAGCGTCAATTTATTTTATACAGGGACATTGTAAACGGGCTTTCTAACTAACCATCTTGTTCTTCCAATACGGAAAGGAACTAAATGCTGTTTTCAATTATTATCCCTGCATATAATGCGGCATCCAGTTTGCCGGAAACGCTATCATCCATCTACCAACAAACATATGACGGCTATGAAATTATTCTCATCAATGATGGATCAGCAGACGCTACTGAAAGTGTCTGCAAAGTGTTTTGTGAATCTCACAACAATACTCATTACGTTAGACAAAATAATATGGGCGTATATGAGGCCAGGCGAAAAGGCGCGGAGATAAGCGCCGGAGATTACCTGGTCTTTGTTGATGCAGATGATTCTTTGCGCTTCGATACCCTATCTATTCTTGCTCGCGAAATCGATAAGTGCAATCCAGACATAATCTGTTTCAGCTATACAAGAAACCCAGACTATTCAAACGATCCGTTTATCAATCCCGCCCTTCCGTCTGGCATCTATGAAGGTGACGATCTCGCCGAAGTCAGAAAATGTTTGGCACGAGGGAAACTCAATTCAATTTGGGGAAAGGCAATCAAAAGAAACTGTCTGATTGACGATTTAAGCAATACCGATACAAAGAGAATCGATTTTGCAGAAGATTTTCTGCAAATGATACCCATAGTCGATTCAGCCAGATCGGTTTTACAAATAAGTGATGCGCTGTATTATTACAATTGTCAAAACGGACAAAGTGCAACACACAGCTATAAGGAAAAACAGCTTTCAGATTTAACCTTCGTCACCTCAAGCCTAGTGAAAATCGCTGCTCGTTGGGGAGAAGAAACAGAAAGGCTGGCATGGAAAACAAGAACGGAACAGTATCTTTATCTCCTATCGATCAACGAGCTCAGTGACAATAATGAGACCAAAAAACGTAACTTTGTTTCAATTTCAGAGGCCTTATTTAATCCCTCAATTAAAGCTGATGTCCCTTGCAGCACCTACAGACCTGACAGCTATTTACTGTTCCTTGCGGCAAAGAATAAGCACTATTTGTTATCTCGAATAGTAATACGCTGTTGTGAACAGCTAAAACTATTGATACTGAAAGTCTTGAGCTAATCGCCCTGTTGTCATCGCTCATTTTTCCTGGCACCGAGTAGTAAAACCAACCGACTTAGCCTTCGATAATCAAATGTCAGGCAAGCCGGTTGGTCATAAAAGTAATGAAAGTACATTAGGCTATTCTGCTTAATAAGCGTCGCAGATTATCGCTTGATAAATGCAGATATGCTCGTCTTTTCGGATTCGTTTAGCCCAAACATCAAAACCAAGAAGAAATAGATAAAGAAATAAATTATTGCTGACACCAAAACCACCACAAGGCCAGATAAAAGGTTTTTAATTAGGTTATAGAGCAGCAGCAAAGCCCCCGTACCGACAATAACCAAGACGGAAAGTTTGGCAATTTCAAGCCAAAATTTCTTTATGTTCAACCCAAGCTTTTCAGAATAATACCAATTCATACAGAAACCGTTACCTATAACCATAGCGATGGCTGTTGAAACTGCTGCGCCCACTATGCCCATAAGCTTGAGCAGTATAATCGTCACGACCACGTTGACAAGCGCAATCGCAAGATACATATACCCCCTATACAGGTAAACATTCGCAACCTGCATTATGGTAAGTCCCAGGTTCTGAATTAAGTCAATGGTAAATGGAACCATTACGATCAAGGCGATATAGAAAGCGTCTATATAGTCCTTACCAGCCCAAATAATGATGAAATCTTTTCCCAGAACAATAAATAAACTAAGAACAAATCCGCAGACGATAAAGGAAATGCGACCGACTTTAATGAAGAGATCCGAAATTTCAGACATATCCTTATTCTGGCAATACAGTTCTGAAACTCGAGGAAGAAAAACTGAAGAGGCTGCCGTACCGATTGTCATATAAATCGTGTAGATTTGAGATCCAACAGAATATACCGCAACGGCGGCAGCACCAAAATAATAGCCGACAATTAATTGATCGGTTTTCCAGAAAATCTGGTCAGCAATCGTCACCAATACAATCGCGCCGCTAAAAAATAGCAATCCTTTAGCCAGTTTCATGTCCCAGCCATGATATCTGAAACTAATATGCAGATTATATTTAGCAAACAAACGCTGACTCACCGCGCACAACACATTTGTAACAAGCACAACTAAACATACGGCTAATGCATTCTTAAAAATTGTCGTAAGTCCATACACTATGAAAGGCTGAGCTATTAGGGCGGCCAATTGCGAGCCCTTCAAAAAAACAAACCTTTCATTAGCAGTTATCGCCGCAACGCTAATAGTGTTGTTCATGATAACAATTGTGTTGATCCCTAATACAACAAGCATTGCGGAACACTCATCAAGCTGTGAGTTTGTAAAACTGGCTGAATATACAAACCGAACAACCACGGCGAGAACGCAACTTATTAGCATCACGAACACAGATAGGACCCAGTACAGACGCCTAGCTATTGCGAGAGTATTCTCCATTAAGTCATTTTTGCCCTCTGCCATATACTTGCAATAAAAACGCCCAACACCGGCAGACAAAATCCCATTAATGGAAACTATATAAGACATGATAGAGCCTATCAATTGATAGAGTCCATATTCGTCTTGTCCAATGTTTTGCAACAACATCGGAACATATACAAAGCCGACTAAAGCCTGAGCCAGTATATAACCATATGTAATTATTATGCCAGTAAGTCTTCTGCTTGCGCTACTTATCAGAATCACCGTTTCACAATTAGTTGCTTCAAATACCATTCAGAAATTAAAGCACTATTTAATCAGAACAACCGATTGCCGAACCTCTCCTTTGTTCGCATTGTTAAAACAGGGTCCGATTAAATTCCCAGGCAGAATTTGATGCCACATTTTATTGTCATGCGGATTATCTCCCCAGAAGAACCCAATATGACAGTCGATTGATCCGTCAGCCTTAAAGAAGATAATATCTCCCTTTTGAGCATAACCACTATTTAGCATATCTTGGACAGTACGGAACTCATACATTTTGCATCCCAAATCTCGAGCATAGCCATACCATCTCCAAGCGTTAATATAGCCGCCACCGCCTGGCCCCCCAGCCCAAGGAGAGTGATTATTATTCTGCGCAATCCGATTGACATCGCCACCAACCGCAGCATAAGCATGGGCCACGAAGCCAGTGCAATTCATGCCAGTATAGCCATCCCATCTCGGTGCACCTTTTGGGTAAAGGCAACTATCATAGGAGAAGCCACCGGAATATCTCGTTCCTAAATAATAGCCATCAAATTGATGCGTCGTAAGCCAAGTGACGAGTCCAATACGACTAACCCCCAAAACCGTTGAGCTGCCAAATGGGCTGTAGTAAATCTGAGTCGACTTCGACTGGAGAGTGCCATCAGGAAGCAAGACATCGCAGTAAAGATCGTAATAACCATCTTGCAATCCAAGTGCAGAGGGATTGAAATAGGCGTCATTCACACTGGAAAATTCTTTTAGAACACCCCATTTACTCCAGTCGGACTTGGCCCAAACAAATTTAAACTGAAATTGTCCAGATTTTTCAGCTGCAAGCGTTCCCAAATCAGCTCGAACTCCCCAAGAATTATTGCCATCAGTCGAAATTGCAGTAATCCTCGAGAAATCCCAACAGCTAATGATTGTTCTTTTTGTTTGGACAACTCCATCTGACCCCGAAACGTCACAGATCAATTCATAGTCTCCGGCGTCTTTTGGAGCCCATTGCAAGTGTGAACTTGTGCCCTGTTGAGCAACGCCCCAGTCAGCCCAATTATTCTTATTCCAGACGAACTTATACTGTAAGTAATTAATATCACCCGAGCATCTAGCATCGATCTCAGTGCTTTCATTAGGCCTGACAAGCGTTGCAGAAGAACTCAGGGACTCGTAATTCCACTTCTCGGAGCCAATCGAGCATTCAGTCTTCGAGGTCATCGTCTGATCGTTGGCCTCATCAATAACATCAACAAAAACGGTGACAGCGCCAGATTTATCGACTCTCCAGTCAATTGAGGATTTACCTCTGCCGGAGTCAATCACACCCCATTCAGCCCAGTTGTTCCGCATCCAAACATATTTGTATGAAATCTGATTATTCTTTCGGATGGTAATCCGAGGTGTAATTGAAAGCGTATCCCCTACGCACAAATTGGATGAATCAGATTTCAAATCTATTGAAGTGAAGTTAGATAGATTTCTCTCCACCCTGACGGGGAACCTCCAGGTCCTCACGTTGCCGGCCGAATCGACGGCGTCGACCAAGATGTTGACGTCGCCGGCGACCTCCGGCACCCAATCGCAGGAGGCCTCGGGCCCGAGCTGGCGGATGGTGCCCCACCTGGACCAGCCGCCCTGCTCCCAGACGAACTTATAGCGGACCGAGCCCGAGTTGCCGGACGCGGCCAGGCCGAGCGAGCAGCGGTCGCCCAGGAGAGGAGACCCTCCATCGGACGCCTTTGCCGAGAGGCCGTCGACAGAGTAGTCCTCTGAAACCGGCGAAGTTGCACTTAAATCATCGGCCCGTGTTGAATCTTCAATCTGTGATGGAGACAGGTCCGCTTCGCTCAAACCAAAGCAAGGAGTTACGGCCAAACAGAAATAAAAGAAGAAAAAAGCGACATGGACAGCCTTACTTCTAAAGAAATGCATATAGAACCTCCCCGATAGTTCACTCCAACATAATATTGCTAGCAAGTAACAATTTAAGGCCAAGATTTACCATACAAGTAAGGTCGACTACAACCAGCGCAGTCGACCTAGAGAATTCATATTGATGTTAGCCAATTAAAGAAATAATGCGCGCAATATTCTGACCATATGTGTCACCCGGAACAGCCCAGCGGCCATTTAAATCTTCCAAATATGGCGCAACTCCGAGAAAACCCTTAGACTGAAGGACTTCATATCGAGGATCCACACAAGCGTTATTCAACGCCGCACCAGTAGCATATCCTTTAAGATGCTGGACTTGGGCAAGCAAGCCCTGATATACATCGTCAAATCTAGCGCCTCCCGATTGTTGATTGACGGCGCCCAGTCCGGCGAAATTGCACTGATTCGGCTTTACGGAACCTCCAAATTGCAACCATCCAGTCTCAAGCATAGCCTGAGCAAAAACAACTTCCGGACGAACCCCTTCAGAAACAGCGGCTTCGACAATTAATGAACAAAAATCGCGAATAGTAGGTGCTCCCTTTGAAATAAATTCGTCTGAGGGATATGTATGTCCTGTTGATTCATATAAGTTCACCATCGCATCAACTGAAGTCTGCAGACTTCCCATAATTGGAGTACCCTCCACCGTGACCTTGCGGGTCAGGTGCCTCTCGGCGGAGCCGTCGATCACGTCGAGGTAGACGGTGTACACGCCCGGCTCGGTCGGGGTCCACTCGCAGGAGGAGGAAGCGGAGGGCTGCTGGGCGACGCCCCACTTGGCCCAGCCGCCCTTCTCCCAGACGAACTTGTACTTGAGGCCGGAGGCGTCGCCGGACACCTTGGCCTGCAGCTTGACCGGCTTGCCGCAGCGGGCGTCTCCCGAGACTTCGAGCGACTCAAGAGACCAATTAACAACTTTGTATTTAGAAGTGCTAGTCACATACCCATTGGAGTCAATGACATCAACATAGATCTCATATTCACCAGCCTGGGGCAGGGTCCAAGAAATCGACGGCGAAGTTAAGTCTTGACCGATTACACCCCAATTGGAATCACTCCAATCAGACCCAGCCCTATGCCAAACAAACTTATATCTAAGGCCATCAGTCTTGCCGCTAACATTTACACCGATTTTTACCGTTGACCCCGCATGTCCCAGTTCTTCCGAGAAGGAAATTCCATTGACGGAGTAGGGATGCGGGAACTGCGCGATGATTGCGGCAGCGTCAGCCTCGCCAAGACGGCGGCAACCATCGTCCGAGAAATAGTTGACCACATCACCGTAATTCGAGATAAAGCCATGTTCGATAAGAATACCTGGAATTCCCTGCTCGCGAGCGCAGCGGATAACGGCGAACTCGTCGCCTACCTCCATTTGAAATACGCCGCGGTACGTTAGTCCCATAGCAGCAAGGTTGTTCATGACCTTGTTGGCAAGCTCAACAGAGACCTGCGTGTAGTCGGTGCCATTTGCGGTAGGAGCATAAACTTCTGCGCCGTGAGCTCCAGAAGACCCAGAGTTGATGTGAAAGCTAACAAAGGCCTGCGCGCCCTGATCAATGCAGCGCTGTACGCGATAAAGATAATCATTGCTGGGATAGTAGCCAGACTGCTCGCGCGCAAGAACGATCTTAAAGCCGTAAGCTTCAAGTTTATTTTTGCAGGCTGTCATGATCTTCCAGGTAAGGTCGGCTTCACTCTTGCCATTACCCTGAGCGCCAGAATCCACCCCGCCATGTCCGGCGTCAAGTGCAATAACCCCCACATTACGCGCGGAGCGCTCAGCGTAGGTAGATACTCCATCAGGCGAATCAGCGCATTCCAACGCCTGCTGGATTGATTGAGCCTCAACGGCATTGCCATCACCGTCTGCATAGTAAACAGAAGTGCCCTCGGAGCTCACGGAGCTATCAACGACCGTAAACGAATAATCCCTGTC
>ENA-OQKF01000525-OQKF01000525.1-human-gut-metagenome-genome-assembly--contig:-NODE-525-length-22887-cov-3.158216_pt1 | contig 22887 bp, 19 predicted proteins | sample MGYA00242617_ERZ504784 | MGnify/ENA primary metagenome ERZ504784 (study PRJEB26092, sample SAMD00036364) | human gut metagenome | host: Homo sapiens | study: EMG produced TPA metagenomics assembly of... | reverse complement strand
GAGGATTTTTTCACGGCATGAAGTATCTCCTGTCTCTTCCTCCTTCTGCTGTGTTCCTATTACTCTCTCTTTCAAAACATTGCTTTTTGTATTTTTTCGTGTCTTTAGCAACATATTTATTTCTTCATAACTATCATTCATTAAAAAAAACACCTCGTATACTTTTCATATGTATATGAGATGTTTTCTTATTTTATTATTGGGCATTATCTTCTATATTTTTATAACTGCCTTACTATCTATGCCTGACTTTCTAATCTCGGTACTTCCTGCCCTCTTAGTGTAATAATCGGACCACCAGTATTTTCTATGTACTCCTGTGTAATCGTCACTTGACCGATGCTGTCATCTTTCGGGATTTCATACATGATATCCAGCATAAATTCTTCGATAATCGCACGAAGGGCTCTCGCTCCAGTATCCTTCTCCATCGCCTTTTTCGCAATTGCACGTAATGCACCTTCTGTGAAATCGAGCTTCACTTCATCCAGTGCAAGAAGTTTCTGATACTGCTTCAGAATTGCATTCTTTGGCTCCTCCAGGATCTTCACATACATATCTTCTGTGAGTCCCTGTAATGTAAAGACTACCGGAAGTCGTCCCAGGAACTCCGGGATCATACCAAAGTTTCTAAGATCTTCTGTTGTTACCTTCTCAAGAATCTTCTTATCATGATCATATTTATCTTTCAGATCTGCGCCAAATCCAATTGCAGACTGCTTTGTAAGTCTCTCTTTGATGATGCCGTCCAGATCCGGAAATGCTCCTCCACAGATAAATAAAATGTTCTTTGTATTGACTGTTGTGAGCGGAACCATCGCATTTTTACTGTTAGCTCCAACCGGAACTTCCACTTCGCTTCCTTCTAAAAGCTTCAGCATTCCCTGCTGTACGGACTCTCCACTGACATCACGCTGACTCGCATTTTTCTTTTTTGCAATCTTATCAATCTCATCAATAAAAATGATTCCCTGTTCTGCTTTTTCCACATCGTTATCCGCTGCTGCCAGAAGCTTGGATACAACGCTTTCGATATCATCTCCAATATAACCTGCTTCCGTCAGAGATGTAGCATCTGTAATCGCAAGCGGCACATCCAGAATTCTTGCCAGCGTCTTGACAAGATAGGTCTTACCGGAACCTGTAGGTCCAATCATCAGCATGTTAGATTTCTCAATCTCAATGTCGTCCATGGAATCCGTTGCCACACGCTTGTAATGGTTGTATACAGCAACAGACATCACTTTCTTGGCATATTCCTGTCCGACTACATACTCGTCCAGGCTCGCCTTGATCTTATGCGGTGCCGGAAGGTTATGAATGTCAACGAGCGGCGTTGCCTCCTCGCCTTCTTTTTTCTTCTTCACGCGCTGCTGCTTTGGAATCTGCTGGCTCATATCATCAATATTTAAGAACTGAACTCCCGGCATATTCATAAGCTGGCTATAATCAATCGCACCACCGAAGTTCATATTATTCATAGCATCAAAACTCTTTTGCATACAGTCATTGCACACACACATATTGTTCGGAAGATTGATCATCTTTCCAGCCACACTCTCTGGTCTGTGGCAGACAAAGCAGACTTTCTCATATTCATCATCGTTATGATTGTCATTGCTATTATTATCGTTGTTATCAATTGTATCTACATAATCCTGTTCAGACATGGTTCTTTCCCTTCTTTCCTACTTTTGTTCCTCTACCATCTTAATGAACTGCTCCTCCGAAATAATCGGAACTCCCAGTTCGTTTGCTTTTTTATTCTTTGATGAAGTCGATGTCACATCATTATTGATTAGGTAATTTGTTTTGGAAGTGACAGATCCCGTAACTTTTCCTCCCAGGCTCTCAATCAGTTCCTTGACCTCTCCTCTGTTTGCAAAATGTTCCACACTCCCGGTAATAACAAAGTTCACTCCGGCAAAGATCTGTTGACTCTCTGATTCTTCTTCCTTTGGAATCTCAAGCTCTGCAATCAGCCGCTTTAAGCTTTCTACATGCTTCTCATCCTGAAAATAAGTTACAAATGCACCGGCAAGTACTTCGCCTACTCCCTGAATCTCTGCAAGTTCTTCTGCAGTAGCATGAATCATACGATCCACATCACCGGAAAATTCTCTGCAGATGACCTTCGCATTTGCAAGACCAATTCCCGGAATTCCAAGTGCATAGATAACTTTCGGAAGTGTCGTCACTCGTGCTTTCTCCACATTTGCGATCAGGTTCTTGTAGGATTTCTCTCCAAAACCTTCCATAGTCTGAATCTCTTCCTGCCATTTATCCAAATGGAAAATGTCTGTGAATTCCTTTATAAATCCACGGTCAATAAACTTCTCCAGCGTTGCCTCTGACAAACCTTCAATATTCAAAGCATCACGGCTCGCAAAGAGTGCAAATGCTTTGACATGCTTTGCCTGACATTCCGGATTGGTACAATACAGTGCTTTTGCATTGCTGACCCGGCGGATCTCTGTCTTGCCGCCACAGACCGGACAGACTTCTGGAATATCTTTCACACCACTTCTTGTCAGATTCTGTGCAATCTGCGGAATGATCATATTAGCCTTATAAACTTCAATCTCATCCCCCACACCAAGTTCCAATTCTTCCATAATACTGATGTTGTGGACACTAGCACGGCTCACTGTCGTTCCCTCCAGCTCCACCGGTTCAAAGATAGCGACCGGATTGATGAGTCCTGTTCTAGATGGACTCCACTCAATCTCCAGAAGCTTTGTCTGGCGGATCTCATCAGCCCATTTAAATGCAAATGAATCTCGTGGAAACTTAGACGTCCGCCCCAGTGATCTTCCATACGCTATATCATCATATACTAACACAAGTCCGTCGGACGGGAAATCGTTCTCGGTAATTTTTTCTGAAAATTTAATAACTTCCGCCTCTACTGTGTCTCTTATTACTTCGTGGTATTCTACTACTTCAAATCCCTGCTCTTTCAGCCATTCCATCTGACAGGCTCTGGAATTGTGGAAATCCACATCTTTTGCACTGACCAGTGTAAATGCATAGAATTTTACATTTCTTTTTGCTGTAATCTCACTGTTCAGCTGGCGTACAGAACCACTGCAGAGATTACGCGGATTTTTATATTTGGCTTCTGCTTCCTGGATCTGTTCATTAATCTTCTCAAAATCTTTATAGCCGATCACTGCTTCGCCGCGCAGTATCAGCTCACCTTGATAGCTGATCTGAAGCGGTACATTTTTAAAGACTTTTGCATTGTTTGTGATGACCTCGCCTACTTCTCCATTTCCACGGGTGACTGCCTTAAAAAGATGTCCGTCCCGGTAAGTCAGAACAATGGTAAGTCCGTCCATTTTCCAGGACATCAGTGCCTTCTGATCTCCCACAAAATTCTTTAATTCCTCTACATCTTTCGTCTTGTCCAAAGAAAGCATTGGGCTTTCATGCCGTTCTTTTGGGAGTTCACTGACCACTTCATATCCGACTCGCACCGTCGGACTGTTGGAAAGTGTGATCCCAAGCTCACGCTCCAATTCCTGAAGTTCATCATAAAGCTTGTCGTACTCATAGTTGCTCATGATTTCTTCTGCGTCTTGATAATATGCTTTTGATGCTTTATTTAAAAGCTCCACCAGTTCCTTCATGCGTTCCTGCCTGTTCATATAGCTTCTTTAACTCCTGTCCTTCTATTTTTCGCACTGCTCCACTCTTTAAGCTTCCCAATTCTACATTCATAATTCTTATTCTTACAAGCTTTGTCACTTTATATCCAAGTGCTTCGCACATTCTCCGGATCTGACGGTTCAGCCCCTGTGTCAGAATAATGGAAAATGTGTACTTTCCAATCTGCTTTACCTCACATGGTCTTGTTACCGCATCCAGATTCTTTTCCACGTCCTGTATATGCACACCCTCTGACATCTGCCGCACAAATTCTGAAGTGATTTCTTTATCCACGCGAACATGATATTCCTTTTCATGATGATATCTCGCCCGCATCATACTGTTGATCAGTTCTCCGTCATTTGTCATAATAAGGAGGCCTTCCGAATCTTTATCCAGTCTTCCTGCATAGGTCACCCGCACCGGATAATGCAGGAAACGTATGATATTATTTTTCACTTTCATATCCCCGGTACACACGATACCTGCCGGTTTGTTGACTGCCAGAACAACCTTCTGTTCTGCACCCTGGATCACTTTTTTCCCGACACAGATTTTCTGCTCCTCTGACACTTTCATGCCCGGTACAGCCCGTACGCCATCCACCGTCACACGTCACGCCTCTATGAGACGGTCCGCCTCTCTTCTGGAACAAACACCTGCCTCACTGAGGTATTTATTTAATCTTATCATTTACTAACACTCCAATTACTTTGCAGTTCCTATTCTGCCTTATCCGTTGTCAAAATACTACTCAGCTTGTCATCCTGTACAAAATTATTGCAATTGTACAAAAACAGCACACTTGTAATTTTATTCTTATCTAACAGATCCGACACATGCTTCTGATAATAATCTGCATCTACCACGATGATCTCCCTGTAATATGGAATTAAAAATGGAATCATACAGTCTGCAAAGGAATCCTTCACCAGAAGCAGCCGATCCGTGCTGTCTGCTGTCGTGCGGATATCTATTTTATCATAATCTCCACCGAGAAATACTTCATATGCATCAGGTTCGTCCAGTTTTGTACGGTCATAAAGCTCTGCTGTCTTTATGCCCTCAGACTCATAGCTTGCCACCATCTGCGTGTTATCGGAAGCATTTTCCGTTAAATATGCGTAAATCGGTTCACGGTATCCGCTTTCAAATCCACTTGTTCGGGAAAGATTTCCACTGAAATCACCAGTCACTACATAAGGTTTTAAAGCCGGTGCTTTCGAAGTGTCAAGCCCCAGATCTGAAGCAATCTGCTGCCATACAAAACTAGCTCCAAGCGTTGTCCAGCGGGAATCTGTGTGGTAATAAATTTCCTTATCTTTATTCGCATTTAGAACACCTTGTGCATCAATCCAGTTCACACTGTCTCCAAGCATGCTCTGAATCTGTGCAATCTGCACTGTCTGATCTTCCACCGGAGCATAAGAAGGAAGCTTATCTGCCCATACATTTGCAGCGTCCGGAATCAGTGCCATATACATCGGCACATCGGAATAATCCTCGGCAAGCGCTGTAATCGCGTCCACATTTGCCTGAACCTTCTTTTCATCCAGCTTGTTAATATCCGCCAGAAGATACTGGTTCTTTCCTCGGTACACACCGTTCACGTCCCGTCTTCCAAGAACTGTATCCAGTTTCGCTTGGGTATCTTTCACCGTCTCTTTGAAAAATGTCCTTCCTGCTCCTGTCACATTCACAAGACACAGGATCATGATCACGGCTGCGAATACAAATACTGCACTTCTGCCTCTCTCCAGACGTTTTTTATTCTTTTCTTTTTTATCTTTCTTTCCAAATACCAGAATCTTCTTCCAGATAAGATTCGGAAGTGGTGTGCTTGCAAGAAAAGCCACTACAAGAACGAACACATTTCCAAGGAAAAGGTATCTTCCCATGATACCAACCACATCGCCTCCGCCAAATCCAAACATCACTTTCAGATAACCAAATGACGCTGCCGGTGTTTTACCGAAGAAAAATACCCAGCCAAGCGCTGTGAAAAACCATGTATAAATCTGTCCAAGCACAGGTGGTAATCTCTTTAAAAATGGCAGTGCATAACGCTCCACGATCTGCCAGAATGCAAGGTAGATACCCCAGAGCAATCCACCTGTGACCGTTACCTGCCACGGTGCATTCTTCCACATACCTGCATACCAAAGTCCCATCAGAATTCCAGATACAAGTGTTCCAAGCCAGCCACCCCAGAGTGGTTCACAGATGTAATCCCAGAACCATGCAAAAACAGAGCTGTTAAAACGGCGTACAAATGTTGTTATGTTACGTGCTACATATGGATAGCGGAAATTTTTCTTCATATCAAATCCAAGCATTCTGCAAAGTCCCACTGCCATATCACAGTATCCACTGAACGCAAAGTAAATCTGAAACATGAAGATCGCACATCCCAGCCATGCACCAAACACAGACAACTCGCCTGCCTTCAAAGACATGATCTTGGTGAATGAATCTGCCAGGTAATCTGCAATGATAACTTTCTTTGCAAAACCACATACAAATAAAGTAATTCCTTCGCCAGCCTTTGCCCAGGACAATTTGCGAGTCTTTAATTCCTTTCGGATCTGCGGATATTTTACGACCGGTCCTGCCAAGAACAACGGAAACATTGCTATGTAAACAGCAAAATCCAGAATACTTTTCTGAGCCTTTACATTTCCCCGGTGAATCTCAATCAGATAAGAAAGCACCTGTAAGATGCAGATTCCTATTCCGACCGGCACTTCCGAAATAAAGCCCACGCGTTGTCCGATAAATGCAAAGAACACATATACTATAATATTAATCAGTATGCTTCCAGCAAATAACTGCTCCGTACTCCTTCTTCTTCGCATGTAGCCTTCCATCTGAATTCCCACAGCATAATTAAACAATATAAAAAATGCCAGAACGACCAGATTGACCGGGGCTCCCCATGCAAAAAAAACTGCTCCCCCTGCAACCAGGGCAATGTCTTTTATCTTTCCCGGAAGCAGATAATACAATATGAAAATAACTGGTAAAAATACACATATAAATGCGATACTATTGAATAACATAATTTCTAAACGCTGCCTCCAGAATTTTATTAATACAAGCCTCATAATAGGCTTTTGTCATTGTACTTCCGTCCTCTCCATAATAAGAAGCGTCCGTAAGATCTGTTGTGTCTACATATTTCACTTTTTCTTCCTTACAAAGAGCCTTCAAAGCTTCATTGTATGAAGTTACATCCAGCGCGGTGCTCATCTTGGACGAACTACTATCATCTGATGATGTATCACTATCACTATTGCTCTTAGAATCTGTGCTGCTCTTAAAATCCGAGTTGTTAGTTGTATCTTTAGCATCTGAATCAGTATCTGAATCTGAATCAGTATCTGAATCGGCTGAACCTGTCGCATCACCTGTACTTGTCAGTGACAGGTATGCCGGGATACTGCATACATAAACTTTCGTATCCGGCAATGCTGCTTTCACCTGCTCAACAAAGCTTTTGTAATTCGCTGCAAATGCATCCGCTGTCTCTCCACTGACTGCTACATCTCCTCTTCCGATACAGAGGATAAGCTTCTGTGGTGCAGTCTCTGCTTCTGTTACGGCTGTCAAAAGCTCATTTAATCCGGAACCTTCCGCATCGCTGACCGTTGCTCCATCCTTTGACTTCACCTGCGACTTACTCAAGATGTCATTCTGTCTGAAGCCAAGTGCAGTACTGTCGCCAAGCACAATGCAGCCATCCATCTTTTCTTTTGCAGACTTTGCTTTCCACGCTGCCGCCTCATCTGCTTCTGTCTGCTCTAATTCCTGAATCTTGGCATCAATCTTCTGAACATTGGCATCTCCCAGTTCTGTCAGTTTCTTTACTCCTTCTGTCGCATCCACTCGCGGATTCATCATTCGTGTTCCAATAATCAGCGCACCGATCAAAAACAAGAGGATTACCGCAACAATCGCAAAACGAAGCACTTTATCCGGCTCCATTTTTTCCTTCATTTTTTCTTTATTCTTTTCAAACATTTTCATTCTCCAATAAACAAATAAACTATGTACATCTTTAAAAAGACATACATAGTTTATTTTACTTTGTATAAGAATAAAAGTCAAATTTTATAACTGTTTTATCAGATTCACCATCTCAATTGCTGATAACGCACAATCATAACCTTTATTGCCAGCTTTACTTCCGGCACGTGCAATTGCCTGTTCAATATTTTCTGTTGTAATGATTCCAAATAAAACAGGAATACCTGTTGCAAGCTCGATCTGTGCAATTCCTTTTGCTGATTCGTTACACACCAGATCATAATGAGATGTATCTCCACGAATAACTGCACCTACGCAGATGACTGCATCGTACTTTCCTGACTGCGCCATTTTCTGCGCTGTAATTGGTATTTCAAATGCTCCCGGCACCCATGCTGCTGTAATATTTTCTTCTTCTACACCATGTCTCACAAGTCCGTCAACAGCTCCGCCTAATAACTTATTGACAATAATTTCATTTTGGATTATTGACCTGATAACTCCTGTTCCGTCAATATGGCCGCTCACAATATGGCCTCCGAATCTTCCATCCGCTGCCATTGCCCGTTCAAGATTTCCATAACTTCCAATCTTACAATTTCCAAGACTGCTCCTTCTGATCGTCTCTGCCATGACATCTGCCGTAAATCCGTCAGGCTGCAGGGAAGTGACTGTCAGACATACTCCATTTACCGCAATACTGTCTCCGCTTTTCGTACCTTCCAGTACTTTTGCTGCCTTCACCGCCAATACCCCTGAATTCCCATTCAACTGAATATAACGGACTTTTCCCACTTCTTCTACACTTCCTGTAAACATAATTCCTCCTGTTCTTTTCTTAAGACGTGACAGGTAATTTTCAGGTCTTCTCCAATCTGGCAGATATCTTTGAACTTTAGTACCGCTGCCTGAGACGGAAGCTCTATCCCAATTCCATCCACCGGAGTCCGGCTTCCTGTTCCGCCAAAGATTTTTGGTGCAATAAATGCCTGCACCTCCTGGACAACTCCGGCCTGTAGTGCACTGTCATTTAAAGTTCCTCCACCTTCCAGTAAAATGCTGTCGATATTTTCTTTTCCCAGATACTCCATCAAATGCTTCAGATTAACATGTTTTTTCATATCCGGACAAAATACGGTTTCCACTCCCATTGTCTGCAAAATTTCTTTTTTCTTCTCTACATTCTCCAGATCTGCATAGGCTACAATCGTCCGGTACTCCCTCGCACTTTTTACGATCTGGCTGTCCAGTGGAATTCTTAACTTACTGTCACAGATAACCCTGACCGGACTTTTAAGCCCTTCTACCCGGACATTCAGCATTGGATCATCAGCAAGTACCGTTCCTATCCCGACCATGATTCCCATATACCGATGACGCATATACTGTACTTCTCTGCGTGCGGCTTCTTGGGTGATCCATTTTGAAGCTCCTGTCTTTGTTGCAATTTTTCCATCCAACGTCATTGCATACTTCATAACTACATATGGTGTTTTGGTCGTTATGTAATGAAAAAATATTGGATTTAATTCATCGCATTTGTCCTTCATAAAATCTTCCACAACCGTTACACCGGCATCTCTTAATATCTTCGCTCCCTTTCCTGCCACTTTCGGATTCGGGTCTCTGGATCCAATTACTACTTTTTTTATCTTCTGCTCTAAAATTGCTTCCGTACACGGCGGCGTCTTTCCATAATGACAACATGGTTCCAATGTAACGTACAGCGTTGCCCCTTCGGCTGATTCAGTAAGAGAAGCAATTGCATTTCGTTCCGCATGCAACTCTCCGCATCTGGCATGATAGCCTTCGCCGATAATACGTCCATCCTTTACGATGACCGCTCCGACCATCGGATTAGGATTCGTCCATCCTTCTCCTTTTTTTGCAAGCTCTATTGCACGTGTCATATAATCCTGGTCTGTCACATACATTCCTTCTTTCTTTTTATCTTAGAACAAAACCCCTGCAGATGATCTACAGGGGTTTTGTTCACTGGTACTTTAATCACAACTTCATGTCCAATTATCTATGAAAATAAAGAAACTCTGAAATGGTCTACCATCTCAGAGCCTCGATACCGCATTCATAACTAAAACTATATGTACCGTCTTCTTCTCTCATCCAGACTATACTGTCGGCTTCGGAATCTCACCGAATCATGCCTCTCGGCTCGCGGGCTTTACCGCCGGTAGGGAATCTCACCCTGCCCTGAAGATTTCTATCTTTTTTTGTATAATAATACTTTATTGCTTATTTGTAAAGAATTTTTTGACTTTTGAGAATTATTTCGCAAAAATTCATAAATTTCGCTTTATTTTTCACTGTATAATTTGTTGAAACACTTTTTCTTCTTCCAGAAATAATACGGTATTACGAATAGAAGTGTTCCTCCCCATGCGATCGGATAACTGATCAGCAAAATTCCCACCTTATGATAAATCGGAGTCAAAATCATAACCCACGGGAGCCGTATTAAAAACAATCCTCCATATGTAAATATCGTAGGCCACAGTACATCTCCGACTCCGCGAAGTCCACCGTCCAGGTTTTCAAGCAGAATGCTGAGCAGATAACTCGGCACCAGGAACCGGAGCATATACACACCTATGTCGATCACCTTCGGATCCGTTGTGAACATATGATACATAGGCTCACAAAATGCATACAATGTAAAGATGATCGCACCCGTAAATACATAAGAAATACCAATGTTTACCCGGATACTCTTATATACCCGGTCCCACTTACCTGCTCCATAATTCTGTCCGACAAATGTTGTGACCGCAGCTCCCAGTGCACTGGATACTGTCCAGAAAATCAAATCTAATTTTCCATAAGCCGCCCATCCTGCTGCCGTATCCGTTCCAAAGCTGTTGATCGATGCCTGAATGACTACATTGGTCACTCCGTAAGCACATGCCTGCAGAGCTCCCGGTATACCGATTTTCAACTCTCTTTTTAGAACACTTGCTTCCATGCGAAGTTCTCTGAATTGTAGTTTCATAGAATCATAGTCTTTTGTCAAAGACCAGGTCACAAGGAATGCACTGACACACTGGGAAAATACTGTTGCCAATGCCGCTCCGGCAATTCCCATTTTTAATATAACTACCATGAATATATCCAGACCTATATTCAGTACGCAACAGACCACCAGATAAAGAAGCGGTCTTTTGGAATCTCCGACTGCTCTCATGATCGCCGCTCCCATATTATAGACCAGCGTAAATAAGATTCCCATAAAATAAATGCGTAAATATGTGGTTGATGATGCCATCATATCCTGTGGAGTGTTCATGATCTTAAGCAGCCATGCTGTCAGCACTGCTCCCACTACAGATATTACGAGACTGACCACAATGGAAAATAAATATGCAGTATGAAGTCCTGTATGCAGTCTTCCTTTGTCTTTCGCTCCGTAATACTGCGCAATGACAACTGCCGCTCCATTTGCCAGTCCATTAAAAAATGTAACAACAATCGTTGATAAAACAGCCGCCGGACCGCCTACGCTGGCTAATGCTGCCTTCCCCACAAAGCGTCCGACGATAATCGTATCCACGGTTGTATATAATTGCTGGATTAAAGTTCCCAGCATGATCGGGAAGAAAAATATCAGAAGCTGCTTCCAGATAATCCCCTCCGTGATCGTATTTTCTTCTATTGTCTTTTTCCCCAAGTTTTTTTCCTCTCTTACCTCTTTATTTCTGTATATCTTTTGCAAATCTGCGCTTATTTTCAGTCAGCACATATCCGCAAACGGCATTATGCCTTCCCCAAGTCTATGTCATATAGAAATAATTATACTCGATTTAAAATTTATTGAAAAGCTTTTTAAAAAATTAGAATTATAATGCTACAAAAATTATGCTATAATATCTCTAATAATTATCCAGAGAGGTTTTCACTATGATCGTTCTTAATCTGAAAGCAAAGGTCTGTATGTCCCACCTGCTTTTAAAACCAACATTTGATACATTCTCCTTGATCGAGGGGGAAGTAACTACCTTTAACCGCTTCCAGGTAGATGGAAGAATCCATAAAGACTTTTTTGATGAAACTTTTGAAAAGGAGTATTCCACCTGGGGAGAAGTGCGCGATTTTTTCTTCCAGGTAATCCGTGGAAAGAAAACTCCGTTAAATTTCAAATTCATATTATCTCTAGCAAAAGATCAGTTCGAATCCTTTCTCACTGAGCATGATCTGACCTACCGCCCTGCGGAAATCCAGGGACTGTATCTTAATTTCCGCTATGACGGACTGGCACTTCAATGCATCACAGGGACTTCCATGAATACATTTACCATGGATAAAAGCGTAGAAAAAGCCTGGGACGAATATGTCCAGAAATTCTTTGCCAGTCAAGAGCTTGATTTTTAAAAACCAAACTCCTTCCACAGTTTTATCTATGGAAGGAGTTTTTCTTACATCTCTGCTTCAATTTCATTCAACGTATGTCCGCTATAGGAATACAGTCTGGTTTTTTTACATAATTCACTCAATTTCTTTTTCACTTTTCTCTTTTGCTTTGTTGATAATTCAGGGATTCCCATACTTTCATTCCTTTCTCATATTTGCAAACCGACTTTCATTTATTCGATACTCTTGAGTGATTCTACCATATCAATCTTCTTCAATTTAAAATACATAATTCCATTTACGATCAATGAAAACAGAATTGTAAATAACAGACTGTACATGTAACTTGAAAAGTTAATATTTCTTCCGAACATGGCTGTGTCTACTTCCACCGTATCAATGATAAAGGCATGCAGGAATTTCCCAAGCACCACTCCTACCGCCGCTCCGATGAATGTCAAAAGTACATTTTCACGATATACGTGTTCTGCCACTTCCAGATCATAGAATCCTAGCACTTTCAAGGTTGCCAGTTCCCTCTGCCGCTCCGTGATATTAACAGTATTAAGGTTATAAAGTACGACAAATGCAAGCATTCCTGCAGAAATGATCAGTACTACAATAACCAGATTCAGACTTTTTAGCATATCGTCCAGCTGTTTTTCAATATCACGCATATAGCTGACGCTAAGCGCTCCGTCCTGGGTCAGAATGTCTTCACCAATCTTGTTGTAGTCTTCCTGCGTATCTCCTTTTTGTCCTGCAAAGAAAATACTGTTATATTCCGAATTCTCACCATACACTTTCTCATAATAAGAAGGAGTAAAGAAAATATAGTGTCCCATATAATTCTCGCAGATATGAGCAATTTTTACTTTCTTATTACCATTCTCTTCATCTTTAATTTCAATGGTATCCCCTGCTTTTGCATTCAAAAGTTTTCCGGTTTTCTCAGAAATAATGACACCTTCATCATCAAGCGTATACTCCTCTTTTGATTTCCGGTCGTGGAAATCAAAATAATCTTTTACGTCTTTCGGTTCCGAAAATACGACCTGATAAGTATCACGTTTATTCTTTCCATTGACAAGTGTTACATTCTTCATGCTAGTCTGCATATAATGACTGATGTCCGAATCGTCCTTCATATAATCCAGGAGATTCTGTCTTGTCTCATCTGAAATGTCTTCTTTTAGGTAGACACTTCCATCATACATCTGAATATCCCGGAACTGCAATTCTGCAATTTCATAACAGGAATCTTTGATTCCATATCCAACCAGCATCAATCCCATACAACCGCCAATTCCAAAAACTGTCATAAAGAAACGTTTCTTATATCTGGTTAAGTTACGAATGCAAGACTTCCATGTGAAACTTAAATGTTTCCAAATAAATTTTATTCTTTCCAAGAAAACTCTTTGTCCATTTTTAGGTGCCGGTGGGCGCATCAGTACTGCCGGCTGTGCTACAAGTTCTTTGTAACATGCAAAAAATGTTGCTGCCATTGTACATACAATTGCTGCCGCCGCTGCCATCCAGGCATAGATCCATTGGTATGGGATCAGAATATGTGTAATATGCTGATATAATATTCCATATGCATAGACAATGATATATGGCAATATCTTTTCACCGATCAGCACACCCAATACACTGCCACCTGCTGTCGCGATCAACGCATATCCAAGATATTTCTTCGCGATGGACATCTTGCTATATCCAAGTGCTTTCATGGTTCCGATTGCGGTTCTTTGTTCTTCTACCATTCGTGTCATACTGGTCAGACTAATCAGCGCCGCAACAAGAAAGAATAATACCGGAAAGACACGGCCAATCGCACCTAGACGCTCCGCGTTTTCTCCGTACCCGGAATACTCAGTCAAAGTATCACGGTCATAGACATACCAGGTTGGTTTTTCGATGTCCTGAACCTTTGCCTCTGCGTCCGCAATTTTCTGTTCACCTTCTGCAATCTTCTGGGCAGCCTCTTCTTCACCATTGGCATACTCAATTTTTGCCTCTGCAACTTTCGCTTCATTTTCCGCGATTTCTGCTGCTCCTTCTTCCAGCTTCTTCTCCTGCTTTCGAATTTCAGTCCATCCGGACTGAATCTGGGCTTTTCCACTTGCAAGCTGCTGTGGAACACCATTTAAAGAAGTCTTCGCTGCGTCAAGCTCTGACTTTGTCTGAGCCAGAGTTGCTGCAGTGTCATCAAGCTGCTTCTGGGCAGCATCCAGTTCGGCTTTACTCTCATCATATTTCTGCTGTTCAATGGAAATCTTCTGCTGCATGCCAGCTTCTTTTTCCTTAAGCTCGGTAAGCTGTCGTTCAGATTGTTCTTTTTGCGCTTTCTGCTCGTCTGTAAGCTGATCCTCAGGTATTTGGTCAAATGCTGACAATGCAGAATTTACTACCTCGATCCTCTGCTGAATTTCCGTCAATGTCTGCTGATCTGCCTGAATCATCTGCTGAAGCGCTGCAAGTCCTTCTCTTCCAGTCTGGATTTTCGCCTCAGCTTCCGGTTTCGCAGCCTCATATTGTGCAAGTCCGGCTTCATATTGCGCCTCACCTTCCTGAAGCTGTGCAAGTCCGGCATTATATTGATTCTGTGCCTGTTCCAGTTCGCTTTCTTTTTTGCTCAATGTATTCTTAGCACTGGCAATCTGCTTTTTACCACTGGTGATCTGTGCTTTTCCATTCGTCAACTGCTCCTCGGCGTCTGCTATCTTAGCCGCCGCATCTGCAAGTTCCGAAGCTGCGTCCGCTCTGCCCTGCTCCAGTTCTTCTCTCGCCTCGTCAATCTTCTCTTGTGCTTCATTTACCAGCTCCTGCTTTCGAATTTCGGCTCGTTCATCCGTAATATCTTCGATCTGCTCCAAGACTTTCTCTACTTTCTTATCATATCCGTCCGTAAATGCTACTTCATTTTTTGCACCTTTGACCTGTACATATACTTCCGTGTATACGTCCATATCAAATGTCTCTTCCGGCACCATGACAAATGCACTGATAGTTCCGGTACCAATCGTTGCACTTCCACGTCCATAAGAAATGTACATCGGACTGCTGCAAAGGCCGACAACTTTCAGCGTATCTGTCGTCAGAGTATCTTTAACCTCATCAGACGTTCCGGAACGCAATTTAATTGTATCTCCGACCTTATATCCTGCATCCTGGTCTGCCAGACATTCCCCTGCTTTTTGGGGCATCCGTCCGTCACTTAACTTCACCTTATTCATCTCATCCTGTAAAGATATCACATGCAGAACTTTTTGTTTCTTATCTACGACCTGCATGAAGTCCGCGCTGTACGCGCCCTCTGCATGTTCTACTCCGTCGATTTTCAAAATCGCGTCCACATCGTCCTGTGTCACGCCATATGTACTGAGCGCTTTAATATCCATAAGATTGCTTTCATCAAAATATGTATCTCCCGTCAGTCTCATATCCGGCTCCGATGCACGAATTCCTGAGAAAAATGCAACACCCAGTGCCACTATAAATAAAATAGACAGGAAACGCCCCGGACTCTTTCGGATCTCCATATAAAAATCTTTGCTCGTTGGTTTCATTTTCATATGTAATGCCTTTCTTTACCACTCAATCGTCTCGACTGGAACTGGGTGTTCGTTCACTGTCATCTCTGATACCATACCATTCTTTATCTTAATGACACGGTCCGCCATTGGCGCAATTGCAGAGTTGTGTGTGATCAGAATTACAGTCATCCCCTTTTCCCTGCAAGTATCCTGCAAAAGTTTCAAAATCGCCTTACCTGTATTATAATCCAGTGCTCCTGTCGGCTCGTCACACAGCAAAAGCTTCGGATTCTTTGCAAGCGCTCTTGCAATGGAAACCCTCTGCTGTTCTCCACCAGATAGCTGCGCCGGAAAATTATCCAGACGCTCACCAAGTCCTACATCTTCCATAACCTCCTGGGCATCCATAGGATTCTTACAGATCTGAAGAGCTAATTCTACATTTTCAAGAGCAGTCAGGTTCGGGATCAGATTATAAAACTGAAATACAAAACCAATGTCATCTCTTCTATATGCTGTCAATTGTCTCGGTGAATACTGTGCAATATCTTTTCCGTCCAAGAGCACACGCCCGGAGCTTGCCGTATCCATTCCTCCAAGATTATTCAATACTGTCGTCTTTCCGGCACCACTTGGGCCTACCACAACCGCAAATTCTCCCCTCTCTATCTGGAAATCAATACCGGCCGCGGCCATAATCTGCACCTCGCCCATCTGATATATTTTCTTCACATCCTCAAGGGATACAAAACTACTCATAACTTTCCTCCACTTCCTCCGTTGACACCCAATCCTCTTCCCTTACCGTTTTTTCACCTTTCCCTAATTCAGCCATCAATGCTAATTCTGCTTTCATTCTATCATAATCTTTCATATCCAAAATCACGTACTCACCTCTGCCATTTTTAGTCAAAAATACAGGAGCACCTTCACTTGTTTCTTTTAAAACTTCTGTATAATTTCTCAAATCAGAAATTGGTTTTATATTTGGCATTTTCACCGCTTCCTTTCAGTTCTTTTTCTTAGTATAACAATTCTGTTTCTACTTTACAATTAAATTCACACGTTAATTTTACAGCAGTAAAAAAATAAGATCATAATGCATCTCAGCTCCAAGTACTATATACTATTATTAAGAACTACTAATGTCATTTTTCTATAAATTATAAAGATTGGAGTTTGCCATGGAATTACTTATGAACACTCAGAAAGAATGTCAGCAACTGGAAGTATACGGGGAATATTTGAAAAAAATACCAGAACTGCTGAAACAATTAGAAACTGTTGAGAAAATGTATCAGAAAGCTGTGTTAGAAGAAGCCATGCTGAAAGACAAGCCTCTTGATAATCACAGTGTCCAGCTCTATGCAGAACGTCTGCACAGAATCAAAGAACAATGCGAGATTCGCTCCGCAGACATCCGTCAGCAATGCACACTTATCCTCGAACTCAAAAGCCAGATAGAAGCCGAAAGTAGTGTATTGAAAGCGTTGCAACCTTAATAAGCAGCTTCGTGTCAGCATGTAAGTTTTATTGATTATATACTACCGGAAACTGCAGAACAGAAAATCCACCTGATTTTTCTGACTTCTGTGCAGTGGCGATGAGACTGTAGAAAACTTGAAAGCCTTTGCTTTTAAGTTTTCTGTTCTATCAGGCTCATCAGAACGTCTTGCACAGGGAAGACAAATCAGGTGGATTTTCATTATGCATTTTCAAAGCTGATATAATCAGTAAAATTACTCCCGTCCATCGAAGCAATACGTACATACCTGACTTGGATCAATTCCAATAGACTCTAAAAGATCGTCCAGTCTATGGTATCTTAGTGACGTAAAGTTCTGGATTCTTCGAATTTCTTCGATCATATTTGCATAGCGGTCGGAGCATGGATCTGAATACTCTTTTAATACCTCTGCAGATACTTCTCCGCCTTCCTGCTCCTGAATGACTCTTCTCGTGATCAGATCCATCTCGGATTTCGATCTTGAGAAGTTCAGGTATTTACATCCATAAAGAAGCGGTGGACATGCCGGGCGGATATGCACTTCCTTCGCTCCGCTTCTATATAAAAACTCTGTTGTCTCACGAAGCTGTGTTCCACGGACGATCGAGTCATCGATCAAGAGTAATTTCTTGTCTTCGATCAGAGCCTGTACAGGGATCAGCTTCATTCTCGCGATCAGGTCACGCTGACTTTGGTTGGTCGGCATAAATGATCTCGGCCATGTCGGTGTGTATTTGATAAATGGCCTTGCATACGGAATTCCTGATTCATTTGCATATCCGATTGCATGAGCAATACCTGAATCCGGCACACCTGCTACAATATCCGGATGCACACTATCTCCATCACGCTTTGCCAGCATACTTCCGCAACGGTAACGCATTTCCTCAACATTTACCCCTTCATACGCAGAAGTCGGATATCCATAGTATACCCACAGGAAAGAACAGATCTTCATCTTGCCAGTTCTTGCCGGGCGTCTTTCTTCTACTCCCTCCGATGTCACATAGACGACCTCGCAAGGTCCCAGTTCCTTATAATCGGTATAGCCCAAGTTAATATAAGCATGACTTTCAAATGAAAGACAGTAAGAATCATCCTTCTTACCTATCACAAGAGGTGTTCGCCCATACCTGTCCCTTGCACCATAGATTCCTTCTTTTGTCATGACAAGCATCGTCATAGAACCATCTACAACGTCCTGTACATATTTGATTCCTTCTACTATGGATTCTTTCTCACAGATTAGCGCCGCTACAAGCTCTGTCACATTGATCTGCCCGTTAGTCATTTCCTGAAAATGTGAATGATCCTTCTCAAACAGACCTTTTAACAGTTCCTCATAGTTATTAACTTTTCCGACTGTTGTGATTGCAAAGCTTCCAAGGTGTGACTGAATCAAAAGTGGCTGCGGATCATAATCGGAAATACAGCCAATTCCAAGATATCCTTTCATTTCTGACACATCATGATCAAACTTTGTACGGAATGGAGAATTCTCTATATTATGAATGGCACGGTAAAATCCATCCTCTCCATAAACTGCCATTCCTCCTCGTCTTGTACCAAGATGTGAGTGATAGTCTACTCCGTAAAATAATTCCAGGACACAGTCCTGCTTTGATGCTACACCAAAAAATCCTCCCATGGCGACCTCCTTATATACTCTTTTGTTTTTATAACTATTTATTTCGTGCAAAAAAGTAACCCGGCAAAAGCCAGGTCACTCTTTTTTACTTTAACATCTCACGAAGCTTCTGGTTGACCAGTCCGGGATTTGCTTTCCCCTTCATTGCTTTCATCGTCTGACCTACCAGTGCTCCAAGTGCCTTCTCTTTTCCACCCTTATAGTCTACTACAGCCTGTGGATTATCTGCAATAACTTTTTCGAGAACTTCTATAAGTGCTCCTTCGTCATTGACCGTTTTAAGCCCGTGTTCTTCAACATACTTTTCTGGATCTACATTTTCCTCGAACACATGATCAAAAACTTCTTTCGCCACCGAGCTGTTGATTGTTCCTGCATCTGCAAGCTCGATTAGTTTCGCAAGGTTCTCCGGTGTAAATGTAATATCTTCTGATTCCATGTTATGTTCTTTTAAGAGCCGCATCGTCTCCACCATGAGCCAGTTGGAAACTTTCTTAGGTTTTCCACATAAAGCAGTTGTTTCTTCAAAGATATCCGCCATATGTTTAGATTCTGTGAGGATTTCTGCATCATATTGTGGAATATCGAACTCTTTCTTGTAACGCTTTAATTTTTCCTCACGAAATTCCGGCTGTCGTTTCTTAACCCGGTCAATCCATTCCTGGCTGATAACAATCGGGACAAGATCCGGTTCCGGGAAGTAACGGTAATCCTGTGCATCTTCTTTGGAACGCATTGCATGTGATGATTCTTTGTTGTCGTCCCAGCGTCTCGTCTCCTGAACAACTTTCTTTCTGGCTTCCAGAAGCTCGATCTGACGCTCCCGTTCTCCTTCAATGGCTCTTGCAATTGCCTTAAAGGAGTTCAGGTTCTTCATCTCCGTTCTTGTTCCGAATTCACTGGTTCCCATTTCACGAACGGACAGGTTCACGTCCGCTCTCATAGAGCCCTCCTGCAATTTGCAGTCAGAAGCACCAAGATACTGAATAGTTGTACGAAGTTTTTCCAGATATGCAATAACTTCCTCAGAAGAGCGCATATCCGGCTCCGATACAATCTCCACAAGCGGTACACCGCTTCGGTTGTAATCTACCAGTTATGTATCGTCCCACTCGTCATGAATCAGCTTACCGGCATCTTCCTCCATATGCATTTCATGGATCCGTATTTTTTTCTTCGTATCGCCAACTTCGATCTCTACATAACCATTTCTTGCGATTGGTAAATATAACTGGGAAATCTGATAGTTCTGTGGGTTATCCGGATAGAAGTAATTCTTACGGTCGAATTTGCATACTCTTGTAATATCACAATGTGTCGCAAGTCCGATTCCCATTGCATACTCTACTACCTGTCTGTTCAGTACCGGAAGGGAACCTGGCATACCAGTACATACCGGACATGTGTGGGTATTTGGCGCACCTCCGAACTGAGTGCTGCAACCACAGAAAATCTTTGTCTTTGTCGCAAGTTCTACGTGAACCTCAAGTCCAATGACTGTCTCATACTGCTTTGCCATAACTATCTTCCCTCCTTCACAAACTGTGGTGCTTCATAAGTTCTTGTCTGTTCAAATGTGTAGGCTGCCTGGATAATTTTTTTCTCCTGGAAGCAGTCTCCGATAAGCTGCATGCCGACCGGAAGACCTTTGGAATCTTTTCCTACCGGAATACTGATTCCAGGAAGTCCTGCCAGGTTCACGGAGATTGTGTAAATGTCACTCAAATACATTTTCATCGGATCACTTAAGCTCTTTCCAAGCTCTGGTGCCGTTGTCGGAGCCGCCGGAGCCACGATCATATCATATTTTGCAAATGCTTTGTCAAATGCCTGTTTAATCAGTGCCTTTGTACGAAGTGCTTTCAGATAGTAAGCATCATAATATCCAGAGCTTAATACAAAAGATCCAAGCATGATCCTGCGCTTTACTTCTGCTCCGAATCCTTCGGAACGTGTCTTTTTGTACATGTTGTGAAGACCTTCGTATTCTTCTGTGCGGTAACCATATTTTACGCCATCAAAACGTGCCAGGTTGGAACTTGCCTCAGCATCTGCAATAATGTAGTATGCCGGAATCGCATATTTCACAAGACTTAAGTCAAATTCTTCTACAACTGCGCCTTTTTCTTCCAGGACCTTCACTGCATTTAAAATCTGCTCTTTTACGTCTGCGCTTAATCCATCCTCAAAGTAATCTCTCGGAATACCAATCTTCATACCTTTCACGTCGTCTTTCAATGCCGAAGTAAAGTCATATTCCCGCTCCACGGAAGTACTGTCTTTTACATCATGAGAAGCGATTGTCTCAAGGATAGTCGCACAATCTGTCACATCTTTCGCAATTGGTCCGATCTGATCCAGCGAAGAACCGTAAGCAATCAGTCCGTACCTGGATACCGTTCCATAAGTCGGTTTAATCCCCGTTACACCACAAAATGAACTCGGCTGACGGATAGATCCACCTGTATCAGAACCAAGTGCATAAGCGCACTCACCTGCTGCCACTGCTGCGCAGGAACCACCTGACGAACCGCCTGGCACATGTCCCAGATTCCATGGATTTCTAGTCACTCCATAATAAGAAGTCTCGGTTGTACTTCCCATGGCGAATTCATCCATATTAGTCTTTCCGATTATGACTGCACCGGCTTTTTCCAAGTTCAAAACTGCCTCTGAAGTAAAGGTTGGAACAAAATCTTCCAGAATTTTGGAACTGCAAGTTGTTCTCATCCCTTTCGTGCACATATTATCCTTGATTGCCACCGGAACACCTGCAAGAGGACTCAGAAGTGTTCCGTCATCGATCATCTTCTGAACTTCTTCGGCACGCTTTAATGCACCCTCTTTATCAATGGTCACATAGCTGTGCACATCATTCTCTACCTTTTCAATCTGATCCAGATATGCCTGCGTGGCTTCCGTAACTGAAATTTCTTTTGCTTTTATTTTCTTTCCGAGTTCCACTGCTGTCAGACTCATAATATCCATAACTCGTCTCCTCCTATCCGATTGTCTTCGGCACCTTGAAGCTCTGATCCTTCATAAGTGGTGCATTTGCCAATGTATCACTGCTGCCATCACCATTTGTCACAACGTCTTCGCGAAATACATTATTCACCGGAAATACATGAGACATCGGTTCAATTCCATCCGTGTCGAGTTCATTTAATACATCCATGTAGTCCAACATTTTTTCCATATCTGCCTTGGCTTCTTCTTTCTCTTTCTCTGAAAGTTCCAGCTTCGCCAGAATACCCACATACTCAATGGTCTCGTCTGAGATTTTGTTTGCCATTTTAAGCACCCTCCTGTCTGCCAGTTATCTTACATCTTAATTCTTATCTCTAATAATTGTAATATTCATAATAATCCGTCGTTGATATATGCTCGCTTGGAGTCAGTCTGAGTTCCATATTGTCATCTAATGTAATCTGCGCATTTTTCGGAAGAACAAGATTCTTATATTCCTTTCCGTCTGTGCAATTCTCGCCCAGATACAGATCTTTTGTCTCCATAGATTCACCATATTCTGTATAAATATCAACGTCCACACTGCCTTCTCCACTGACCAGTATGAGATCATACACCCCTGCCGGAAGGTCAGGACCTACGGTCAGGTCTTTTTTTACTACCAAAGGCTCTTGTCCTGCCAGTGGATTATTTTCATAAAGAATGTTTTCTGTCTGCGCATTATCTGAATAAAGTGTAATCGTTGTCTGTGAAGAAATGTGAACAATCGCTCCATTGTATAATCTTAAGTCATCCAGATAATCACCGTCTGTCCGCCCTGCATATTCATAAAGGTAAAATCCGCTGTCCCAGTCATCAACCTGGACCGTATCGTAATCATAAGATACATCCGCCTGATAATTTCCTTCCGGAATGTGCACACCGACCACATAGTCACCACTGGTCAGCTCAAAACTTACACTCTCACCATCTGCCGGAAGTTCTTTTGTCACATTTTCATACGGGTCACTTCTTGTATAGTCTTGTGTATTCTCCTGGTATCCGCTGATTACATCATCTAAAATATCACTGACCATCGGTTGGAAAATACCAAAAAATACATTGAAGATGACAATGACTGCTATAATCTTACTGATGATCCTTCCCGGCTTTTTCTTCTTACCGACTTTCTTACGCCCTGT
>ENA-OQKF01000519-OQKF01000519.1-human-gut-metagenome-genome-assembly--contig:-NODE-519-length-23068-cov-3.273223_pt1 | contig 23068 bp, 19 predicted proteins | sample MGYA00242617_ERZ504784 | MGnify/ENA primary metagenome ERZ504784 (study PRJEB26092, sample SAMD00036364) | human gut metagenome | host: Homo sapiens | study: EMG produced TPA metagenomics assembly of... | reverse complement strand
ATGCTAGAAATGCATTGGTGACGAGCAAAGCGTCCAGGATGTTCGGGCAACGGCGCGGCAACTAGTACAGAATGTCCGAAAATTTTGGTTGTGTGTTTGCGGTTGGCAAGGTCGGCCAGTCGGTTGACATACAAAAATGCTCGGCTGCATCCTTGTAAGCCAGGTAACGTTCATGAAAAGACTGGCAGTGCTCTTTATCCCCGGCAAAGGCGATACGTTTTCGTCCGCGCTGTGCCATCTGCGCCATCATGTTCTGAATTTCGATACGGTTTTCCATATACAGCCGATCAGCCTGCAGCGGAGGGCGCATTTCCATCACGGGTGTGTCCACAAAAAGAAGCGGAATGCCCAGCGTACAAAGCATCTGGGCGTAATCATAGTCAAATACTTCAAAGCAGATGATGCCTGCCGTGTGCTCTGTGTTTAAGGAAGACGGCAGCTCCTTTGCAGCCAGCTCAGCGGGCGAAATGCGGTGGATCGTCATACAGGCGTGAAGATGCTGAAGCTCTGATTGAAAGCGATCCAACATCATTGCGGCAAAGTGGGAGTTATTCAGAAAACGGGTTGTCAGTATGGCAATTTCCCGCTTATCGACGGGGAGAATGGAAGCATCCCCGGCGTTGCTGTTCCCATCAAATACCGGAAGGTAGGAAAATTGCTTGTATCCCATTTCGGCAGCCTTGCGCAGGATCTTCTCCCGTGTGGCATCGGCCAGAACGCCGGTGTTATTGATAGCCTTGGAAACCGTATTGCGGGAAAGCTGAAGCTCGTTGGCAATATCCTGAATGGTGACTTTGGTAGACATGGCCTGCCTCGATTCTGTACACTCTTTAAGTAAGAAATGTACTTTACTATATTCTGTAGGTATCTCCGTCCGGGAAATTCCTGTGTTTCTGATACCAGTATAGTGCATATGCACAAATTAGTCAAATGTAAAAACGCAAATCAGCATATTGCACATTCGCGCGCACTGGTTTTTGTGCAGCTGCACGAATGTACCGTAATTCGCTTAAAAACGAGGAAAACGCCATTGACTTTTGCGATTGGTGATGGTATAAATAAATCACAGGGTTTTACAAATGCACCATTCAAGGGGGTCTGAGCAGAACATGTTGTGCAAATGTAAAACAAAGAAGAAACGGTACAATGAAATCAAAAAGGAGGAGAATGATTCATGAAACCAAAGTCAGTTGCACCCCAAAGCGCGGTCATGGCGGTTGACCGTAAACTGCATAATACATGGGTGTACATTAAGCGTCATTGGCAGCTCTACCTGCTATTTCTGATGCCGGCTGTATTGCTGACCCTTGTATTCCGCTACATTCCTATGGGCGGCGTACTGATCGCCTTCCAAAAATACAACCCGTTCAAGGGCATCTGGGGCAGCGAATGGGTCGGGTTCAAGAACTTTACGCGGTTCCTGTCCTCGCCGGATTTCATGCGGTATTTGATCAACACCTTGAAACTGAGCGTCTATGGCTTGCTGTGGGGCTTCCCCATTCCGATTTTGTTGGCCTTCCTGCTCAACCGCATTAAAAGCAATAAGATCAAGCAGAAGGTTCAGCTTGTCCTGTATATGCCCAACTTTATTTCCGTGATCGTGCTGTGCGGTATCGTGCGCGTTCTGCTGTCTGTCACAGGTCCTGTAAATGGGCTGTTTCATACCGGCATCAACTTTATGACATTGCCGGAGGCTTTCCGCCCGATTTACATCATCAGCGGAATCTGGCAGGGCGCAGGTTGGTCCTCCATTATGTACACAGCCGCGCTTTCCAACGCCAGCCAGGAGCTGAAAGAAGCCGCCATGCTGGACGGCGCGAACCTGATTCAGCAAATACGAACCGTTGAATGGCCCGCCATCAAGGACATGGTCGTGATTCAGTTCATCCTGCAGGCAGGCAACATTATGAGCATCGGCTTTGAAAAAGCCTACGCCCTGCAAACGGATCTGAACCTGGATTCGGCAGAAATCATCGCCACTTATGTATATAAAAAAGGTCTGTTAGACGGTGATTACAGCTTTTCAACAGCAGTCGGTCTGTTCAACACAGTTATCAATGTCATATTGCTTATCGCTGTAAACAAAGTCGTTGCCAAGATGAACGATGGGCAAGGCTTGTAAGGAGGTGTCCGCTATGTCTAAGAAAAAGTCGGGAATGCAGATCTATACCAAACAAGACAAAGCTATCCTCTACTGCGGCTATGCACTGTTGGCTGTGTTTCTCATCGCCATTATTGTGCCGATGGTTTACATTGTGATCGCTTCGTTCATGGATCCCGTCACATTGCAAAACAAGGGCATTTCCTTTGACTTCAGCAAATGGAGCCTGGATGCCTATGAGCGCGTCATCTCGGACAAACAGATATGGGTCGGCTTCAAAAACGCTGTTCTTTATTCGGTTATATTTACCGTCATTTCCGTTGCCGTAACGATGCTGGCAGCCTATCCGATGTCGCTGCCGGACTTCAAGGGAAAGAAATTTTTCAACACCTTATTCGTTATCACGATGTTCTTCAACGGCGGTCTGATCCCTACCTACCTGCTCATCAACAATATCGGTCTGCTGGATTCCATGTGGGCGGTCATCCTGCCGGGTGCATTCAGCGTCTGGAATATGATCATTGCCCGTACCTATTATCAGGGGATCCCGCGTGAGCTTCGTGAGGCAGCCGATGTGGATGGTGCCAGCGAAATGCGCTACTTCTTTAATATCTTGCTGCCGGTTTGTATGCCGGTAGTGGCGGTGCTTGCTCTTTGGCAGTTTGTCGCTATGTGGAACAGCTATTTTGACGCGATGATCTACCTGAACAGTGCCTCCAAACAGCCCCTGCAGTTAGTGCTGCGCTCTATCCTGATCCAAAGCCAGCCTGAATCCGGTATGATTGCCGATATTCAAAGCACGGCTGAACGCGCAAAAATGGCCGAGCTGCTCAAGTATGCAACCATTATCATTTCCAGTCTGCCGCTGCTGGTCATGTATCCCTTCTTCCAAAAGTATTTTGATGCAGGCATTATGGCGGGCTCCGTCAAGGGCTGATTGTTAGAAAAACTCGACCGGGATTTCCCGGCCGCAATATTAAAAAAGGAGAAAAACGCAATGAAAAAACTGATTTCACGCTGCAATTTCCTCAAAATGGGCGCCTTGGCGAGCGCTGTTATGATGCTGGCCGCCTGCGGCGGCGGTGCCGGAGGCGGAAAAGATTCGGGTGCCAATGTAGATGTTACCGGTACCGTTTCGTTTCCTCTGGCGGAGCAGGTAACCTTTACCGGTATGACAAGCTATCCGGTCGGCAGTGAATCCGATCCGAACAACCGTACCATTTTCAAACGTCTTGAGGAAGCCACCAATGTACATATCGACTGGACGGCTATTCAGGCTGACCAGTGGAGCGATAAAATCACCCTGAATATGTCCAACCCCAGCACTCTGACGGATTTTGTCTTTACGGCAGATTTCAGCGACAGTGACCTGCTGCGCTACGCAGATCAGGGCGTTATTGTCAATCTGGAGGACTACATCGACAACAATATGCCCAACCTCAAGAAGGTTTTTGAGTTGTACCCGGAGTACCGTACCATGTGTACAGATTCCGAGGGACATACCTGGGCGTTGCCGTGGATCGAGCAGTTGGGCGCTGAAAAGACGGCGATCCAAACGGTGGGAAATATGAGCTTCATCAACAAGAAGTGGCTGGATTTCCTGGGTCTGGAGATGCCGACGACGGTAGATGAATTTGAGCAGGTACTGATCGCTTTCCGTGACAACGCGGATGCCATCAAGAGTGAGTTTGGCATTGAGGGTGATATCATCCCGATGTCCTGCATTGTCAACAACGGTGACCAGGATCCCAGTATCCTGATCAACGGCTTTGGTGAGGGCTATGGTGATGCCGATAAGGATCGCCACATTGCCGTCACGGATGACCTGAAGGTTATCTGCGCGGCCACACAGCAGGGCTACCGTGAAGGTCTTGACTGGCTGCACAAGCTGTATTCTGAAAACCTCATTGACCCCGAATGCTTTACGCAGGAATGGTCCACCTATGTTTCTAAAGGCAAGGCCGGTCGTTACGGCGTCTGCTTTAGCTGGGATGTTGCCAACATCGACAACCTGACCGATTGGGAACCCCTGCCCGCACTGACTGCTGATACCCGCAATATCACCCCGCAGAACGGTTCCTTCACCAGCGGCTTTGGGCGCGGCAAGTGTGTTGTCACCGCCAAGGCATCGAACCCCGCGCTGGTTTGTGCCTGGCTCGACCAGATGTATGCACCCCTGCAGTCTCCCCAGAACAACTGGGGTACCTACGGCGATGAAACCGGTTTCAATATCTTTGAAATGTCCACGAACGATAAGGGCGAGCCGATGCTGAAGCACGCCCCCCTCGGCGATGCGTCCCCCGTTGAAGTCCGCGAAGCACAGTGTGTCGGCGGTCCTCTGGCGGTTCTGGATGATTACTACGGCGTTTATGTCACCTGCCCGGACGATGCACAGTACCGTTTGGACTGGATCAAGGATATTTACACCCCGGATATGAACAAAAAGTATGTTTACCCCAATGTTTTTATGAGCAACGAGGACACCGAGCAGGTTTCCAACCTTCAGGCAGATCTCCAAACCTACATGAACACCCAGAAGGCAAACTGGATCATGAACGGTACTACCGATGCTGAGTGGAATGAGTACCTCGACAAACTGGAAGCCTACGGATTGTCTGACTATCTGGCGATTATGCAGAAGTATCTTGACGCCTATTACGCAAAGCAATAAGTTTCACCAGGAGGAATCCATGAGCAATACAATTTTGCAGAAAGCACGCGATTACGAGGAAGAGCACAGCGCTGCCATTTCTGCGGCAGAGCGCCCTGCCTACCACTTGACCCCTTATGTAGGCTGGATGAATGACCCGAACGGCTTTTCCTTCTATCATGGGAAATACCACCTGTTTTACCAGTATAACCCCTACGCAACACAATGGGGTCCGATGCACTGGGGACACGCGGTCAGCACAGACTTGCTGCATTGGGAGTATCTGCCCTGCGCCATTGCTCCGGATTCTCCGTCTGATAACGGCCCCGGCTGCTTCTCCGGCTCGGCAACGGAGCTGGATGATGGCAGGCAGCTACTGCTCTACACCAGCGTGGTTTCTGAAAAACAGCCGAATGGTGAAATGCGGGATATTCAGACCCAGAGCGTTGCTGTGGGCGATGGTTTGGATTACGAAAAACCTGCCTGCAACCCGGTGCTGACCCAGAAAGATTTGCCTGAAGGATACAGCAAATTCGACTTCCGTGACCCGAAGATCTGGCGCGAAGCTGACGGCACCTACTCTGCCGTGACCGTTGCCCTGACCGAGGACGGCAGCGGTGCAGCCGTACTGTTCCAAAGCAAGGACGGTTTCGACTGGCATTTTGTTACCGTGCTGGCGCGCAACAACAACGTGTACGGCAAAATGTGGGAGTGCCCGGACTTTTTTCCGCTGGACGGCAAGCATGTACTGATGGTCGGACCGATGGAAATGCGTCCGTCCGGTGAGTTCCACAACGGACACAATGTGATCGCGTTTGTCGGCAGTTATGATGAGAAAACCCATACCTTTACCCGCGAACAGGTGCAGCTGGTGGACGGCGGCATCGACTTTTACGCCACCCAAACCACACAGGCACCCGATGGGCGCCGCCTGATGACGGCGTGGCTGCAAACCTGGTCGGACACCGAGGATAAGCCGCAGGGATGCAAGTGGTTCGGGCAGACCATCTGCCCGCGCGAGCTGCATCTGAAGGACGGACACATTGTGCAGACCCCGGTTCGGGAGCTGGATGCCGCCCACGGTAAGCGCACTCTGCACGAAGATGTGACTGTACAGAATGAAACTGTGCTGGCTGGCATCGGCGGGCGCATTGCCGACCTGACCGTCACCGTGGCAGCGGGCGAATACCGCAGCTTTACCGTTAAGCTGGCAGCCGATGCAGCGTATCACACCCGCCTGACCTATGACCCCTACACCTCGCTGCTGACACTGGATCGCAGCTGTGCCGGTTCCCGCGCCGATATTGTGCATACCCGCAGCTGCAAGGTGCGCAGCCAAAACGGCGCGCTCAAGCTTCGCATCCTGCTGGATAAAAACAGCGTGGAGGTCTTTGTCAACGATGGTGAGCAGACGATGACAGCGTGGATCTACACCCCGCAATCCGCCGATGGCATCACCTTTGCTGCAGACGGTCAGGCAACCATTACTGTGGAACAGTTTGAACTGAACCTGTAACTGGATATTCCCTTCGTTTCTCCTTCATCAACACAGGAGGCTGCTGCACTTGGATTTTTTCCTTGTGCAGCAGCCTCTTTTTAAGTGCGCCCGAAAGGATTCGAACCCCCGGCACCTGGCGTCGGAGAACTACGACAGGGTGGTATAGACTGACGATGAAACGTGAACTTTATTGGTTCTGCACATTTGCCGCCAAAACAGGAAAAAGCCTGTTGTTGGTTGTCACAACAGGCTTTTCCGGCATTTTGATATGTGATTGCACAGTAGTGGTCAAATGGTGGTCAAAATGCAAATAAACTCTGTAAGAACATACGGTAAAAATACTTTTAACAAATTTCAAAAAGGCTCATTTAATTCTATTTTGAATATCTTCCACCGAAGGCAACTGCTTTTCCAATTCCCCGGTAAGGTTACTCGTAACCTTATACTCGCTCACGCCGATAGGCTTTGATATGTCTTTTAAGGAGTATTCTGCCACGAGATTGTTTTTGCTCTTGCAAAGCAGTAGACCGATGGATGGGTTATCGACATCCTTTTTTAAGATACCATCTACTGCTGATAGATAAAAGTTGAGTTGCCCAGCATATTCCGGCTTGAACTCTCCCGTCTTAAGTTCCACCACTACATAGCAACGCAAATTCAAATTGTAAAAAAGTAGGTCAATATAAAAATCATCACCACCAACATTCAGGTGGTACTGATTTCCCAAAAATGCGAAGCCGGTTCCTAATTCTAACAGAAGTTTTGTAACATCTCGTACAAGGGCTTGCTCAATGTCCCGTTCCAGCATATCCTCTCTGAACGGAATAAAATCAAACACATAAGGATCCTTCATTGTCTGTGTAGCCAGTTCGCTCTGTGGAGAAGGTAACCGCTGCTTAAAATTGGAAAGCTTACTGTTTAAAACCTGTCTCTCATACAATCCGCATTCTAATTGATGAATAAGAACATTCCGTGACCAGCCGTTCTTTTGGCAAGCCTCCGCATACCAACGGCGTTGCTCACTATCAGTGATTTTATCAAGCAGTACAATATTATGGCCCCAAGGAATTTGTGCAACAGCCTGTTGCACAAATTCTTGCTCAGAATAAGTAGCCGCAAATTTCGCCATATACTTCAAATTCCGGACAGAAAATCCCTTGTTCGTAGGATAATCAGCACGAATATCCATTGACAAGTTTTCGATAAACTTATTACCCCAAACTTTGTGGACGTTTATTTCATTGCCTATGCTATAATACAACCGTAACAGTTCGGTATTTGCCTGAACTGCAGTCCGATACTGTGCCGATCGAATTTCTTTTTTGATATTATCGACAACTGTAATATATTCATTTGAATTCATTAGCACTTTTGTCACCTGCCTACACTTTATAATATTATACTGTACTAAGTGCGAAAAAACAGCCTGCATTTGAGCCGATAGGAAGTACGGCTTTATAATGCCGTACGACTATGCGGCAAAAAGCAATATAACACATTGATGTGTTCTTTAGCTGTATTTTACAGCACCGAATGGATGGCTTGCAAGAAGACTTTTTTAGGTAAACAGTTCTTTTATGGTGTCCGCTGATAATTGTCCCGTTGATTTTTGATAGGCAATTCTACTATTGAAATTGGGCGGAGTTGGCTTATAAGTCGAATCATCTTTTTGAAGTTCATATGTTTTTGCTTGGAACTCGCGCAACTTTGCAATTTCAATTTTACCGACCAACACAGCAGCGTTTGCTCCGCCTTTTGTCCTTAGAATGTCTTTTTTCTCTGTTTTTGTTGGCTGTGTAATACGACTATCGCCATAATCAGATGTGTTTACCCGAATCAAAGGCATCATAAAACGTATGCGAAGGGATTTTCTGATAGTGCAGCTTGAATGTACGGTACTCTTTAAAACTGACAGCTTCATCGCCGAATCCATCAAAATTATGTGTAGAATAATTCATACACATACTAAGAAAGAAATCATCACAGGCAATTTCATTATATGGTGCGGCTTCTTGCGGATCCATCTTATCAAGCTCTTCAAAAACCTCCAGTGTAGACATGCTTTCCGGAAAGAGCTCATTAATTTTTTTATAATCCTCTGCAGTAACTCCCAACTACCTTTCCTCCATATTTACCCAATAATTCCATCCGTATCAAAGATATGGTCGAGTTCATCTGTGTTTATTGCATGAGAGACTTTATCGCGGATGGCTGTTCGGTACATATCGAGCCTCTTGAACTGATTCTTTCCGGCAGCGTCCTTACTCATGCGTATAAGCTGAATTCTGCCGACACCCGGATTCTGGCGTGCGTATTCTGCAAAGCCCTTAGCTTTTCCAAGGTTATCCTTGAAATCAGGACTGTGAGGCTCAAGGATATCAATCACATATCCCACACGGTCGTCTTTCCTGACAACGATGAAGTCCGGATAGGTCGGCCTGATTTCACCGTCTATCTCGTAAGGAATGCAGAGCGCCCAAGATCCTCTGGATGGATTACGAATCCAGCAGACAAAGTCAGGACGCTTTTCTTCCGTCTCTATAAGCTCGGCCTCCCAGCCATTCAGTTTCAGCTTTGCTGTCCCGGTCGCTTCGCTAACAAAGAGGTGGTCTCTGTATTCCTTGCCACCCGCCTCGTGAGGAACCTGTATGGTCTCCGGCAAACGGAAGTTATGCTTGCTGACGGGATCGCCGTCAGAAACGATGCTATCGTATTCTTTTCGGATTTTCTCCGAGTCGATAGTCGCAATATATCTTCTGTAATCATCATTCAGGCCGTGGAAACGCTCCTCCGCATAGGAATGCAGGCGCTTCATACATTCTTCATCAGCAACAAACAGGATGACATCAACCTTGAAAGCCGTCAGGTCAGCGAAATCCATGTACTTGTTTCCATAAGCCATACCGATGCCTTCTCGACCGAGCTTGACGTCTGCAATCTGGAACTGCCGCTCGATATCGGTATCGGTCGTCGTGAACATGTCGTGTACAGAATAATTGTCCACGGTCTCGCCAAAGGCATCGAAAATCTGCGTGGCCAGCTTGAACTGCTTAACCTGCTGGACAAGATCGTCATACTTGCCTGCTGCCCTAAGGCTCTCCACATAATTATGGATCATCTCAACGATCTCGTCCTGCACCTCACGGATGGCTTCACGATGCAATTTAGACATCGTAAGCAGATGCGCCATTCGGTACAGCGATTTCAGATAGTCGTTAATCCGAAGAGCTCTGACATTGTAGGAAAGCAGACCTGCATCGTTAATGAACTTCATAACCGCTTCACGGTCAAACAGATCTTCCTCTTCAGCTTCCTCTGACTGGCTTTCCTGAACACTGACCTCAGAATTGCTACCCGAAGGAGTCGTTACTATCGGTGTTTGTGGTGTGACAGGTGTACTCTGCGCAGGTGCAGTGGATTCAATTCCCGGCTGATAGCTCTGACCGGTCGGTTCCGACGGACTTGTCTGTTCAATAGTCGTCTGAGACGGAGCAGCAGAACTGTCCGTCCCACTTGCCTCAGTTGGAGTACTTGTGGTCTGTGGATCAGAGGTCTGTCCAGAAAAAACATCAAACAAGGTCATCTGACCCGGTGTTGGCTGATCTTCTTTTTTCTTCTTTGGCTTAACAGTCAGCGTTTCAAAGCGTTTCCCTGAAAGAGACTCGCCGTAAATATCCGTAGGAATGTCTCCGCCTTCTGTGCTCTGCAGGGCTTCTACAACATCCTTGACGGTATCTTCGTTAAAGTACGGCAAATAGAGATGGACGTCATTCAAGACATCATCCACCTGAATATGCATCTGCATCGGCGTCCTGACCATTCGACCAAGGAGCTGCGCAATGTAGGTAGCGTCGCTGGCGTGCTTGAAAGACATCATGGTTTCTGCACGCGGGCAATCCCAGCCTGTAGAAAGATTTTCCTTGAAGAACACCACGCGGATATTTCTGTCATCAGCAATATTGGAAGGTTCTTCATAGCGCACTTCGAGGCCGTTGACGGTCAGCGTCGCCGTTGTACCTCCAAAGGTATGTACCACCTGACCATTTTCCAGCTTGAAGCCTGTACGCTCCTCAATCTTGGCAATGCAGTCATCCAAATTGGTATCCGTCAAAGCATCACCGGTTCCATTCAAAACCTGAATAATCAGAATTGGATTCACATAGGCATAATGCTGCTCAAAGCAATACTGCGTCCAATGCTCCCACTTTTCTTTCCAGTCATCCGCAGCAGCCTGCAGAATGGCCATATCGTTATTGACCGTGCCTTCCTCCGGATAGGTGATAACGATTCTGTCTTTCAAAAGACCGGAAGCGCGGACTTCATCTGTGGTGACGATGGATTTGTGAATCGTGGAGGATGTGCCCTCGACCAGCGCATTGAATCTCTGCGTGGTGGCAGACATACCAATGACAACCGGCATAGGCGGGATTCCATCAGAACTGCTACCTTTGAGGAACTTCTGCATGATGGTGGTAGCTTGGCTGGCTTCCCGTCCCTGCATACCACGGTGTGCCTCGTCGATGATGAAGTACAGCCGGTCGCTCTTCTCGCGGACGGTATTTGCAAGTGTCTGCCAGATTGTATAAGTGCGGCCATCGCCATTCTTTGTGAGCTTGGATGTAACCGACAGTTTCTGCGTGTTCAAGAAATAGATATGTCCATTCTCGAACATTTCTTTATCGAAGGATTCCTCGGAGACCGTGACGCACTGCGAAAGGCGGATTTTATCGGCCTTGGAATCGATCTTCTGCTTGGACTGCTCTTTCAGCTGCGGATTATCCGAAAGCCAGACTATAATGGCATCCGGCTGTTCCACATACTGGTCATCACCGAAGAAGATGTCCTCGATCAGCGCAGACATGATGATGGTTTTTCCGGCTCCGGTCGGTGCTGTGAAAGAAACCACCTGCGGCGCATGTGTCCTGTGATAGCTGCCCATCGCCTCCGCAGTCTTCATGCGGATATCGGCAAGCGCTCTTTTTTGAAAAGGGAATAATTCTACTCTCATGGTTACCTCCCTGTATTGATTCTGAAATTATCCAGATAGTCTCTGTAAAGCTGATAGCAGTCTTTACTATCGTAGGTACGGATCATCGATCGGTATGCCGTCTCCGAGTCCGTCACAATAAAGACTGTCTGGATTTCTGGATGTTGGCTTAATTCCGCATCAAACTCGGAATAATATATTTCGTCTATCAGAATTGCCATCTTGTTCTGTGGCAGAATGAGCATCGACGGAAGCTCGTCACTTTCGAGCGCCGGACATCTTCCAATGGCTCCGCCCTTCATCCAAAGCACCGGGAGCAGTTCTCTGAATTGCCTGCCAAGAGCCACGGAGTTCTTGTCGAGGAAGCTCAGTTTGAAAAAGGCAGCATTGGTTTTGAACCCATCAGATATCTTCAAATCTGTTAATTCGGGATAAGTAGGTCTTTTTTCTTTTTTATATACTTTTCCTCGAAGCTTTTTCCCGGTTTCGGGATTAGTAATTTCTCCTTCAATCTCGGTATATTGTTCCACATTACATCCATAATTACCATCAAGAGGTTTACCATCAATGTTGCATCCCTTAATAGAACAAACCGTTCGAGGCCATGTTACATGGCGAGCAATACCGAGCCGCTCCCATTTCTCATCACCAGGCTTTAGGCCTTGCTTCGTGAGGACCTTCGCTTCCGCATCCGAAACCTCATTGTTTGTGACCATCATACAGCGGCGGTGACCGCCGTCTTCTGCGTTCGGCAGGTTGACGGCGTGGAGCGTTGTTCCAGAACCGGAAAAGAAGTCGACAATGAGGGCGCTTTTTTTTCGTTCCACATAAAAGCGAATTGTATCATGAACCGCGTAAAGAGATTTCGGGTAATCAAATCGCTTGCCAATAATTGTATTTAGGATATTAGTGCCATACGTTTCCGCGTTATGAGTTTTCATGTTCCACACGCGTTTAGGTGGTGTTGTTCCTTCTGAGTGATATTTTGCCTCAACGGAGCCGTCAGCATTGTACCCTGTTATCTCTGCTTTTCCATTTTCTATGGCATCAATCGTTCCAGAGGGTAAATAATATACCGTTCCAGTTCTACTTTCGGCATTCCAATTGTTAACTTTCAAATATCCTTTTTCAAAATTTAATCTGGCTTGCTCAGGGACAAGACTCCAAAGCCTTTCATCCCCATCTTTGCTCAGAGGCCATAGAGCAGTACACCCATCTGGCACAGGAATTGTGTTTTTATCAACGCCATGCTTTACTACATCCCCGATTGAAACGATTTTTCCGTCCGAGTTGCTGACAAATATGGGGTAAAATTGATTCGGCCTTGAATCTCTTTTTGCCTGTGGTGCTCTGCGCCTAAAGCCCAACCATTCAATTGATCTATCTGGTTCTTTTTTTACTTCGTCATCGAGCATATTATATACTCCTGGTTGAACAGAAGAATTTCCTAATTCAAGTATATAGATATATTCTTCCACCCGAGAAAACTGACCTGTACGAACCACACCTTTCGCACTAATTACTGTTGTAATCATCTGGATTCGTGCTTCAGGAAAAATCTCCTCCAGCAGACAGCCTAAATGTAAATATTCTTTCTCATCAATGGTTACAATTAAAACCGAGTCTTCCGGATTTAACAATTTCTTTGCCAGCTTCAAACGCTTTTCCATCATCGAGAGCCATTTACTATGGCGGTAAGCATCAGAGCTGTCCACATAGTCGTTATTATACTTCCAGTCCTTTGCACCAGTATTGTATGGCGGATCAATATAGATACAATCGACCTTTTCTGCATAAAGGTATTCCAGCAGCTGAAGGGCATGATAATTGTCCGCCTCAATCAAAGTATGCCAAAGGTCACTGCTCGGAGCGTTCTCTACAGCGTCAATCGGTTTCAGTGTCGGATAGATCGGTTCTCCGAATTCCGCGACCGTTACAAGTTCATCCAGTTGGAAGTTTTTCTGCTCATGTGTTTCCCGGCGGTCGCACAGAACTTCATCGCCTTCAATCTTGATAACGGTATAAATGTCACTGACATATCCGGTTTTTAGAGCCACCTTGGAGCCAATACGAATCGGCACATCATACAACGGCGTGCATTCCGGCAGATGCTCCTCAAACACCAGTCCGAATTTCTTCTGCTTGAGTAATTTATTCGTCTCCTGCAGGATTCGCTCCTTCAGCGCCGGATCGTCAATCTGCTGGATCAGGTCTTGTAATAGTGCCATTGTGCCACCTCATTCCTCCGTTATCGTTTTCGCTTTAATATGGTAATCAATGCCGCGCTCTTTGCAGAAAGAAATCACTTCTGCCGCGCACCCATTGTAAAAATGCTTATGTCCTTCGTAGGAGTTCACCACCTTATTGTAGTTCGTCCTGCCGAAGATGATTCGGTCGGCAAAAGATACCGCTTCCAGTATCTCGTGCAGATCCTGCTCGACCATGTTCGGAGTCGGATAAGGCTCCATGCTTACCCACGTCCTGCAACCAGCATCGTGCAGAGCTCTCAGGGCAGCCAGCCGATCCGCAGATGGAACCGCGCCCGGCTCCATCTGCTCACGGTATGCGTCATTCAGTGTGATCAGCGTGATGCCGTGCTCATTCTCCCGCGAAAGCTGTGCAAGCTCTATCGGAAGCAGGCCTTTTGTAAGCGTAGTGCATTTGATGCCTGCCTCGTTTAATTTCCGGATGGCCGCTATGCTCATAGCAGATACTTCCGGGTATCCGCACATGAACGGATCAGTCGTAAAACAAAGCTGCACTGACTGAATCTTGTCCCTCAGCTTAGGTATTTCTCTATCGAGCAGTTCCAGCGTATTTGAGACCAGCACCGGCTCCAGCCATGTGTCATAGTCTTTTATTTGCCCAAACCGCTTCTTCATCAGGAATGCGTAACACGGGTATCGGCATCCGTGCGCACATCCCTGTACATGATTCATAGTGTAGTCACCGTACTCTACCCCGGTTTGATAAAGCATGGATTTTCGTGTTATGGTTTTCAAGTTTATTTCATCCTCCGCCTATTTGTTCTTTAGGATATGATTTGCTATCCGCAGAGCAAGTTTTTGTGCTGCCTCACTCTCATTTGAGATAGCAAAGCAGAAAAGGAACATCGGCGACCTCCGGCTGTTCCTGAAAATCCGTGCCTGTTTTGACACGCATGGAAAGATTGTCTCCAGCCGGGATAGAATATATTCCTTTATGTGTTCCGGATTTGCGTCCTTTACCACACGCTCGCCATCGCTCTGTCCGGACTCTGGGAACAAATCGAAAAGCGTCATCTGGGGATCTTTTTTATAGAATTCCTCCCGCCAGCCAGAGTCTCCAAGAAGTCGATCTATGCAATCCTCCCATTTATCATACTTACCGTTTTTCGGCAACATCCGTTCAAGCGCAGAAAACGGAAATAGATACCATACATCTATTGATTTTGTCTTTGCTACATTTTCAAGAGTCGTCCAGTTCACCTGCGTCGCATACGGATCTAAGAACAGCAATCCTCTGTTAAATTTCCAATTTACGCTGCTAATGATTTCCGCGAGCTTCTCGTTCGCATCGCCACAAAAAATTGTAACAATTCGTCTCATCTGCGGGAAGCTGGTGTTTACCATGTCCTGAAGTTCTCCCGCCTTCTGAGAATCCGCTTCGATGAAATAGTAGTGATCGAACTTTTTATCAGATGCCAGCGCTCGCTTGGCGGAGCCCACAAGATACTGCCCGCCATCGCTGGTCTCGATTTCTCCTGTCCCGGCAAAGGCGTCAATATAAATCTTTTTGAACTTTTGATTTTGCAGTGCAATCAAATACGCATCCAGATAGCTCGTGAAAATATTGAGCTTCTCCTCCGTCCAATTGCCGCCAAATTTCTGTGACGTCGCCATAAATTTCAATCACCTCGTCTATCTGAAATTCTATCTCATGAAGAGAATGAGATTACCGTTTCCTTCTTACCTGTATCAGGATTCACAATCCGCTCGACCTTGGCACCAAAACCCTTTAGTTCTTTTCTCACTTCATCCCGAAAGCCATCCGATGGAAAGATTGGATGATTGTCGAGTAGCTCCCACAGTTCATTCAAAGGTACTTGCTTTCGGCCTCTAAACGACCGATCCAAATACCTCGCTATATCAACCACATGCAAGCAGGAGTCATCCTCTTCAACCACAATCTCACCATCGAAGTTAAAAGATAGCTGCCTGTTTTCAGCGGAGCGCTTAGTAGATGACTGTGCTCCGAATACTTTCCACGCACTCTTCTTGTAGAGTCTGAATCCCACTTTATTACTCGTGCAGTGAATCAGGTTATACACGAGCGAATTCTGCGTGTTGTAGAACGGAAAGGCCGAAACGTAATATCTACGGGAACCCTTCAGGGAATTAATGATTTCCTCTACTCTTGCTTCATAGGCTTTCTTATCGCTTCCGTATGGCACCAGCTTCTCGAAGTCCTCCAGATAAGTGTTCTCATACTTTTCTTTTGTTGTCTTCTTCTTGGCACTTGTGATTGCCCTCACCGGATCTGAAACCATGTGGTTTATCATGACTTCTCCCCAGTTGCGGAAGAATGGCAGAAGCGCCTCCCAATCGATAGTCGCATCATACGGATCATAGAGCAGGAAATAATGCAGATGCCCGGTTCCATACAACTGTGGCCCGATAGTACGAAGTAGCTCATGCGCATCTCCACGCGACGTAACGATCTTGAAATTCCGCTCGTCATTTGGCAAGTGCTTTTCCAACTCATCCACTCTGGCCTTGTCTTTATCGTTAAGATAGATATGGATGTTCTTCTCCGTATAAGTCCTTGCTGCTTCACGAAGTGCCTCTGAAACTCGTAATGCTGTACCCTTCACGGGATTTCCATCATCGTCAGTATATATCCCACTGTTACACATACAGTCGATAAAGATCAGCCCATTGCAAGAATCATTTAGCAACAGCTTCTGCGCCCATGATTTTATATACTCCTCGATCAACTCAAACTTCTTGATCGTATGAGGACTTGCTTTACTGATTACGTTCTTTTTTTTGCCGGACATCATATCACTCCTCAAGTAGTTTCATTTTCTTCCGTAGGGATTAGTTCCATGATGTCCCCTATATCACAATTCAGCGTTTTGCACACTTTCATTAGAACTTCCATGCTTACCGTCTCTCCCTTCGAGAGCTTGGTTACCGAAGCCCAGCTGATTCCGGCAGCTGCCTGCAAGTCTTTCTTCTTCATGTCTTTGTCAATCAATATTTTCCACAATTTTTTATAACTAACTTCCACGGTAGTCACCTCTCGATTTTCAAAAACGTGATTTTGCCAATTTACTTACATAGTATAGCACAAGCTTTTCATGGAAGCAAGAGTATTTCTTCACAAACACAAGAATTATCTTTCGCTTCTATTGAAAAAACAGCAGGTTTATGTTATGCTGTGTCTGTATCTCAAATTTTACTCAATTTTTGTTGTATCTGAAAGGGAGTCTGCTGGCCGTGGGAACATATAATAACGAGATCGAGCAGTTTATATATATGAAGCCAGAGGAGACTGTACAGAAGTATGTGACCTTGGAGGAATATTCTGACAGCTATAAATAAGAGTGACAGGCTTTCCCTGTACGAACGTCGCAGACAGCTGATTGCGGTTTTATATGAACGGCAGAACGATACCCTTGGTAATCTTGCTTTTGAATTTTCTGTGAGCTCACATACCATCCGAAATGATATTCGGGTACTGGAATTAGAATATCCAATCGATACAAGGATGGGAGCAGGTGGCGGCGTGTTCATTTTGGATTCGAGCCGCTTGCAGCAGCGATGGCTGACAGTACGCCAGCGGGAACTGCTGATGGATGTGTGCGGTGCTTTGAATAATGAACAAGCCTTGCTGATGAAATCCATCATTGGCGGGTTATCGCCTTGAATTATGAATGCCGTGTAAACAATTAGCACTTGTCATTGACAGACTGCTAATTGTTGGCGTATATTAAACTTACGGATTTATTCTGTATAGCACCTTTACAACTGAATACACAGCATAACAGGTACTTTACTCTCTCGGTGGGGCGCACAGCAAGGTCAAGGCAGACCTTAACCCACGGCAGGGAGAGAACATAATGATACTCCAGATGCCCCACAGCTTCAGATGGGGTGACCGCGCAGGGGTTGTAATCAGTAAGATCCTTGCAGAGTCAGTGTACGGTCGTCGTCAGCGGCTTGCCTGTTATGTTCCCGAGTCTGGGGGCGAGCGGCAAATTAGACATTTTTCTTCAGCATTATTTTGATGTATACGGTTTCTTTTATTATTTATATAACCGTGTGATTGACGCTACTATGCGTATTATTTGATTTTTATTGAATTTGCATCAAGATTTGCGGGGAAAGTGTACCCTCACGCCCGGATAGAACAGAGATACTATATAAGAGCCCGTAGACCCTTACCAACTCGGTAAGGCTCTCCGTGCTCTTTTTTCTCCCCCCGAACCTGTATTCACGAGGGTTACACAAGGCAACAGAAATAATCAAGAAAGGATGTGAGTATATGACAAACGCAAAACAGATGAACTGTGCGAAATACGCACGCGGACCGCCAAAGTGAATCAGAACTGATTCACTCTAGGGTGATAAAACCGAAAAAGTGAATCAAATTTGATTCACTCGCAGTAACCGCCCAAATCTGCCCTGTGTGGGGCGGATGCCCCTCACCGCACACGGACGCGATGAACGCCACAAACACGCCGTTTGGCGCGTTTGTGAGGCTGTGGAACGGCGTGAGCCGTACAACTTAACACTAGAGAGTAAAACTTACTACACGCAAAATTACGATACTATGAGATAATAGATGTATACCAAAACGGAAAGGATGGTGTCAATGACTACCACAAGATTACCGAAAACTATTACCGCTGGCGCGCTGCTTGCAACGCCGATACCGCCCGTAAAATGGATTATCCCCGGTCTGCTCCCGGCAGGGCTGGCTATATTTGCCGGTCCCAGCAAAGCGGGCAAAAGCTGGCTGACGCTGTGGCTCTGCTTGCAGATTTCGCAGGGGAAATCTGTGTGGGGGCGTGAAATAGAACCGAGAACCGTACTGTATTTCTCGCTGGAAGATACACTGGGTCGTCTGCAAGAGCGCCTTTACAAGCTTGTAGATGCAGAAGAAGACCCGGAACGGCTCATTTTGCAGACGGAAAGCCACGGAATTGGGCAGGGATTGGAAGAACAAATCGTCAGTTTCATCCATACTTACCCTGATATTAGCCTCATCGTCATCGACACTTTGCAAAAGGTGCGAAAAAACGACCAGAATGGTAGCATGTATGCCAATGACTATAAGGATATTGGTGCATTAAAGGAGCTTGCCGATAAGTACGGCATCTGCATCCTGCTGGTGCATCATTTGCGTAAGCAATCATCGTCAGACCCCTACGACCAAATTTCCGGCTCAACCGGCATTATGGGCGTGGCGGATACGACATGGCTTATGCATCGTCAGCGCATGAGTAAAACCGCGACAATTCGTGTAATTGGACGCGATATGGACGAGAAAATGCTGCATATCCGCGAAGAAAACTGCGTCTGGACGTTGGATGAGGAAGAATCCGCAGAACAGCAGGCGTTGAAAGCTATTCCTGACTACCTTTGGAAAGTTGCAGACTACATTGACTCGGTTGGAAAATGGCAGGGTACAGCTACGGAATTGCTTGTTGCAGCGAACGTTTCTGATGTGAAGCCTAACCAATTTACACGGAAGATGGCTCATTATGCTAACGACGTGTTCGGTCCTCGCGGCATCGAATACAAGTACACCCGCACGGAGCAAAAGCGTCTGTTTGAGTTCTTCCATGACGATGATGACGGTGATGACGATGATATTGATATATCCCAACTGTCGGGGTGGGGTATCCCACAAACATCGTCAGCATCGTCAGCATCGTCATTAAGGTCGCGTAAGGAGAGCAAGCATGGGCGAAGTGTTGCCACAGGGCAACCCGCCGAAAAGCCTACGGGGACAGCCCCGAACCCCTGTGAGGCTGCAAGCGCATGAGGAACAGAACGGTTGGAATCAATGTCCGGGTCACCGTCACCGAAAAGAAAAAGGTGACGATGTTGGCTCGGAAGTGCGGCTTGTCACTCTCAGAGTATTTACGCCAGCGGGCGCTGGGATATGAACCGGGTGGACACCCGCCCAAGGAGGTATTTGATGTGTTGGATAAATTGGATGAAATCGCAGAAGGCTGTATACCAGCAACATGTGCCGAAATCGGCACTTGTGCTGACCGCTTGAGAGATTTGCCCATTGGCGGTAACTAAGATTTGGACAATCAAGGACAGTTTACAGCGCGTCCTTGACTATAGAGAACAGCCAATTTTTACAGACCCCGATGGTCATGTGCCGCACCCGGATGCCTTTACCCGACATCTGCGTAAGCTGTATAAGCAATGCGGATTATCTGAGGATTACCACCTGCACACCCTGCGGCATTTCTACGCAACCTATCTGCTGCAGGAAGGCACCAGCAAACAAGTGGCAGCATCCCTGCTGGGTCATGCGGATACGGCGTTCTTGGAACGCACCTACTGCCACCCGCAGGACGTGGCGAAGCGTCAGGCGGCAAACCTGATGCAATATCTGCTGAACAACCAAAATCCGTGCTATGTTGCATTTATGAAAAATAAGAATAGAAAAGCCAAGAAAGCAGGCTAAATAAGCAGGCGGCACCGTCAGAGATGGCGGTGCCGTTTTTGTCAGTAATAGGTAGAATTTTGGGTGAAAGATTGTTGGGTATGGTGATAGCTTTCTGTAGCAGTTGTCGGTATGCTTTGTAGTACCGTAGGTCAATAAAACATACAAAGGAGCGTTGAAAACAATGGCGTCTATCAGAAAACGCGGCAGTAACAGCTATTTGATTGTGGTATCCCGTGGGTATGACTACGAAGGCAATAGACTGAAATCTGTGCAGAAAACCGTCAAGCCACCCAAGGAGTACACACCCAAACAGGCGGAGAAATGGGTAAATGAACAGGCAATTCTATTTGAACGAGAGGTTCAACATACGCCCGAACCCATTAATCGCAGCATTACGCTGGCAAAGTACATTGAGCATTGGGTGACTGATGTTGGACCGAAGAAGCTGGCGGACTCTACATACCAACGAGATTTGCAGGATGTTCGGCGCATACTGCCGGCGCTGGGCAACTATAAACTGACGGATTTGCGCAAGGAAGTCATCCGAGATTTTTACGAAGAAATGCGGCACAGCCCACGTTTGGACGGCAGAGGGAATCTATCCGAGAAGTCGGTCGAAGGTTTACACAACACGCTGTGCGGTATCCTGTCGGCGGCTGTGGACGAGGGATACCTTACTCACAATCCTGCATGGAGATGCTACAAGCCGAAAGGGCAGAAGAAAGAACGTCCCGTAGCAGATGAGGAAACGGTTAAAAAGTTGATTACAGCGTTTGAAGGGCAGAGTATGAAATACGAAACCTATTTCAAGCTGGTACTGGCAACCGGGCTGCGGCGCGGGGAAGCCTGTGGATTAAAGTGGAGTGACATCAACTGGCACAAACGGACGATTCATGTACAGCGTGGGGTGGTCAAACTTAGTCATCAAGAATCAATCACGAAAGACCCCAAGACCAGCAGCGGTGATCGTATGGTCTACTTGAGCAAAGAAATGTGCCAGCTACTCAAGGCGTGGCGGAAAGAATGCGAATGGGATAGGGCGCAAACCGCGAACGAAACTGTGGACGAGGATGACTACCTGTTCCGTCAGCCTAATGGAAAGCCGATGAATCCCTGCACATTTACCTATCGCTTTAAGCTGATTTTGAAGGCTAACAACCTGCCGCTGGATTTGAATGTCCATAGCTTGCGCCACACCAATGCCAGCCTGCTGATTTCGCAGGGCGTGGATGTACGAACGGTTGCCAGCCTGCTGGGTCATGCACAGGCCAGTACAACGCTGGACATTTACGCCCACGCCTTTGACAAGAACAAACGCAAGGCGCAGGAGAAACTCGGAAAGGCGATTGGATTATGACGAGAAAAATCAAGCTGACACGAGCAAACAAAAGTATCTTACTGAAAGCACTGGCACCCTATTACTATCAAGAAAAGGCACTTGGCCATAACACGGAAAACCCGGGGCGACTGATACTGAAAATTGATTCTGTCCCAGCCGATAAAAAAGCTACTTTTTCTACAGAAGAAATCCGCCTCATGCGAATCACTATAAACAGGCTGAGGAACGAGCGTCTAGGAAAAGGGCAGTACACCGATGCGGCAGACGATATGCTGCTAAAATTATTCTGAAAATCAAACACTAACAAAAACAAAAAACCGCATTGCAAAAAACACATTGCAATGAGGTTTTCTGGTGCGACCGGGAGGATTCGAACCTCTGGCCTTCCGGGTCGGAGCCGAACGCTCTATCCAGCTGAGCTACGATCGCTTATATATGAAAAACGCCGTTACAGCGTATTCCAATCTTGTAAAGTAGTCAATTTCCAATAGTGGTCAATTCGTGGTCTGACTACCGTTGACCACCGCGTTTTTGTGAGCACAAATCGCGCTGTATCGAACAAAAACAAGCCTAAAACCTGCCGTGTCGCAGTTGTCGGAGGCCAGTGCTCTATCCAGCTGAGCTACGGACGCAGGTTGATGAATTACTGTCAAACAGAGCCAAGGCCCCGAATGCCTTTATAGTATACCAAATCCGGGAGCAAAATGCAAATGTTTTCTTGAAAAATCTCATGTCATATTCTAATCTACCGGGGACATACCATTTTGAAAAAGCAGCGCTTCGCCCTGAAGCCTATGCCCATCGTTAGGGCTATGCCGGCGGCTGGCTTTTTGCCCCGCAGACCACACCTGCCCGTGCCGGTCTGATCTTCTACCCGGGCGGCAAGGTTGAGTGCACAGCCTACGCGCCGCTGCTGCATGAGCTGGCAGCGGACGGCACAAAAAAGACCCGGCATCCGCAGCAGGCGGGAGCCGGGCAGGAAAGTCAATCCTCGAGGGATTCCTCTAAGATGGCAACACAGCGCTTCATCGAAGCGTCAAATTCGTCGTCGTTATTATTCTGGAACAAAATCAGATTGTCCTTGTGCTGCGGGTCGGCGAGGTTCTCCGGGATGGCAAAGTTGCACCGGCGCAGATACTCATCCCAGTGAGCCAGCTTCCAGGTGTCGCGGTCCGAGTTGCGCTCGATCATTCGCTGGTGGACGACCTCGGGCGAGGTTTCGACCCAGATGACGGCCAGCGTCGCGCCCTTGGCGGCCAGCTTGGCCTTCAGGTCTGCGATAAAGGCGTTGTCGCTCACCTCCTGGGTGAACGGCGCATTGATCAGGACAATATCGTCGTAGTCCAGTGCCTCCATGGCCAGGTCCAGAACGCAGTCATACTCATAATCGCGGATGTTCTGCTGGAAAAACGCGCTGCTGCGGTCATACGGCTGCCCGGCAACCTTGAAGATCTGCTTGGAGAGGACGATGAGCGTGTCCTTGTCGAGGTAGACAATGTGCTTTAAATTTTTAGCCAGCGCCTTTGCCACGTAGGTCTTGCCGCAGGCGGGCGGGGAGGTGACAAGGATGAGTTTTTTCTCCATGAGGAACCCTTCTCTTTGTTAAGCATTACACGCTTTGCGCATGGTTGTATTATACGACAATAATTTAACATAGTCAACGAACCAATCCGCAAAAAGGACAGAATACCCGTTCTGTACGAAGAAGTGCGCGGTTTCCAGTGGAAAGAAGAGCAAAACGCATGGACATTTGTGCACCGTCTGCACGATTGGTGCGCAAAGAAAAGCGCGGCCACTTGCAAAGACCGCCATTGAAG
>ENA-OQKF01000510-OQKF01000510.1-human-gut-metagenome-genome-assembly--contig:-NODE-510-length-23516-cov-3.772329_pt1 | contig 23516 bp, 21 predicted proteins | sample MGYA00242617_ERZ504784 | MGnify/ENA primary metagenome ERZ504784 (study PRJEB26092, sample SAMD00036364) | human gut metagenome | host: Homo sapiens | study: EMG produced TPA metagenomics assembly of... | reverse complement strand
TTGCTGCCGATAAACACGCCTTGAGGTGTGTCCTCACCGTCAAAACCTGTGATGCTGTAGGCGGTAGTGACTACGTCAAAGCGGACAGCAAGGCGGGCGGAATTTACGTTTCCTTTTGCGCGGCAGATACTGCCAAATTCTCCGCGGACCAGATCCTTCAGAAAGCACAGAAGATCTGTGCCGCCGGAGAAGGAAATATCCTTTAGTGCAAAGGTTTCCAGATCCGGCGCTGTCTGCTCGGCGGCTTCCAGTACATTTCCCTTCAGGCCCCTTTCCAGGAGGTCCTTCCACCAGGATATGTCCTGGTGTGAATAATGCTCAGCCTGGATCTGCACGCCGGGAGCCAGATCTTTCAGCTGACTTACAAACTGGTTTTCTTCTTCCTTGGAAATAAAGTTGCGTTTCGAGATGACGATGGTGCCTGCGGACCGCAGCTGGTCGATATAGATGTCCGGGTAGTCGTTCATGCAGCGGTGGAAACAGTCTGCATCCACAATAGTGATCGGACGGAGTAATGTGATCCGTTCATATTCAATCTGCTGAATATTGCGGATGACGTTGCTAAGAACGCCTACGCCGGTGGGCTCCACGATCAGATATTCCGGGTCCAGGGTGTTAGCTATGGTCAGGATGGAAGAGGCGAAGTCCGACTTTGTGGAGCAGCAGATACATCCTTCTGTCAATTCCCAGATATTTAAGTTTTCCTGTCCTTTCAGGAAGGCGCTGTCCATGTTGGTCTCACCGTATTCATTTTCCATGACCACAAAATCCCGCTGTATTTTCCGGGACATTTCTTTAATAAAAGTGGTTTTTCCTGCACCCAGGAAACCGGAGATAATCAATATTTTCATCGGGAGCCCTCTCTTTACCTGTTATTCCAGATTTACCACTGGTTTGATCAGATCCTTTGGTTTATCTCTCATCATAAATAAAGCTTCTTCCAGGTGATCCCATCCGTCAAAGACATGGGACACCAGAGGATGAACGTCTAACCTGCCTGCGGATACCAGGGAGCCAAGCTTTTCCATGCGCAGACGTCCGCCGGGCATCAGGCCGCCATTGATCTGTTTATGGCCCATTCCAACGCCCCATTCTGCTCGCGGGATGTTGACGTAGGTTCCGCTTCCCAGGTAGTTGACATTGCCGATCTTGCCGCCGGGCTTCAGCGCTTTGACAGCGGATTCAAAGGTCTCGCAGCCGCCTCCGGCTACCACTACCTTATCCACGCCTTTCCCATCGGTCATAGCAAGAACCTGGTCCTCGATGGTTCCATCTTTATAGCTGATGAAGTCAACGGCTCCATAGCCCTTCGCTGCCTCTACGCAGGCCGGACGGGTGCCTACTGCGATGATCCTGGAGGCTCCGCGTAAGTTTGCACCGGCTACAGCCATCAGACCAACCGGGCCGATTCCGATCACCAGTACAGTGTCGCCGAACTGTACATCGGCAAGCTCTACGCCGTGGAATCCCGTAGGAACCATATCGGAAAGCATGCATGCGTCCACAGGAGTAATATTTTCGGGGAGCAGCGCCAGGTTTCCGTCTGCGTCGTTGACATGGAAATATTCGGAGAATACGCCGTCCTTGAAGTTGGAGAATTTCCAGCCTTCCAGCATACCGCCGGAGTGCATGGAATATCCTGCCTGTGCTTCCAGGGAGTTCCAGTCCGGTGTGATAGCCGGTACCAGTACACGGTCTCCGGGCTTAAAGTCTTTGACCAGGGAACCAACTTCCACAACCTCGGCACAGCACTCGTGTCCCAGGATCATGTTGTGGCGCTCGCCGATGGCTCCCTCCCACAGGGTATGTACGTCGGAGGTACAGATTGCGACAGCCAGTGGTTTACAGATGGCGTCCAGAGGACCGAATTCCGGTTTTGGCTTTTCAATCCAGCCAGATTCACCGATCTTTAACATTGCGTAACCTTTCATTAGCATCTCTCCCTTCTTTGAAAATGATAATCAAAATATATTGTTTACTCATTTTATCATAACAAAATAGTAAATACAACAGAATAAAAAATAACAAATATATTAAATATTTAACGATAATAAAGAGAATTCAGATAATTAATTGCCAATATAGATGAAATTTGTTAATGTGGAGGTATCAAAAACAGGAGGAAAAGAAAATGACGTTTCGTTATGCAGAAGAAAAGGATGCCGGCCTGGTGCTGGAATTTTTAAAGAGACTGTCGGAATATGAGAAGGCGGAAGAGCATCTGGTCTCGACGGCCGCGATGCTGGAAGAAGAGCTTGGAAGGGAGAATGGAGCGCGGGCGCTGTTTGTCATGGCAGAAGGCCGGGAAGTGGGCTGCGCCTTGTTCTTCCGGAATTTTTCGGGATATCTGGGGCGTTCCGGTATCTTTATCGATGCACTGATCGTGCTGGAAGAATACAGAGGAAAAGGATATGGGAAGGCATTGTTTGAAGAACTGAAAGAAGAAACCAGACGGATGGGCGGAGCCAGGATGGAATGGCTGTGCCTGGACTGGAACACGCCTTCTATGAAATTTTACCAGAATAGTGGAGGACAGCCGATGGAGACCTTTGTCACCTATCGGCTGCCCCTGGATTAAGACATCTTCTGGATCATGTCTTTTAACATGTCGCAGCTTGCCGTAAATTTCGCCATCTCATCGGAAGTCAGATCCAATTCCTTCAGTGGGACGGCGCCCTCTCTGGAGATAATGCAGGGAACGCTGGTAAACAGGCCACTCTGTCCGTAGACGCCCTTTGGGTCCACCGAGCAGGGAAGGATCCGGTGCTCGTCGCCTAAGATGGCCTGGATGATCTCGCAGGCGGCCATGCCGATCCCAAATTCTGTGCTTCCCTTGTGAAGGGCGATCTCACATCCTGCGGAGATGGTGTCCTGTTCGATCTGGCGCATCTGCTCTGAGGTTAAGAGCTTGTCCGCAAGGACACCGCCTACCCGGGTCTGCGACCACAAGATAGTCTGGCTGTCGCCGTGCTCGCCGATACAGTATCCCTGGATATCAGAGGGTGCAAGATTCAGCGTGGCGGCCACGCGGCTTCTAAGTCTTGCGGAGTCGAGGGCGGTTCCCGTGCCGATCACGTCCGCATCGATCTTCTGGTTAACATAGTATGCGATCAGGTCACAGGGATTGGTCAGGACCACCATCGTCCCGTGGAAATGATGTTTCTGCACCTCGGGCAGGATCTGGTCGATCACTGCGATGGATCCGGAGAGCTCCTGCAGCCGGTCTTCGTCGCAAATCTTTCCGCAGGCGGTCAGAACCGCGATGTCTGCGTCTGCAAGATCCTCATAGCTTCCGCTTCGAATCTTAGTCTGTGTGCCCAGATAAGGCAGCATATCTGAAAGATCCTGGATCTCGCCCCATTCCTTTCTCTTGTAATAGTCGATGCCGACGATCTCGTCGGCGATTCCCCGAAGGGCCAGCATCTGGGAGACGTGGGCGCCCAGATGGCCGAGGCCGATAACGACAACTTTTTTGCTCATAGTATTCAGTCCTTTCCTGGAAGATTTCGCTGATATCATCATAGCGCATAACGGGGGAAAAGACTAGTAGGGATGTGGGGAAAAGATGTGAGAATTAGCACTCACCTCTTGGCTCGTTTGGGGTGGTTTTGTCCTGTGGTGTCAGAGCCCGTAAAGCCTTATTTTACAAGGCTTTTGCGGGTTCTGACTTTTTGCCTGGGAGTGTCAAATGGTGTAATTTTTTGCGAAAATGGTGTAGTAAATGGTGAAGTGCGGTAGGGGGATTTTTGTTAGTTGATGGTTTGATAAAATGAAGAACTAAAAGCAATGGAAAGTAAAATGTAATGAATGTAAAATATATTAGAAAAATTGTCAGAAGAAAAGTGTGTTTTGAGTGAATGAAATGATATAATCTATTTTAAAGATATGAGTTAATTTAAAATCGTGAAATAATTATATATAGGAGTAGAAAATGAGTGAAATATCATTTATTCATTTATCCGATATTCATTTTCATAAATTGAGTGGAAATAGTGTGGATATAGATACTGATTTAAGAAACGCAATTCTAACTGACATAGAATATAATGCAAAAGATAGTATAAAAAATATACAAGGAATATTAGTTGGAGGCGATATAGCATTTGCAGGTCAAAAACAGGAGTATGACCATGCCAAAGAGTTTCTAAAAAAAATGACAGAAGTTTTAGGGATAGATGAGAAAAGTATATACTGTGTTCCAGGAAATCATGATGTTAGTCAGCAGGTTTCAAAGGAGTGTATCAGTGTATATACAGCACAGTGTAATATTGACAGTGCTCAAACTTTAGATCAGGCTGAAGCTATTTTACAAAAGCATATTACAGATACAGCAAGCCCCAATCTTCTTTTCAAAACATTGGAAGGATATAATGAATTTGCGGCGGCATATGGCTGTAATATTGATTCAGAAAATCCTTTTTGGACAACTTGTTTTACATTGGATTGTGGTATGAAATTGAAAATTCGTGGTATGAACTCATGTATTATTTCAAATCAGGATGATCATAAAGAAAAAGACAAGATAAGATATATGTTTATTAACCAAAGCCAAATTCCTTCATATGAAAAAGATGTTATTTGGATGGGACTTTGCCATCATCCGGTTGAATTTTGGAACTTTTTTCAAGATGTTAAAGGGAAATTAGACAAGCGAGTAGAAATTCAGTTATATGGTCATAAACATGAACAAACCGTCGATAAGAATAATGATAGATTGCTTATCAGTGCGGGTGCAACACATCCGACAAGAGGTAGGGATTGGAATCCGAGATATAATTGGATTAGTTTTGAATGTGTGCGGTTGCCAGAAAATAAAGATCGATATATAGAAGTAAAGACATATCCGAGAGTTTTATCAACAGATAGAGATCGATTTGTAAAAGATAGGGCTAACTGTGATCAGGAAAAACCATATTTTATTTATCGATTAAATGTTGATAAGAAAAGGAGAGAGTCTTTATGTGATCGTAATCAATATATAGAAAGTGTGGATGATCAAAAAAAGATAGGTTCATGTGATTTAATAGTTGATGGAATAAAGAAAGAAATTACATATAATTTTTTTGAATTATCTTATGTTCAACAGTCAGAGATATTGGCAAATTTAGATTTACTTAAAGAAGAGTATGAGGGTAGACGATATATAAACGTGATACGGGAAATTTTAGATGATGCAAAAAATAAAGAATGTTTAGCGAAATTCTATGAAATGGTTAAAGAAAAAGCGAAGTGCAGGAGGAATTAAATTATGGATTTAGAGAGAAGTTTTTATAAAGATTATGAAAAAGTCAGCATCAATACTCCTAATGAACAATTAGAAAATAGATGGAACGGCATAGAGGAAGCTATAAAACTCTATAGAACCGATAGAAATTTATCAGAATTAATAAAAATATATTATAAAGCTCCAAGTGAAATAAGTATTAAAGAATCGTTTGTGCAATGTTTTATCGATACAGATAGATTTTTTGATGAAACTAATGAAGAAGAAATTTCACTGTTGGCTGGATATGTTATAGCCTATTTTTTGAGTGCTGAAAAGAATACTTGTTTGGCATGTTCAATTAAAATGCTAGATTCATATTTTGGCATTCAATTGGGATTGGTGAGTGAATTGGCAGATGAGGTAATTATATCAGAAACTAAAGAGAGGGAAGAAACATTAGAAACAGATAAAATTTCATGTAGTTATTTAAAAAAAGAATGGGAAAAGGGAATCGTTGAAAATGAAACATTTGCTGAAGAAGCTCCAGACAATTTAGTTACTGTAATTAAAAGCATGGAGCAAAGTATACAAATATTAGAGAATGCGGTTTGTACATTGGTAGATGAAAACAAGATATGCCAAGAAAAAACACAAATTCTTAGTTGGATTATTGGAGGATGGAGTAATATATTAATGAAACCATTATCGGAAGTTAAAGATATACAGGGGGCATTAGTATTAGGGGTAGAATTGGCGAATTTAGTAAAGGTATATCCTGGGCCATATGCATCAGAAGCCTTTTTGCATAAAATGTTAAATAAGTGCAATCAAAGTGAAATGGCCAATTCAGATGTATCATTAACTGAGTATATAGATGGTCAGAATTTGTCCGTAAAAGAAAGAATCGTAAGAGATTATGGAGATACTTGTAAAGAGAATAATACCCCTATTATTTGGGCGTTGAAAGAATCACTAACTGTAGATGGGGAGAAAGAATGGATACCTGCATATAAAAAGGCTACAAAAATTAATCCTGATGATATAAAATTTACATTAAAAAAATGGAGCCTATTGATATATCAAGAATGTATGATTAATAAGAATTAATATGTAAGGTGATAATAATGTCCGCATTAGAAATGAATGATAAAGAACAAAAGCTCGAAGAGCTATTGAATGATGATATTTCATTAGAAACTGATGAAGATAATGTAAATGAAGATATTGACGAAGCAAATGAGGAATATCAAGTATATTCAGGAGAAGCTTTAAATAGCCAAGAAATTTATCAAATAGCTGCAAAAGAAAATATGAAAATGTTATTCATTGTGGGGCCAACAGCCAGCGGCAAAACAACGATGGAGACAACCTTGTATCAGTTATTTCAAAGGGGAGCTGTTGGAAGTTTTTATTTTGCTGGTTCAAATACTCTTCAGGGGTTTGAACAAAGAGCATTTTATACTAGAGTGATGTCTAAAGGTAGTGTGCCAGATACCCCGCGAACAAGCTTAGAAAGCAATCAATCATTTTTGCATTTAAGATTATGGCAATATAAGCGAGATATTATAAATAATTTTGTGTTTGCAGATTTGTCTGGAGAAAATTTTGAGAGTCATATCGGACAGGTTGAAAAGTCAAAGGAGACTTTTTCATTTCTTAGAAGAGCTGATTATATTATTGGTGTTTTAGACTGCGAAAAGTTAATTGATAAGAAAAATTTTCAAAGTACAGTTTCTCAAATGATAAGATTATTACGAACATTTTACGATGCTGAGTTGATAGACGAGGCGTGTGTTTTGCAACTGGTTTTCAGTAAATATGATTTAGTGGTCAAAAATACTAATTCAGAACAACTTATAAATAAAGCAAAACAAATAATTAATAGCTCACTTAATGAAATGTATCCTAATATAGAATTTTATAATGTGGCTGCTATGCCTAAAGTAGTAGGCGAATATAATGTAGGATACGGGTTAAAAGAGCTATTGGAAAGTTGGATAGAAAATCGTACGTATCTAAATTCAAATAAAAAGGAAGAACCTTTTGACTCTTTTTCTGAGTTCGACAAGTTGAGTATAAAGTTTAAAGGTGATATCAATGAATAAAAGTTTGTTTATTATGGGGGCACCCAATGCAGGTAAGAGCACATATCTTGCGGCATTATGGCACAGTATTAACCAACATGAAATGTCCATGAAATTGAAATTAAAAAAAATGATTGGAGATTCCCAATATCTTTGCCGTATAGAAAATAAATGGTTAGCGTATGAGCCGCTTGAGCGTACAGTTATAGGTCAGGAAAAAAGAGAATTGACTATTTTATTGACTGATGGTACTGATGAATTAAAATTGGAATTTCCGGATTTATCCGGAGAGACTTTTCAAAACATATATGAAAATAGAGAAATGTCATCTGAATTATATGAAAAAATATATAATGCAAATGCAATTTTATATTTTATTAATGTTGAAGATATACGTACACCAGAATTTATCGCAGAAATACCAGAAGAGCTGAGATGTGAAAAGGTAGAGCTAGATGACTTGCAGAAAAGAAATCCTGGGGAACATGATCCAACACAAATACAAATAATTGATTTACTGCAAATGATATCTAAAATAAAAAAAGAAGGAGTAAGTCTTGGAATTATATTTTCAGCATGGGATATTGTTGAAGATTTGACTGATGGTAAAACCAGAACAAATCCTAGAACTTATTTGAAAAATCAAATGAATATGTTATGGCAATATATAGAATCAAATTCAAATAGGTTTAGAACAAAAGTGTGGGGAATAAGTGCTTTTGGAAGTAAAGTGGAAGAGTATGAAAAATTGCTGGATTTAGAAAATCCGGCTGAACGTATAAAAATCGTTGATGAGAACAATATGTTATCACACGATATTACATCCATTATTTTAGAAGTGACAGGGAATGTATATGACGAAAAATGATATATATATTGAACAAGCTTTACATGGTTATTCGAATGGTCATAGATTGCTACGAAGTTCTATAGAATTTTCTGAGAACGATTTTAGGAAAATGATGACATTAAGTGATTTATCTGGAAACGAAGTAGTTGCAGGTTTTGAAAAGTACTATACAGGTTATAAAATAAGTAACGGGAAGATAGTGCTGGCATGTACTTGGTATGCAAATGAAATGAAAAGACCGGGATGTGTGTGGACACATTCTTTGATTATAGATAATAAAATAGAGTATTCTTGTATAGATAAATTGAAAGAAATACTTTCTCTATTTAGAAAACCAGAATTAAATCAGGATTGGTCATACTATACAGAGACATTAAAAATCTCCAAAAACGAAGAATTATATTTGGATCAAGAAAAATCAAAGTATTTAATATGGTGTATATGGGGAAACAAGAATCCGTTAATTATTTTCGATGACAATTCAGAAACATATGAAAATGAATTAATACATATTTTTTTAACTCAAAATGATTTACTAGGAGAAAAGTTCTCCTTTTGCACAGGTTCGTTTTCTCTAAGAGAATATGATGGAGAGATTATGCAATTACAAATTACTCCAGATAAAATATCACGAAGTAAAATGTTTATTGGAAAAAAGGCATATGAAGCAAAAAAACAGAAAATTATCAAAGAGTATCCAATGTGGGTAAATAAGGCAAATGAAAGTTTTTTGTTAGATGACTTTAGAGATTATAGAGAGTTTAGGAGCGGATTTTCTGATGAATATAAGAAAGCAAGCGTTTTCTCCTCGTTAATGAAATTCTATATTGGATCAGGAGCTAATTTAAAGAAAACTAATTTATCTAAACTTTTAAAAATGGCAACTGTAATTTTTGAGAATTACGAAAATTTATGTAATGAAATACTCGATTTATATAGAAAAAAATATTTTTTTAAATGGATTGAAAAAGAAGATTATATAGAGAATATTAAATTTTTTATTAATAATTCTTGGCTTAGATTAAATATATCTGAAATAGAAGAAATTACAATTCAAGGGTTAAATTCTGATTATGAGGGATCAAAAATATTATTTGATGAAATGATAAAAACAGATGAAAATCTAATCATTGAGACTATTTTGAAAACATATGCAAAGAGATTACCATTAAGTGAATTTTCAAGTTTTACAGATCTAGAATATGATAAATGTAGTACATTAATTACACTTAATTGTAGTTTTGCTCTTTGCAAAGAAATTTGGGAAAAAGATATTAAGTATCAACAAGGAATAATTAGATGTTTATCACCATTAAATGAGAGTATTGATAACAAAATTATTGAGGAAATTTTGTACAAAAGTTCATATGATTTGGCTACAGAGTTGTATAAAAAATACGGTGAAAAATGTTTTAAGGTATTTTGGGATTATGCTTTGAAATATAAAGAAGGAGAAAAGGTAGAAGGAATCAAAAAGATAGTTAGAACTGATATTCAAAATGGTGTTAGAAAAATAAAAGAAAATATATCGGAAAGAGATAAGTTACTATTCTTAGTTGAAATAGTAGATCCTTATAATAATATTTCAAAAAAAATAACTGAAGAAGAAATTGAAAAAATTTATGTATCGATTTTATCTAAACAGTGTAGTCAACAAGAAAAAGAAGTTCTAGCAAAATTTTTACTTCCTTTTTGTTTAGATGAGAATTATACACTTTCTACTCAGTTGGCAAAATTTTGCTTTTATGAAGTTAATCATTTACTTGCAACGCAAACATTTCCAGAATACGAATGGGATAAATTGGAAAAGATACTCCCAGAAGTAGCAATATATAATAGTTGGGACAGATGCAAACGGTTGCGAAAAGGCTTTAAAAAGAAGGGATATCTATTTTTAAAACGAAACGGTGAAAAGTTACCAAGTTATCTCTTATAATTTATATATAAAAGCGTTTAAGAAATATTAAAAAATTAGAGTTTGTCTTCAAATCATTTGGAGGATTTTTCCTTTGCTGTTAGAGCCCGTATAGCCTTGTTCTGTAAGGCTATTGCGGACTCTTTTTTATAGGGATATCTGATAAAGTATTTGTTTGGATGTAAAAAGGAATTATAGTCATTTATAAAATAAATATGATAAAATAAATTCGGTGATAAAAAATATTGTGCGTAAGCGCCAAATAATACCGCGGTAAAATTTAAAATTACCCCAGCCCTTTGCGAGTTGGAGTAATTCACTATAATTCACATGCGATTTTTGATAGATTGGAGTTTTTCACTCCAAGGTGCCAGCTCTGCAAGCTGTTCATCGGTCATATCTTTACTTGGCCGGTGCTCCAGCAGAAATTTAAGATATCCATAAATATTCAGCCCATGTGCTTTTGCCATCTCAACCATTGTGTAGGTCACTGCACTGGCATTCGCTCCCTCTACGGAATTGCTAAACAGCCAGTTCTTCCGGCCTACTGCAAATGGTCGGATCGCATTCTCGCTGAGATTATTGGTAAAGCTGCACCGCCCGTCTTCCAGATAGGTCTCCGCTGTATCACGCCGGTTGAGAACATAATTAATGGCTTTATCCATCCGCGTATTCCGGACAGGCTTCTGCTGATCGAGCCACGACCAGAAAGCCTCCAGAACAGGTTTTTCCTTCTCGAGACGCAGCTGCTTCCGCTTTTCATAATCACCGGGATACTTTTTGTTAATGGAGTCCTCAATGGCGAATAACCGGTTGCAGTACTGGACTCCCTGCACTGCCGGCTGGCTATAGTCATACTGTTTTCCTTTGGGAACGGCGTCGATAAAGTATCGACGGATATGCGCCCAACAAGAGCAGTGTCTGATCCCCGGAAGATTGTTGTATCCCTGATATCCATCCGTTTCCAGGTATCCGCTGTAGCCTTCCAAGAACTCCCTCGCATGGCTGCCGCTTCTGGTCGGAGAATAGCCATACAAGATGATCGACGGAAGCCCGTCCTCGCCGCTTCGGAACAGCCACATGAATGATTGAGTCTGGGCTCGGCGCCCTTCCTCGTTCAATACCTGAACTCGGGTTTCATCTGCCATCGCAAAGCTGCGTTTCAGCAGCTCACGGTGGAAGTAATCATACATTGGCTGGAAATAGTTCTGTGAACAGTAGATGATCCAGTTGGCAAGTGTAGTGCGGCTGATCTGAGCCCCATACTGCTTCCAGTCTTTTTCCTGCCGGTAAAGGGGAAGCCCGTTGGCATACTTCTGGTACATGGTCCATGCAACAGTGGATGCTGAGGCAGGACCTTTTCCAACCAGAGCCGCCGGAACCTGAGACTTTACGATCACAGGCTTTTCCGTATCGCCGAGTCCTTCCTTGCAGGCTGGGCATCCGTAACTCTGGCTGTAGTATTCGATCACTTTACAGGTGGCAGGAATGAATTCCAGTTCCCGGCGGACATACTCCTCACCGATCAAAACCATCTGCGTACCGCAGACCGGGCAGATCTGGTCTTCTTCCGGAAGAGGGATCACTACTTTTTCAACCTTCAGGCCTTTGAAAAGCTCCTCATGGGTTGCCTTCTTTTTACGGGTATGCTCCCGGATCACGGTCTCTTCTTCCAGCAAAGAGGGATCCTGTTCCATTTCCGCTTCATCGAAGAGATTCTGTTGTCCCGGAATGTTATCGGATCTTTTTTCACTGGATGAGCCGAAAAGCTTTTTGGTCAGATAATCTACCTGTTCCTGAAGCGCTTTCTCGTGACTGGATTTTTCGTCAATAATAAGACGGAGAGATTTGATCAGCTCAGTCTGTTCAGATATCATTGTTTTCAGTTGTGATACGGTATCTTTCAGCTCTCGAAGCTGGATATCTTTCGCACTGGAAGCCATTGTTTCTCTCCTCGGATTTGATACCTTTATTATACCAGAAACGGGGCTTTTACTAAAGAAGAATAACTGCTGAAAAACGCCGAATTTACAAGGATTTTCCTGGGTTTTCTATGCAAGATTTTTACTCTGCTTTGAGTGCTTTTGGCTGGTCAATATCGATCCCCGACATCAGCCAGTCAAACTCCCGCCAGGAAAGGTTCCGGACTTCCGACTGCTTCCTGGGCCATTGATATCCGCCGTGGACAGACAACCGCTTGTAGATCAGAACGAAGCCATCCGGTTCACGGAACAAGGCTTTGATCCTGTCCCGTCTTCTTCCACAGAAAAGGAAGAGAGCACTGGACGACGGATCCATCTTAAGCTGGTCTTCGATAACGGCGCAGAGTCCGTCAATGGATTTCCGCATATCCGTATAGCCGCAGACAATGTAGATCTTCTCAAGTCCGGAGATGTCACCTAACATGAGAGCTCCTGAAGCAGACGAAATGTCCTGGTGAGCAGGACAGGATCTGCATCATTGCTGATGCGGACCGTGATGTTCTTCATAGCAACTTCAATCGTATGCGAATTGTCAAGGTACGGGTTCTGCATCTGTGATGCTGTATGCTGCTCCGGAATGTGATCCGGAACAATGTCAATGGGGACCACGTCCTGTTTCGGGCGGGGGACCTCAAGATGACCGTAATTCGCTGCTGGGATCTGATCCGCTGCGGCTTTCCGGCAGCGGCTGACCCAGTTGTAAAAGGTGCTTACTGCGATATCATTCTCGCGACACCAGTCGGCATCTGTCATGCCGCTCTGGCGGCATTCATTGATAAGCCTGATCTGTTCCGCCATCGGGACACGGGCTTTGCGAGTACCTGCCATAATCTATCCTCCATGATTGTAGTGAAATAGTCTAAATATCTATCGACTACAATTATAGGCAAAACTTAAGGATCAGGAAATCCGCAGGAATATTTGGCGCTTACTATTAATCGTACTCTTAACATATCCCCAGGCAATTTTTCTCGCTTTCCGTTCTACTATACTGTCCACGCAAAAAAAAGCAATAATTACACATATGCTAACCCATACCGCATTTACCAAAAGCCAAAAATAAGAGTCCAGCCTCATTGGTATTCTACCGAAGCCCCAAACAACTATTATAAAGATAATTGCGTTTGTCAGCCATCTACGATAAGTTGGCCATGCGCTACGTTTTAAAACTCTATGATTTGCAAACAGAATAATATCATTCGCACGATATAGTACTGCCGCAATTGTTCCAAACAATACGCCATATATTCCAAATTTAAATACACATACAAAAGAAACGACCAAATTAATAGCTGTCTCTAGCCATGCTCGCCACTGAGTCGATTTAAACTCTCCTGCAAAACCGATAATAAAATTAGAAGATATACGTCCGTAACTCAATAATTGATAAATCCCAAATAATACTGGCAATCTCCAATCTATATAATTTATATCTGCACCTGCTGTATATAATCTCATAAATGGCAGAATAAAAATAGACGTTATTGCATATAACGAAAAAACCAATGCCAGATAATAAGTTTCAAAAGCCTCATTCAGTTCTATGTAACGTTTCTTATCTGTATTAAATATTTGTCCCAATGCTGATTGGACACTATTGGATACGATTGTAATAATATTATTTACCATTCCGTAAATAGTAGCATACATAGAGTAGATACTAACTGTCTTTAATCCAGACACAAAGGTCAGAATTAATACATCCGTATGACTGAATACTAAAGATGATATCTGATGCATAAAGACAGCGCCTCGCTGTGAAATAGCTTTAAAATTGGGCGATACACTCAAATCCAGCCATTTATAATTTTTCTTGATATACCAACTGACATAAATCATTTTTATAAGATTAAAAATCAGATATGTCGTCTGTACCGCTACTATGCTTTTTCCATGCATCAATAAAATAATTCTTGTGACATCGGTTAATACTGTTGTAACAGTACCTAGATTTGTTGTAACATAATTTCTGTTATCAACTCTAAGTAACATATTATACTTGCCCTGAACCAGATAGCTGATTACACTGCCTGACCCTTGTAACAGTATGACCAAACAACAAGTCATGTAAGGAATTGTTGTATCTAACAAAAGAGGATATACAACACTTAATACACCTACGCATCCCGCATATATCACACCGATTTTTTTATAATAGCGATCTGTCGCTGCCAGAATATGATTAGCAGCATCATGTTCTCCTCGACCAATCGGGCCATACAACGCCACCACGGAGGCATCTCCCACTCCAACTTCCAGCAAGGCAAGGTAGACATATATTTGACGAATTGAGGATAGAAGTCCATTCACTTCGGAACCATAATTTACAATAAACAGCCTGGGAATAATAATTGCCACAACAGAAGTCAACAAATTTCCAAGTATTCCCCACACTAAGTTATTAAGACTATTTTTTTTTCTGGACATATTGTGTCACCTCAAATTTTAGCTTTTTAAATTCTATATATGAATTATGCACAAAACTTTTAATATCTACAAATCAAATCCTCCACCAGAATTTTCGAGCTCCTCCTTCCAGCTTTTCCACTCATCATCCGTACGCTCTGAGAAAATTTTATTTGATACCGGAAGTGTTTCCAACCTCTTTTTCTGCTTGTCTATATATTCATCATAGGTACACAAAATCCTATAAGTCGTATCAGATCCCCGCACAACCACTGAATTGTCTGGAATATCTCTTGAACAAATTGTTCCCGCACCGACAATCACCTTATTCCCAATGGTAACTCCCGGAAGAATTACTGAGCCATAACCAATAAAAACATCGTTTCCTATTTTAACCGGAGCTACTTTACAATAGCCTAACGACTTCTTTGTTGTTCCATCATGTGCAAGAATAGTAGTCCCTGAAATTGTTACATTATCTCCTATCGTAATCAAATGTCCAAAACAATAATCAATAGCACTGTCCGGTCCGTCAAAGTTCTTCCCTATAGTTACGCCTCTGGCTCTCCACTGCTCTTCTTTCGACAATGTCGGCGGCTTTTTTCTAATCCCCAAACTATATATTATAGATTTCAAAACTTTCTTGAGCCAACTCATATTTTTACCTTTCAACACTCGGGCTCTTTCTGTCCCACTTGCCACCATTTTCTTTGATATGCGATCTATGTTCGCTACTAAAAATCATATGGCTGCCAACCCTTTTGTTCACAATAGAATTTGCACCAACAACGCTTCCCTCTCCTATTGTTACCCCTTTCAATACCAGTACATTTGTTGCCAGCCATACATGATCTCCAACAACTACAGGCACCGGACGATTTGCGACTTCACCTTGTTCATCTATTATCTGATGATGATCGCTGTCATAAACCACAACATTCCGTCCAATCATTACATCCTTTCCAAAAACAATTTTTTCTGCCACAATCACCGTACTATTACTGTTCATTGTAAAAGATTTACAGTCAAAAACAGCAGCCGTCAATAGTTCAACTGTTGACCCATAAGAAATTTTACATCCGCCATAAATACTCCAGACTGCTCGCTCCCTTAAACGAAGACGCGTTTCTGCTTTCGATTTTCGCAGAAGATCACAGCCAATTTCTATATCTCCTCCACCAATATAAATCCGTGCGCCTGGTGCAATATCAATAACGGTATTCTTGTACGGAATTAATTTACTCTGATCAGTTCGAATAATTGATTTACAAAAATAATTCAAATGTAAGAACTGCAAAATATTTATTTTTTTTAAAAATCGAACTCGCTGTACAATTTTCTTTATCATTTCATGCTCCCGTTAAAATACTCTAACATTGCCCGCCATTGTTCATCATTCTGACCCTCTGCAGCATTAACATACCAAAGACTCCCTTCTGCCGTCCCATAAATTGTAATAGGAAACGAACGCCAAGGAGTTGCCGCTGTTATTTTTGTATTATTACGATATGCCATAAAAGTCAGCCACAGATCATCTGCATAGGGGCATAGTTTCTGAATCAGGTTCACATCAAAAAGCTTTTCATCCAATGTATGTGGCGGATATAATGAGCCGCTTCCCGAAAAAATCTGAATGTTGTCTGAATGTTTGAATGTCTCTTTTAACTTTGGATTTCTCCACAAAGAGGGCTTTGCTTCAAAAGATGGCTCTATTACCTGCGCTGTCATTGTACATATATCATCTGGATTTTCATTATGCATATCCAGCAATTTCTTAATTGTATCCCGGGGATAGAACATATCATCATCTGCCAAAATAATCAAATCCTCCGGATATTGCTGCATCACATAATAATACTTCTTATGACTGCGCAGGTCTTCACAAAACCGAATTGTAAGACCTCTCTCCCTCTGTCGCAGTAATGCTTCAGGTAAATCATCCATATTTTCAAACTGTGTTTTTGCTAACCACAAAATAATTGCATCAGGTTTCACACTCTGCCGCAGAAGAGTCTCAATTGTCAGCCACACTGTGCCTATACGTTTGGGGTAAGACGTCAGTGATACAACAACTTTCTGTTCTCGTGGTTTTTCTGCTAGGCCACATCGTTTTGATGGATGATTCATATACCAATTCCGAACTAGTACATTATAGAACCATTCTATCCTATCCAAAAATTTTTTTAAAAATTTTGCCGGTTCTTTTCTCTCCTCTTTGGCTTTTTTTTCTTTTCTTTTTAGATAAAAATATAATCTATAAATGAATGAGTACATTTTTCTTTACCCTATATGTAATATATTCCGTATAACTCTATTTGTATATTTTATATATAATGCAAAATCCTTTTTTGTTGCTGTCCCTGTCTTTTTCAGTTCAAGATAATGTTTTTTTATCAACTCTGCTTTTTTAGTATCTATTGCATTGCCGAAACGAAGCTTTGCATAATATCCCTTTACTATATCATTATATTTTAATACATCTTTATCCGATATTCTCTCCAGTGTATGTAATAAGATCTGTTCATAATTGTATAGTTGTTGAATGATTTTTTCACTGGAATTTTGACTATGAGAATGACTTTCGGTTCTCACAAAATATTTATATACTGACTCGTCCACATATCCGGGCTCCCCATAGTACCAGCCTAACGGCAAAAGTATCTGGGCATTCTGCCCACCTGCGCCTGTATAAATTTCTCGATTCAGAATTACCTTTTCAAATGCAGCTGTTTTTACTAAATATCCGGAAAAAAATACATCTCTTACCATAAGAATATCTTCAAAAAAAGCATATCTTCCATTTTTCTTTCTTCTTTCAAAAACATCCACTATTTTATCAGGCTTGTCCTCATCTACAGCTATGGCTTTACCATAACAGTAAACATATTCCGAATGCTTTTCCAAAAAATCAACTTTTTTCTTAATAAAATCAGGCAGAATTTCATCATCAGAATCTAACCAGGTAACATATTCACCCGTAAATAGCTTCAGACCTCTATTTAAAGCTGCTGCCTGACCTGCATTTTTCTGAAATTCATAGATCAAGGTAATTCCTTTTTTATCAAACAGCGAACGATACTGATTTACTATATTTTCCGTTCGGTCAGTTGAACCATCATTTATTAGAACCACCTCTAAATTAGTATATGTTTGATTTAAAATCGAATCAAAAAAACGAGAAAGATAACTTTCTCCATTGTAACATGGTGTAACAATACTTACTAATGGTTTATTCATATTATTTTCCTAACAATTTTTTTAACTTCGCAGATATTTTCCAATATAGAATAATCAATTCAGGATTCAAATTAAAAGCACCCAAGAAAAATGCATTTTCATTTGGATAACGTTTGCTCGCATATCCTTTTTTATAAATGGACCGATAACATAAGACGATATATCTCATTTTCGCCTTATCATCTAACAAATCCTTTACACGGGAATACTCCCAAATCAAAGCATGAAGATATTCGTCATAAGCTATCTCTTCAAGTTCTCTCAAATGATGTATATGATAGAATTCGATGCGTTGCTTTAATGCTGGAAGATAATCCAACTTTCCCACATGAAATTCTTTATTCATAATACTTGTTGGGTTCTGAAAATAGTAGGTCAATTTTTGTGGAATTACAGCAATTTTTTTACACCGAAATAATATTTGATGTGTGACAAAAATGTCCTCAAAAATTTTGCCCTCCGGATATTGAATTTTATCAAAAAGCTCTTTTTTATATAATTTCCCCCAAGGAGCAACATACTGTAAAGCTTTGTCGCTCCCTGAATATATACGATACAATGCGGTTTCCCCATCGATTACTTCAATAGGAATTCCGGTACAGTATGTAAACTGAAATGAATTCTCAACACCTTTTTGGAAATCACAGATTGCTAAATCTGTATCTTCCTCTACAAGTGTTTTATGCATAACTTCAATCATACCATCATATAGGTAATCATCACTGTCAACCATAAGAATATATTTTCCATTAGCATTAGCTATACCTATATTTCTTGCTCCGCTTATTCCTTTATTGACTTGATGTATAACTTTAATACGACTGTCTTTTTGAACCCATTTATCACAAAGTTCCGGACACCGATCCGGCGATCCATCATCAATAAGAATAATTTCAAGATTTCGATATGTCTGACAGACAACAGAAATAATACATCTATCTAAATATTCTTCTGCTTTATAAATTGGTATAATAACTGTAATCAAATCCATTTACCCAATACTCCTGATTATATTCTTTATGTTTCTAGCCCTTTCTACATATTCATCCATCACGTTTTCAAGATGTCCTTCAATTTCATGTTCATGCTCAAATATCCACCTGAATGCCTCAAACAAGTTTTCCTTTTCTCTTAAATCCTGTACCGAAATCACATAATTTGTTTCTGTTCCAAACAGATCTTTGGCAATTCCCCGAGATTTAATAGAATATCCCAACACCAAAGTCGGTACTCCCATGGAATATGCTGCAATTGTTGCATGGGTTCTCGCACCAACAAAAAACCGACATCTGGAAATATAACCTTTTAACTGCATACAATTACAATCATCAATAAGCACTACACGACCAGTGTTTTTAAATTTATTGTATAACTCTCTTAGGACCGTTCTATCATCATTATCCTCCCACACTACATGAGGAATCAATGCAATAGCACATTCTGTATTTTCTAAAATCCATTGCATCATATATACAAAATTATCATACACAATTCCTTTTCTGGATTCTTTCCTAATAACCAGCGGGCTTACATTAAGTCCGATAGTATTGTTTTCTACAAACCCTTCAGGTAATGGAAGATATTCTGCCGGAAGGGTAAACGCCGAATCTGGATTAAGGCCAATATTAGTCAGGCCATTGTCCTTTAACAATTGATATGTCAAAGATTCTCTTGCCGATATGTAATCGTAACGCTTCATATCTTCAACAAAAAACGGATCATCAAAAAGATGTTTTTCTAAAGAGCATCCCAATAAAATCGATTTGCATCCCCTGTTTGAAATCAGCTCATGTAATTTAATAAATTTGGGATAATCATCATAGCAGTAAATGTCTCCTCCCACAGATATTTCCACCGCTCCCTTTTTCAAAGATTTTATACTTTTCCTATAAGGAAGAATATCCATTGGAAAATAGTTTTTATCTTTCTTTAACTGAAGGTATGCTTGTAAGAAATCAACATTGAGTTTTGAATAAGCCTGCATTCCCGGCTGAATATCTGCCACATCTTGAAGCCCATAATGAAAATCCTGTTGCGGCGCTTCGGACAATAGCTTTATCTTGTTTTCCTGCTGCATTAAAATGCATATACTGCGTACGAGCGCCTCACATCCATGATTAGCACTGCCTCCGTGATTATAAAGGAATATTTCGTTCATTTTTCCTTACCCTCCTGTAAATCCCCCTTATCATCTTTCTGCCATTCAATAATATTAAAGCTGTATTATAACTTTTCTTTGCAACTGCTTTAAGAAGGCATTTGATAAATCCACTAAACTGCTCAGGATGAATACACTCTAAAATTTCATCACTCTTTCCAATTTTACTAAAATACCCTTTTATTCTCTTCCCACTTTCATTTGTATGAAAAAGCACAAAATAAACATATTCCGCAACTTTCCGGTCAAGTATCTTTTGATATCGCGAATATTGATTTGTCGTTACAAACCACCTTTTTATATCCAGGTGAACTATAAGCTGACTGTAATAATCAATCATACTATTGTTCTGATAATTCATGTCTGTCTGCAAATAAAAAAAGCTGTTTATAGGCGCAAAATACGCCTTTTGAACATAGGGATACAAATGCGCATAAAAATCTAAATCCTCTGCAAGGCTGATTTCTATGGGAAACGCTGCCTTAGATTTTTCCAGCAGTTTTCTTCTTATCAGCTTATTTGAAATATAGCCAAAAAAACCATTTTCGTACTGATATTCAATAAAATTTCTACACAGCCCTTCCTGATCTGCGGTCCCTTGATATTGATTAAAAACTTCCTTTACCAATTTACCGTTTTCATCGATCATCTGAAAATTGGTAAAAAGTATGTCAACGCCAGCACTTTCTGCCAATGCTGTACCTTCTAATAAATATTGAGGGTCTATAAGATCATCGCCATCTAAAAACTGTATCCACTCTCCCCGAGCATACTTTAAACCAACATTTCTCGCATTTGAAACACCGTCGTTAGGAATATTAATCAAACAAATCCTGTGATCTTTCTCTGCATATTCTTCCACAATTTGGGGGCTTTCATCTGTTGATCCGTCATTTATAATAATAACTTCATAATCATCAAACTTCTGCTGCAAAATGGATTCTAATGTTGCTCCTATGTATTTACTTTTGTTAAATAACGGAACAATGATTGATACCTTTGGCATAAAATTTCCCTTTAATCCTTTGCTTTCTTAATTCGATACAAGAGGTCTGTCTGTCTATATTTCATCAAATATAACTGTATTTTTAGCTTTATACCTACCCGAGGCATTTTAAAATCCGTAAAAGAATCTCTTAACTGTGTTGTTTCTAGAATATTTCTTATTCCTCGTTTAGCTTCTAATTTCGGCAATGTCAGTTCCTGTCCAATACAATTACAAGCATAATAAATCATATGAAGCTTTAGCTGTCTGCTAAAATCAAAATCTTTTATGGGATCAAAAAAATTGTGCAGATGTTCATTCATTGTACAATATACCTTCCAAGCCCCGCTCCGATAAGATGTTGTTATCGTTCCTTGATTCTGATAATAATGATAAAGGCCTTCTCCCTTCATATAATAGAATCGCTCACAATAATATCCCGCAATTGCACTGAAAATATTATCTTCCGACCAACGTACTTCCTCATCAAAATATAAATTATTCTGATACAGGAAATCCGTACGATATAAACAATGACATACTGAAAGCAAAGGACCATACTCAATATTTTCTCCCATAATTAAATTAGGAAAAATCATTCTACGTATCTGGTTCTTTTCATAAAGCCCGGCAGGTATATCCAAAGTTTTTAAATAATATGTACCATCAGCACAAATACGTTGATAATCTGACATGACAAAGTCGACATTTTCTCGTTTTGCAACAATATACATTTTTTCATACATATCTAATGCCACATCATCATCTGAATCGACAAATCCAATGTATTGCCCCTGTGCGATTTTTACCCCCGCATTACGCGCACTGCTTAACCCACCATTGCTTTTATGTATAACCTTTATGCGGCAATCTTTTTCTTGTAGACTGTCACAAATTTTTCCACTATTATCCGGACTTCCGTCATCCACCAAGATGATCTCTATGTCTCTTAAGGTCTGATTAGTCAAACTATCCACACAGCGTTTCAAATATTTTTCAACTTTATATACCGGAACTATTATACTTACTAACGGCACGCACTCTTCCCCTCCTTACCAAACACTGAGAATACCATTCTCAATCAAGCAGAGAATAAAACTTTTCAATTTCTTCAGAATTGGAATAATCATTATCTTGACAATTACGACACAGTTTTTCCAATAGCTGTTTATTATGAAGAACATCCACTATTCCATTTGCGCAGCTTTCATTATCCAATGGAACAATAACTCCATTTATACCATTTTTTAACTGACTATCCGAAGTAGCATAATCAGTAATGATAACCGGCTTCCCTAATAATTGTGCCTCATGGACCGTTACCGAATTTCCTTCATATCGACTAGGCTGGATATAAATATCGCACGCCAATATATACGGATAGGGATTATCCTTTTTCCCTAAGATAAACACATTGTTCTGCATATCTGCATCCTGAATCTTCTGGCGAATCAGCTCTTCTTCCCCGCCATAGCCAATCAAATACCAGTACAGCTTTATCCCCTTTTGGATTAATCTTCGGCAAATATCAGGTATATTATCAAAATTTTTGGCGTAGCAGTACCGTCCGATAGAAAGAAAACGGACACTCCCGTTATCGGGCATTTCTTTGGTGGCATCAAATTCTTTCGCCTGCTTTTCAATACATTTTTGGGGTAACATATTCTCTATTTTTACTATTTTATTTGATAACCCCGGGAATACATTTAAAAAATTGCGGGTTACAGAATCTGATATTGAAATGATTTTATCATATCTATTCCACATTTTATATTCTGATTCTTTGTCTACTCTTACTTCTGAATAATCCGTGTGTATCCATGCAACTTTTTTCGCTGCATTGATGCGTTCTGCCAAAAAATAGTGCGGTGTCAAAAAACTTATTGCCAAATCGTAATGTTGATTTCCATTTATCATTGGCATAGCCCTTAATGTATATTTATGACTATATTCCAATTCCACACTATTTTCCCCTGGAAGTTTCAATTGCTTAACGCGCTGTTTTGCTTTCATTTTAGCTATAATTCTTCCCAGTAAAACTGAAATTTTTCCTCTGCGTAATACAGTTTCTATCGGCACAGCCAGGCAGGCATACTCCGGTATCTCCGGAAGCAAATGAACTTGTGATGGTATCAAATCTAACCATTCGCCAGTATGTCTCATCAAGAATAAGTCTACACTATAATTTGAATAGTCTATGTTCTCCAGAAGACCTATTAAAGCACGTTCTGCCCCACCGACCTCCATAGCATGTGTAAAAATAAGAATTTTTTTCATTTTTTCCCTTTCAGCCAGCTAAAACAATTAACGCCAAATATCCTATGCAAAGGCCGCATAAGGTTACTACGTAAAATAACCGCTTTACTATGCGGACTTTTTAAATACCAATGTATTGAATATGTATTTTGAGTAATTTGCAGCCTTCCTGTTGGATCATCATAAGGATTAAAGTATTCTTTTGGATAAATTACTGCTCCTTGTATATTTTGTAACATCCCATTAGCAGTCATTCCACATTTTATTAACGCTTGTGTATTTAAAGTTGGACAGCCCACAACATCATGTTTTCCATCAAGTAATTGCTCATATTCCTCTATCATCTGCTTCACTATTCTATTATTAGCTTCGGCCCCAAATCCAAGACCGGTATTAACATACTCGCTCGATTCAAACCCAAAGTACGCAGAATGGTT
>ENA-OQKF01000497-OQKF01000497.1-human-gut-metagenome-genome-assembly--contig:-NODE-497-length-24263-cov-6.169829_pt1 | contig 24263 bp, 15 predicted proteins | sample MGYA00242617_ERZ504784 | MGnify/ENA primary metagenome ERZ504784 (study PRJEB26092, sample SAMD00036364) | human gut metagenome | host: Homo sapiens | study: EMG produced TPA metagenomics assembly of... | reverse complement strand
GCGCCGACCGCAACGAGGGCGGTGCAACCCGGCCGGCCTCCACGCGAACCGGAACGTTGGCCACCACGCGCTGGCTCGTCGCGATCCTGGAGAACCATCAGCAGAAGGACGGCTCCATCGAAATTCCGAAGGCCATGCGTCCGTACATGGGCGGCAAGGAAGTCATCGAGCCGACCAAGTGGGAAGCCTGATCGCTTCGGCGTCGACCGTATCCGGTGGCGGAGAACATCCGCGCCGGATGTATAATTGAATCTTGTGCGCTTCGTGGCGCACATAAGGACAGGTGTCTGAGCGGCCTAAAGAGACGGTCTTGAAAACCGTTGTGGTGCAAGCCACCGCGAGTTCGAATCTCGCCCTGTCCGCATATCGGGGTTCCGGGTGCATCGCCTGGAACCCTTTTTGTCTATTGCCGGCATATCCGCGGTCCGGCATCTGGGGATTGTGCCACACCACGTCAATTTGTGGTCAAAATCGCATTGTGTGGCACAGCGTTTGCCACACAATGCGATTTCGACGCGTTTTTGAGCTGGTATGGCAACGAACAAGAATTCAGGAACCGCCATTTTCCAATGATCTGAGGAATTCGCCCGAATTGTCCTGAATCGGCGCTGTACCACACCAGCACAAAAACCGCCAAAAATCGCATTGTGTGGTACAGGGGCGGTTGAAAGCGGCGCGGCGTGATGCGGGCGCGCCATGTCCCATTCTTTGTATATATTGTTAACAGAATCCGGCAATGTTCGCCGGTGCGGTTCTTACTGAAAATCAAGAGAAGACAAGGGCAACCAATGATGGTTTCATCCGCTCGTCATCGTCGTGGGCACTCGCCCGAACATCCTCCGACCTGCCACCGATCATGGCGGCGTCGCGCGACGGCCCTGCTCGTCGCCATGGCGACACTCATGTGCGGCCTGATCACATCCGGACGTCTCGCGCGCGCTGTGGAACCGGCGATCGCCGGCGTCACGGCGAGCGGTGCCGCCGCGGACGGCCATGCTGCGGCCGCCGCAGTCGACGGCGATCCGGCGACCTACTGGCAGTCACCCGCAGACTCGTCGATGCAGGACTACCGCCGCTTCCTCGACTTCGACCTGCACGGCACATACAGCATCTCGCAGATCGACATCACCAACCTCGCCGGCTCGTACTACCACTACGAGGTCTATCTGTCCAAGGACGGCGCCGACTACGGCAAGGTGGCCTACAAGAGTGATGACGCCCCCGCGACCGGTGCCGCCGACACGCATCCCATCGATGCCACCGAAGCCGCATACGCGCGCATCAGCGTCAGCTACAACTCCGCCGCCCAGCAGGTCAACCTCGCCGAAGTCGCTTTCCACGGCACCAAGGTCTCCGACGAGCAGGCCAGCCCCAAGGCCATCTCCGTCACCGACTTCGACTCAAGCTCGTGGGGCCGGGAGTGGGCCCGCGTAGAGACCGACTCCGACTATGCCGCCGAGAAGACCGTCACCGAGGTCAGAAACCTCGTCGGCCGCGTGATCGGCGAGCGGTGGGTCGACAAGTTCGACTTCCAGCTGCGCGGCAAGGCCGACGGCAAGGACGTGTTCGAAATCTCAGACGCCGGCGACGGCCGGATCTCCATCCGCGGCAACAACGGCGTCTCGCTCGCGTCCGGCCTCAATTATTATCTGCGCCACTGGTGCAAGGTCGACTACAACCCGCTGTTCGGCTCCCAGCTGTCCATGCCGGAGAGCCTGCCTGCAGTCGGCCGGAAAATCCTCAAATACACGAACTACGAGTACCGGTACGCGCTCAACTTCTGCACCTACTCGTACACGATGGCGTTCTGGAACTGGGATGATTACGAGCCGTTCCTCGACTGGGCGGCGATGAACGGCGTGAACCTCATGCTCGACATCGTCGGACAGGAGGAGGTGCTGCGCGAGACGCTCACCCAATACGGCTACAGCGACGACGAGGTGCGCGAATACCTGTCCGGGCCGGGATACTACGCATGGTTCTACATGCAGAACCTGTACTCGGTCGGAGGCCCCCTGCCCGCCGCATGGTTCGAGCAGCGCGTCGAGCTCGGCCGCAGGATCCACGACCGCATGCAGGCGTACGGCATCACGCCGGTCATCCAGGGCTTCGGCGGTCAGGTGCCGGCCGACTTCCAGGAGAAGAACCCGACGTCGGTGGCCGCGTCGTCCGGCACATGGTCCGGTTTCGACCGCCCGTACATGATCAAGACGTATCTGACCGACGCCGACAAGGCGGCCGGCAAGGAGGACTACTTCCAGAAGGTCGGCGACACGTTCTACAAAGCTCAGGAAAGCGTGTTCGGCAAGGTGTCGAACTACTACGCGGTCGATCCGTTCCATGAGGGCGGCATGGTTCCAGACGGCTTCGACATCGTCGACATCTACCGCACCGTGCAGCGCAAGATGCTCGACCATGACCCGGCGGCCGTGTGGGTGATGCAGCAGTGGCAGTGGGGCATCGACGAGACGAAGCTCTCCGGGCTCGCGGACAAGGGCCGGGCGCTCGTGCTCGACCTGCAGAGCGACCTGCGCTCGCAGGCCAGCGCGATGGAGAACCAGGGCGTGCCGTGGGTGTGGAACATGTTGCACAACTTCGGCGGACGCATGGGCCTTGACGGAGTGCCGGAGGTGATCTCCCAGGACATCACGAAAGCCTACAACTCCAGCGGTTACATGCGCGGCATCGGCATCACGCCCGAAGCCATCGACAATTCGCCGATCGTCTACGAGCTGCTGTTCGACATGACCTGGGAGCAGGATCCGGTCGACTATCGCTCCTGGACGCAGGAGTATGCCGAGCGTCGGTACGGCGGAGCCGACGGGACGATCGAGAAGGCGTGGGACATCCTGCTTGACACCGCCTACAAGCACACGGACGGCGAATACTATCAGGGCGCGAGCGAATCCATCATCAACGCCCGCCCGTCCGACAACACCATCGGCTCGGCGTCCACGTGGGGCCACAGCGACATAGATTACGACAAGCGGCAGTTCGAGAAGGCCGCGGCCCTGTTCGAGCAGGCGTATGACTCGTACAAGGACTCGGCCGGCTTCCGCTACGATTACGTCGACGTGATGCGGCAGGTGCTGGCCAACAGCTTCCAGGAATACCAGCCGCTCGCCGGGCAGGCGTACAAGTCGGGCGATCTGGAGACGTTCCGGACACTGTCGTCCCGGATGCTGGACATCATCAAGGCGCAGGACAAGCTGCTTTCCAGCTCGGACGACTTCCTCGTGGGCGCATGGATCGACGATGCCCGCACGATGCTCGACGGCGCGGACGATTGGACCGCCGACCTGTTCGAGCTCAACGCGCGTGCGCTCGTCACCACGTGGGGTCTGAACAAGAACGGCTCGCTCATCGACTATTCCAACCGCCAGTGGGCCGGGCTGACCGGCGACTACTACTATCGGCGGTGGAAGACGTACGTGGACAACCGGCTGAACAAACTGGAGCACGGCACCGACTTCACCGACCCGGACTGGTTCGACTACGGCTGGCAGTGGGCGAACCGCAAAAGCGACGAGGACGGGTATGGTTTCGCGACCGAAGCCGCGGATGATGTCGACCAGAAAGCGCTCGGCAAGATCATCCTCGACCAGTATTCGGTCACCGCGATGGACGACGTCACCGACGGTGGCACCGCGGTCGAACGCACGAACCTGGCGCTGGGACATGACGTGACCGACGAGGACACCGGCACCGTCGTCCCGGACGTGACCGACGGCAACACCGACACCGGCTGGACGCAGACGGGCAAGACCGACGCCACGCTGGTGGTCGACCTCGGCGGCACGTATTCGATCACCGGCGCCGGCATCACCCTGCAGCAGATCGCGGCCGACTTCCCGCTGCGCTACGAGATCGAGGTCTGGAACGGCTCGGGATGGGTCGAGATAGGCCGCAGCGAAGCCGATGCCGTCAGCTCCAAGAACGAGGTCGCTGCCGACATACTCGGCTCCAAGGTGCGTTGGAAGTTGCATTCGACGAACGGGCGGGACCTGACCGGCATCTACGAGCTGTCCGTCTGGGGAGCCGCGCAGCCGCAGCCCGAGTACACGAACCTGGCGCTCGGCGGCGCCGCAAGCGCCGGCCCCAGCGAGCGGCCCGCGTCGAACGGCAACGACGGCGACGACGGTACGCTGTGGGTCGGCAACGGGTCCGACCCGAACTGGTATCGGATCGACCTGGCGTCGGCGCAGCGTGTGGACCGCGTGCGGCTCGTGTTCGAGACGGCCGGCCGCCTGTTCCAGTTCAGGGTCGTCGCGGGGCTCGCTGACGGTACCGAGCGGACACTGATCGACGAGACGCAGAACCAGGGCGCCCTCGATCAGGTGTATGCGGCGAATCTTGGCGAGGAGGTCGAACACGTCACCGTGGAGTTCACGGGGTCGGTCGGTGGCACCGCATGGCCGGCGCTCGCCGAACTCGAACTGCTGCAGGAGGCCGGCGACACCATCGAAGGCGTGAACATCGCCACCTCGGCCGCCATCACGTCGTCGCCCACCAAGGACGCGCCCGAGAACGCCGGCGCGCTGGTGGACGGCAAGGCGACCGCATGGGTGTCCCGCGACGGCGCCACGCCGGCATGGTTCCAGCTCGACTACGCCAAAGCCCGTGAGGTCGACAGCATACGGCTCAAGTTCGAGGAAGGCCAGCCCGACCGCAGCATGCAGTTCACGTTGAAGGTGATCGACGCGAACGGCGACGAACATACGGTCGCCGAACGAACCGAAGCCGACCTGAGCAAACAGCAGGGCATCGTGATGGACGTGCCGGTCGGCATGAGCATCACACGCATCCGCATGGACATCGCCGACGCCCGCATCCCCTCCAGCGGCTCGCCCGCATGGCCATTGGTGTCCGAGATCGAGGTCTACGCGACGCCCGGCAACGTGGCTCGCGACGCCAAGACGACGGCCTCGGGCGGCTCGACGCTCACGGCCGCCGACCTCGCCAAGCTGACGGACGGAGACCGCGACAGCGCGGCCACCTTGACGGCCACGGCCGACAAGACCCTGACATTCACGCTCGCGAAGGCCGCGGACATCAACATGCTCGGCCTGCTGGCCTCCGGTAACAGCGAGCCGGTGCGGTTCAAGGCCGAATACCGCGTGGTGCCGCAGGACGGCGGCGGTGCGGGCGATGGTGCAGCCGACCAGTGGAAGACGCTGACCGACTATTCCGGCAATGCGCAGATGAAGCCGGAGATCGTGGCCCGCCTTGCACGGCCCGTCTACACCGACGCGGTACGCATCACCGTGCTCAACGAGAACCCCGTCGCCATCAACGAGTTGTACCTGTATCAGGCGGATGCAGGGGCGTCTCTGGAAAGCTACCTCTCGTCCGTCGAGACCGCGCTCGGCAAGCTCACCGTCGGCGAATACGCCGGCAACGTCACCCGGGCGGCGAAGACCAAGCTCGAAGTCGTGCTGGAGCGGGCGCGGGCGGCGCTGGACGCCGGACTGACCTCGCGCGAGGCCGGCCGGTGGACGACGACCGTCGAAGACGCGGTGTCCGAGTTCTACCGCACCGGCTACGTGTCGCTCGACCGCAACGCGCTGTATGTGGCGATCGATGACGCCGCGGCGCTGATCGCGTCTCTGGACGCGCATGGCCTGCCCGCGTCGTCGGCCGCATTGGCCGAGGCGAGGTCAAGCGCCAAGCAGGTCTCCGACGCCTACGGCACGGTGACGCAACAGGATCTCGATGACGCCGCGGCTGCGTTGCGGCGGTCGGCCGACACGGCGCTCGCGCAGCTTGACGCGCAGGAGCGCTATCAGGTCGTGCTGGATGCGGCGGTCAAGACGCTGGAGGACGCGCAGACGGCGGGCAGCGTCGGCGAATACGAGGGGCAGCATCCGCAAAGCGCCGCGGACGCTCTGCGCCAGGCCATCGACGACGCCAAGGCCGCACACGATGCGGCCGCCGGAGACGCCGATAAGGTGGACGCCGCGGCGGACGCGCTGCGCCAGGCGACGACCGCGTTCAACGAGTCAATCGTGCACATCGATGCGGCCGCGTTGGATGCGGCGAAGCGGGCGGCGACCGGTCTGGTCGAATCGCAGTACGACAGGGCTGCGTGGGCGACGATGCGCGAGGCTCTTGCCGCCGCCGTAGCCACCGACATGGCGCACATCTCCCAGACCGACGTGGACGCCCTTGCGGCACGGCTGAATGATGCCATCGCCGCGCTGTCCGACGCGCGTCTGGACCGTGGCCCGTTGTCCGACGCCATCGCGTCGGCTCAGGCTCTCAGGGAAGGTGATTACACTGCCGAATCGTGGAAGGCGTTCGCCGAGGCGTTGGCCGCCGCGCAGGAGGAGTGCGGACGGCGATCCACCACGCAGGGCGATCTGGACAAGGCCGTAAAGGCCCTGACTCAGGCTCGCGACGGGCTGGAGCGCAAGCGGCCCGGCGGCGGTGAGGAACCAGGAGGTGGCGAGGATCCCGAGCAGCCTGGCAGCGGCGGGCAGCCCGAGCGTCCCGGTGGCGTCAAGCCCGGCGCCGGCGGCAATGCCGATACCTCCAAACCTGGCACGGCGGGCACGGAAACCCTCTCGAAGACGGGCGCCCAGACGCTGCTGCTCGCAGTGACGGCATGCATCATGCTTGCCGCTGGATTCTCCATCACGACGGCGCGCTCCCGTCGCCGGTGACCGGCTGCGGTATGGCCGGGCACCTGTATGGGGTGACCGGCCGTACCGACGTCTCGCGCGCACATACGGTCTCCTTCACGACCATATCGCGCCGCCAAAGACACCCCCGTAACTCCCCGTCATAACCCCTTAGAAACATAGTCCCCCAAATATCTTCCCGCTGGCGCTACACTTCGAAATCACGGGGGGGGGGGGCTTGTTTTGCGCTTTTTGCGTAGGATGAACCCTCCCGAAGCAAGAAGTGAAGGATGTATCATGTTTCGGGAAAATCGACGTTTCGTCGTCAGGTTCAGGCAACGATTATCAATATCATCCAGCAAATATACAGGCGATGCCGCCGCCGCAAACGCGGTGCACAAGGCGCAATCCCCAGTCATGCGCGTGGGTGATGAGGCCCCGCTGACCGCCGCCAAGGCCGGATCCGCCGCTCCGGCCGCCAACATCGCTCTGGCCGCAACGCTTGACATCGCCAATGGCGTCGACGTCATCCTGACCGGCGAAGTCGATGGTCACATGATCGATTCCATGGCCGATGCCAAGCCCGTGCTGAAAACCTCCACCCCCGACGCGCCGAACACCCCCGAACCCTCGGAAGTCCCTGTGAAGTCGGAGACCTACGCCGCGGTGACATCCGTCGCGACTGTTTTGGGCGAGACACGGCTGCCAGGCACGTCGCCGATGATGACCCGTGCACGCCGCGAATCGTATATCGGCGGCTGACTCGGCCATCCGCCTGCCTTTCACGAGGCAGGGCGGGCGTCCCGATTCGGAGGATACTGCGGGGAAGACAGTGCAGTGAATCCCGGCGAACCTCCGTTTCATGTGCGTCTCTATCGATGAGAAGAGTGCTGGAGGGCACCATCATGAAAGACAGAGAGTTTGACGACGACGAGATTGACTACCTGCGTTCACTGCCTGCCGTGAACAGCGTCGGACGGAACCGCATCCGATACACCGACCAGTTCCGCGAATACTGCATGCAGCGGTATCGTGCGGGGGACTCGCCGACGGGTATATTCCGCGACGTCGGGCTTGACCCGTCGCTTATCGGATACAAGCGCATCGAACGGTGCATCGCGCGCTGGAAGATGATGGAACCGGCTGATGACGACGCCGAGCCGATATCCGCTGACAAGTTCCCGCGTACCGGCAATCCGCTGATTCCGCCGGCGCCGATTCGCGCGGCCACGATCCGCGAGAATTTCGGCGGATCGGCGGCCAAGGACCTGCGCGATATGCTCATAGCGCAGCAGATCCGGTACATCCACGAGCTGACCGCGGAGAACGACAGGCTCCGCGAACGCAACCGGAGACTCGAATCCGGACTGCGGGAGGATGAGGGCGAGACCGGCGAGCAGAGCGGGGAGACGGACCAGCCCACGCTCTGACGCCAGCTTGGTACTGTCGCGTAGCGACTGGGGTGGTCCCGGAGCGGTTCTCGCCGCGCCAGAATCCCGCGATATGATGCATTGCATGGTTCTTTCTGAGAGGAATGGGCCATGAGATGCACGCGCACCACTACTATGGTGCGTATGACTGATTCCGTTTCCGCCACGCCAACCGCGTGGACCAATCCACTGCGCGATCCGCGCGATTTGCGCCTGCCGCGCATCGCAGGCCCGTGCAGCATCGTGATCTTCGGCGTGACCGGCGATTTGTCGCGCAAGAAACTGCTGCCCGCGATCTATGACCTCGCCAACCGCGGCCTGTTGCCGCCGAGCTTCGGACTGACCGGCTTCGCACGCCGCGACTGGACCGAAGACCATTTCAGGGATTTCGTCCGCGAGCACGTGCAGCAGCATTGCCGCACCCCGTTCCGCGAATCGACGTGGAAGCAGCTCGCAAAGGGCATCCGTTTCGTGCAGGGGACGTTCGATGACTCCGCGGCGTTCGCGCGGTTGAGCGACACGGTCGCTGAACTGGACCGCGACCGGGGCACGCGCGGCAACCATGCCTTCTACATGTCGGTGCCGCCGCGGGCGTTCCCCGTGGTGGCGCGTCAGCTCGCCGACTGCGGACTGGCCCGCTCGTCCGAGGGCGCATGGCGACGCGTGATCATCGAGAAGCCGTTCGGCCACGATCTGGCCAGCGCCAAGGAGCTCGACCGTGTGGTCTCCGAGGTGTTCGACCCGTCGAGCGTGTTCCGCATCGACCATTATCTCGGCAAGGAAACCGTGCAGAACATGCTGGCGCTGCGTTTCGCCAACGCGATGTACGAGCCGATCTGGAACGCCAACTACGTCGACCACGTGCAGATCACGATGGCCGAGGACATTGGCGTGGCCGGCCGCGCCGGATACTATGACGGCATCGGCGCAGCGCGCGACATCATCCAGAATCATCTGCTGCAGCTGCTGGCCCTGACCGCCATGGAGGAGCCGGTCTCGTTCACCGCCTCCGACCTGACCGCCGAGAAGACGAAGATCCTCTCCGCGGTGCGTCTGCCGAAGGACCTCGCCGCACACACCGCTCGCGGACAGTACGCCGCCGGCTGGCAGGGCTCGCATGACGTCGTCGGATACCTGGAGGAGAAGGGCATTGACCCGGCGTCTACCACCGAGACCTATGCGGCGATCCGGCTTGACATCGACACCCGCCGCTGGGCCGGTGTGCCGTTCTATCTTCGTACCGGCAAGCGTCTCGGCAAGCGTGTCACCGAGATCGCCGTCGTGTTCAAGCGCGCGCCGCACCTGCCGTTCGAGTCGACCGCGACACGCGAGCTCGGCAAGAACGCGATCGTGATTCGCGTGCAGCCCGACGAGGGCGTGACGATCCGTTTCGGCTCCAAGGTGCCTGGCGGCACGGCGATGGAGGTGCGTGACGTCTCGATGGACTTCAGCTACGGCCGCTCGTTCACGGAGAGCTCGCCGGAGGCATACGAGCGACTGATTCTCGACGTGCTGCTCGGCGACCCGCCGCTGTTCCCGACCACCGAAGAGGTCAACCTGTCGTGGAAGATCCTCGACCCGATCGAGGAATTCTGGTCCACGCTCGGTCAGCCGCAGCCGTATCGTGCCGGCACGTGGGGGCCGACGGAGGCCGATGAAATGCTCGCACGCGACGGACGCCACTGGAGGATGCCATGATCATCGATATGCCGAACACCCGCACCCGCGAGATATCGCAGAAGATTGACGAGTTGCACGAGGAGCGCGGCGAGTCGGCGACCGGCCGCGTGCTGACGCTGCTGATCTCCACCACCGAGGACGAGCTGGAGCAGGCGCTGGAACTGGCCAACGCCGCCAGCCGCGAGCACCCGTGCCGTGTCATCGCCATCTCCCCGCGGCGTGGAAATGGCGCGCGCAAGCCCGTCGAGGGTGCGCCCAAGCCCGCCGAGGACGCGGATGCGGCGTACGACAATTCCAATCTGGACGCCCAGGTGCGCTTCGGCGCGGACGCCGGTGCGGGTGAGATCATCGTGCTGCACCCGCGTGGTGGGCTGGTCCATCATCCCGACACGTTGGTCATCCCACTGCTCGTGCCCGACGCGCCGGTCGTGGCGTGGTGGCCGAACGAGGCGCCGGCCAACCCGTCCAAGGACCTGCTCGGCGCGATGGCGAGGAGTCGCATCACCGACGCCATGCACTCGTCGAACCCCTACCGCACCATCGAGGATCTGCGCCGCAACTGGTCGCCGAAGAACGTGGACATGGCATGGACGCGCCTGACGGTGTGGCGTGCGATGCTCGCCACCATGCTCGACCAGCCGCCGCACCTGCCGATCAGCACGGTGAAGGTCTCCGGTCCGAAGGGCTTCCTGCCCATGGATTTGCTGGCGGCCTGGCTGCGGCTGAAGCTCAACGTGCCCGTCATCATGGAGGAGGTGCCCGGCGCGACCGCCGTGACCGGCGTATACCTGACGCGCGCGGACGGGACGCTCAGTCTGGAGCGGCCGGACGCGAAGGAGGGCATCGCCGTCATCAGCACGCCTGGCCAGTCGCCGCAATCCATCAGCGTGCCCACGAGGACGCTTGAGGAATGCCTGAGCGAAGAGCTGCGTCAGCTCGACCCGGATGAAGTGTATGCTGAAGTCATCACTCAGGGATGGAATCTGATTCATCCTGCCGAATAAGCACTGTCGGGCCGGCGTCTCGACCGCAAGGCGCCGGCCCGACGGCAATCGGTGAATCAACGAATGAACGACGATGCGTGAGCGTCACGGAACCGTCACGCGCCCATGCCCGGGCGCGGGTTTCGGACGCGTGAAGACCGAATCAGAACGACAAAGGAGCTGTAACTGATGTCGCAAAGAAAAACCGTAACATGCCCGAACCCCGATGTTCTGGCGCAAGCTGTGGCCGTGCGCGTGCTGACCACGATCAGGAACCTGCTCGCCGAACCGGGGCGCAGCCGCGTGGATATAGCGCTGACCGGCGGGACCGACGGCAATCGCGTGCTGCGCGCGATCGGCACCGACCCGCTGGCCGATGACCTGGACGCCTCGCGCGTGCACATCTGGTGGGGCGACGAGCGGTTCGTGCCCGAGGACAGCGACGACCGCAACGCCAAGCAGGCGCGGCGGTTCCTGAACATCCTGGTGGAGCGCGGGCTGATGCCGGAGGAGAACATCCACGAGATGCCCGCTGACACGCGCGATGCCGCACAGATCGCCGCAGCCACCGACGAGGAGAACGATGCGGTGCTGGCCGATGCGGCCGCCGCCTACCAGAAGGAGCTGATCGAGCAGCTGGGGGAGGAGCCCACGCTGGACATCGCGTTGTTCGGCGTCGGCCCGGATGCGCATTTCGCGTCGCTGTTTCCCGGCCGGCCTGAAGTGCTGATCGACGACCCGCATGTGCTGGTCGCCGGCGTGCGCGATTCGCCGAAGCCGCCGCCGCTGCGCGTGACGCTCACCGTTCCCATGATCGCCCGTTCGCGGCGCACGTGGGTGTTCGCGTCCGGGGAGCGCAAGGCGGATGCGGTCGCCGCCGCCTTCGCCCAGCCGCGCAATCCGCAGGCCCCGAGCTCCTTCGCCGACGGCGAGGAACTCATCTGGTACATCGACCAGGCCGCCGCCAGCAAGCTGTGAGGTTTGTCTCGGCTATCGGATAGTTCGGTATTTGAAGATTGTTATTTCGGATAGCGAGACAATTCGAGGATTCCGTGGCACGAAACGGCAAAGATGCACGGTTTTGCCGTTTCGTGCCACGTCTCCCGTCGTGAAATATGATCTGATTGGTGTTCATCATGGCATGAGATTGAGGCCGGTCTGTCAATCATGGCGATGCGGTTCGACGATCGTACTGGACAATCCGGTCGTATTGCGAATTTCGTTCACTCCGCCCGAGGGTTCATTGCGTGCCCGGTGCGGTCCGGCATGCGAATGGGATGCAGCGCAAGAAGCGCGCAGGGTTGCGACGCCGATGCGTGTACAACTCCCGCGAAATGGCATAATGCGCGCGTTGTACGGGGCGGAATCTGTACAACAGCCGTTGAAAACGATTGCGCCCACTGTTGTACACCGACGGAGTTCCTGGAAACGTTGGAATTCCAACGAAATGAGGAATGGTGTGCGAGGTCTCTCGGGACGGTGTATGTACAACTGCTGCGTTTGCCTACAATGCGCGCGTTGTACAGGAGGATATGCACCGCCGGCGGTGACTGGGCGTTGATTGGTGATGTTGGGATGCGGCTGGTTGCGATTACTGTGCGCGAAAAACGTCTGTGTGAAAAATGGGAATCACACGATATGAATGGTGTGCCGATGAAACACGATGGCGCAGACGCCCCTAGGGGAGCCTGCGCCATCATTCGTATGGTTCGCGTTCGATCTGCGAGCGGTAGAGAGGGGCTTGTGGTGAGGCTCGGTGTTTGCTTATGACCAGGCTCGCCTTCGGCCCCTACGATTGGGGTCTCGCTTCGCGAGGCTCGGTGTCTCCTCGCGGCTGTCACCGGAAATCACGCAATGATTTCCTCACGGCCAGGCTCAGCCCACAACGTGTGGAAAGCACCGGGCATGTCGGTGCGCTGGTAGGTGTGGGCGCCGAAGTAGTCGCGCTGGCCCTGGATCAGGGCGGCGGGCAGGCGCGGGGAGCGCAGGCCGTCGAAGTACTCCAGCGAGGAGGCGAACACCGGCACCGGGATGCCGAATGTAATCGCACGGGAGACCACGCGTCGCCACGAGCGCTCGGCGGTCTCGATCGCGTCCTTGAAGTACGGGGCGAACAGCAGGGACACGTTGGCTTCGCCGTTCTCGAACGCGTCGGAGATGCGGTTCAGGAACTTTGCACGGATGATGCAGCCACCGCGCCAGATGCGCGCCACCGCAGCCAGATCGATCTTCCAGTCATACACCTTGGCGGCTTCGGTGATCTCGTTGAAGCCCTGGGCGTACGCGACGATCTTCGAAGCGTACAGCGCCTCGCGGATGTCATTGATGAACGCGACCTTGTCTTCCTCGGCCATCGGCACCACGCCGGACGGTCCCTCGAAGTCCTGCTTCTGGGCTTCGGCGCGAAGCTCGGCCTGCCCGGACAGTCCTCGCGCGAACACGGCCTCGGCGATACCGGTCACCGGCACGGCCAGATCAAGCGCCGACTGCACGGTCCACGTGCCGGTGCCCTTCATGCCCGCGTGATCCACGATCACGTCGACCAGCGGCTTGCCGGTCTTCTTGTCGACTTGATGCAGCACGTCGGCGGTGATCTCGATCAGGTAGGACTCCAGCTCGGTCTTGTTCCACTCCTCGAACACGTCGCCGATCTCGGCCGGCGTCATACCGAGCGCGCGACGCATCAGGTCGTAGCTCTCGGAGATGAGCTGCATGTCGGAGTATTCGATGCCGTTGTGCACCATCTTCACGAAATGGCCAGCGCCGTTCTCGCCGATATGCGTCACGCACGGCTCACCCTCGGCCTTCGCCGCGATGGACTCGAAGATCGGCTTGAGCGTCTTCCAGGACTCCTCGCTGCCGCCGGGCATCATCGAGGGTCCGAGCAGGGCGCCTTCCTCGCCGCCGGACACGCCGCAGCCGACGAAGTGCAGTCCGCGGGCGCTGATCGCCTTCTCGCGGCGGATCGTATCGGGGAAGTGCGCGTTGCCGGCGTCGACGATGATGTCGCCCGGCTCCATCAGATCGGCCAGCTGGCCGATCATCGCGTCGGTCGGCTCGCCCGCCTTGACCATGATGATCGCGGTGCGCGGCTTCTTCAGCGATGCCACGAATTCCTCCATCGTCTTCGCGGGGAAGAACTCGCCCTCGCTGCCATGCTCGGTGATGAGTTTCTCGGTACGCGAATAGTGACGGTTGAACACCGCCACCTTGTTGCCGTGACGGGCGAGATTGCGGGCGAGGCTCGCTCCCATTGCGGCCAGTCCGACGACACCGACGTTTGCTTCAGCGGTCATGCTGTTTCCTTCCGACGAGGATAGGGTTTTGTTCGTTACCAGTGTATGAAGAACGCTCTACGTGGGTGGCGTCCGTTTCACCGTCGGCATGGAAATGTCGCCGCGCCGGTCGTGCCTTGCCTCATACGATGCGGCGGTCGGCTGCCCAGCGGGTCAGTTCAGTGCGGTTGGACAGCTGCAATTTGCGCAGCACGTTTGACATGTGGGTCTCCACGGTCTTGATGGAGATGAACAATTCGGCGGCGACCTCCTTGTATGTGTATCCGCGGGCGATCAGGCGCATGACCTCCTGCTCGCGGCCTGACAGCAGGTCCAGCTCCTCGTCGCGGCCCCGCGCGCCGCCGGCCCCGTCCATCGGCGCCCCCTGGAAGGCGGACAGCACGAATCCGGCCAGTTTCGGCGAGAACACCGCATACCCTTCGTGCACCTGCTTGATGGATGAGATCAGATCGTCGCCGGTGATGGTTTTGGTAACGTATCCGCGTGCGCCGGCACGAATCACCGAGCCGACGTCCTGCGGCGAATCCGACACCGACAGCGCCAGGAACGCGGAAGCGGGGGAGAGCGGCTGCGATTTGGCGAGGATCTCCGCGCCTCCTCCTCCCTCGCCGCCGGGTACGTGCACGTCGAGCAGCACCACGTCCGGTCTGATGTCGGCGATCATCGCGATCGAGCCTTCCACGTCGGCGGCCTGCCCGACGATGTGGAAGTACGGCTGCAGCGTGGCGATGACACCGGCGCGGAACATCTCATGGTCGTCGACGACGGCCACGCGAATCGGCGTCGCCGCAGCTTCGCGGGGAGTGGTATCCGTATCAGTGGCTCTGCCGGACTCCACGTCGTTGCACTCCACGCTGCCGAACTCACCGGCCGCCCCTTGCCTCGCATTCGCTCCTGATGTCGGTCCGATGCTTGTGCTGTCTGCCTGACCCATATGCTTCACCTGTCGAATCATGTTTCCCTCTGCGTGCGTGTGTATGATGCCGCGCCGGATGGCGGTCGTCCATGCTGCCCGCCGGCGTTCGTGGCATCGCCCCGCTGGTTCGGTTGCCGTCCGCCTGCGACCGGCATGTGCATGCGCACCTCGGTGCCCCAATGCGGCCTCGATACGATCTCCACTGTACCGCCCCGTCGTCGGATCCGCCCGATGATCGACTCGCGGATGCCGAGCCGGCCCTCGGGAATCGCGTTCACGTCGAACCCATCGCCATGATCGCGCACGAAGACCTCAACCTTGTCGGCGCCGGCCTCGCAATACACGGAGATGGGCTCGCCGCCATGCGTCACGGCGTTGACGAGCGCCTGCTGCGTGGCATCGAGCAGCGCGTCGGTCTGGGCACTGGGCCTCGCGTCGCCCACGGTCACCACTTCGATCGGTTTGCCGTGCTCGTCTTCCGTCTGCGCGGCGATGGCCTTCAGCCCGGCGCTGACCGAACGGTCCGATGTGGTGCGTTCCTGATACAGCCATTCGCGCAGTTCGCGCTCCTGCTGCCGGGCGAGCGAGAACACGGTCTGCGGGTCGTCGCTGTGCAGCTGGATCAGGGCGAGCGTCTGCAGCACGCCATCGTGCAGGTGCGCGGTCATGTCGGCACGTTCCTCTTCACGCTCCTTGAGTGCGCGCTCGGTGGATAGGGAGCGGATGAGCGTGCTCACCCAAGGCACGATCGCCAGAGCCGTGCCGGCCAGCAGTACGAACCCGCCGATGATGATGCGGCGAGGGGACGCGCCCCACCCCGGAACCGTGCTGGTGAACACGAAGATCGCATAGCCGACGAACAGAAGCACGATGCCGCCAAGCATCGATGGCAGTTTGCCCTCGTCCGCGTCAAACCGCGACCATGCCAGTCCGAGGCCGCCGACGGCGACGGCCAGCGGCACGATCAGCTCCCGTCCGCCGGCAAACGACAGCAGCACGCTTATGGCGATGAACACCAGACCGGCCAATGCCACCAGTGAAGGTTTCGGGGCGCGGCGCAGAGCCGCCGCCAGTCCCTCCGAGGAGTCGTCGGCGTCGCTGCGGCCACTGTCACCCGCGGTGCCGGCGTATGCCGCATTACCGCGGGAGAGCGGCTCGGCGAAACCTGTCGAGGCCGCATCCGACATGGCCTGCGCGGCGGCGACGGGATCGCCGACCGGCATGAACATCCACAGGAACACGTATGCGATGACGCCGGCCCCGAACGCGAGAGCGGCCGCGGCGAACGCGAGTCGCACCAGCCATACGGGCGCTCCCAGATGTAGGCTCACGCCACGGCACACGCCGACGAGGACGCGCCCGTTCCGCGGGCGCATCAATGGCAGGCTCGGCGCGGCGGACGGCGGTTGGGCGCGGCGGGCCTGCCATTGCGTCCGACGGGGCGCGTGCGGCTGCCGGTATGGGTTGTTCGGCTGGATCATGGTCCCATTGTGCGCCTCCGGGGAAGACGACATGGGGCATAACGCCCCGGTTCAGGGAACAATCAGGGTGTCCCCCGATGCGTGCGGCGGCCGGTTGCTGCTGTAATGGAAGCATGAACGATACAACGTATGCCTATGACGCGGGTGGCGCCGCCGGCCCCGGCGCGAATGGTTCGGATTCGTACGGTTCAAATCCGTACGGCTCTCCTGCGCCCGGACCCCAGCCGAAGCCGAAGCGGCAGAGAGACCGGTTCTTCTCGTGGATCCGCGGCAGCGCGATGGAGCGCGGGGACGACCGGTGGATCGCCGGCGTGTGCAGCGCCATCGCGCAGCGCGTGGGATGGAGCCCGACTCTGGTGCGGGCACTGGTGCTGGCGAGCGTGGTGCTATGCGGATTCGGTTTGGCGCTGTACGCCATCGCATGGGCGCTGCTGCCCGATGCGCGGGATGGCCGTATCCTCGGCGAGGAGCTGATCGACGGGCGCTGGGATTGGAACATGCTTGGCGTGATAATCATGATGATGCTGGCGGTCGCCGTCCCCGGTGCCGGTCTCGCGGCGGCCCTGTGCGCGGCGCTGGTGCTGTGGGCCCTGGTGCAGAACGCCAACCGGCGGCATGGCGGATACGGGTCGGGCAGCGGCGTCAGCAGTGCCAGCGGTACCGGCGATTCTGAGAACGGCTCATACCGGCGCGGATGGCCGGCCTCGTCATACGCCTATGACGGTGCGGACACGGGAGAGCAGGCGGCCGATGCCGGCACGGCTGGCTCATTAGGGCCCGCCGCGCCGGAAGCCGCGGGAAGTGCAGCGGAGTCCTCCGGAGCGTCGGTGCGTCAGCCGTTCCAGCCGCCCGCTCCGGGATACGGCTTCGGCCAGCCCCATACCGCCGATCGGCCCGCACATCCTCCCATGCCGTACCAGTCGTCTCCGTATCGCCCATCGGCGGGGCCTCTTCCACCGAAATACGAGCGCCGCAAGCCGGCCGGTTTCGCCATCGTCATCGGCATGATCGGGCTGATGCTCGTCTCCAGTGCGGTTCTGATGCTGGCAAACGACAACTCATCCATCGAATCGATGACCCGTGTGCTCACGCTGTGGATTGGCGGCGTCTGCCTGGCTCTGGGTGCTGTCATAACGGTGCTTGGCCTGATGGGACGCCGCTCCGGAGGCCTGATTCCGCTCGCCTGGACCGCCGCGTTCGTCGCGGTCTGCGTACTGGGCGTCAACGTCGCTTACAGCTATACGGTGGATGCCATGCAGTCCGAAGGCGGCACGCTGGTCAATGTTCGCGGAGTCACGAAATATGGCGCCACCGATCAGCAGATCGCCCGATTGCAACAGGGCGTGCGGTTCGTCGGCACGAATTACGGCGACGACCGCGTCAGCATAGATCTGACGCGAGATGGCGTGCCCGGCATCAGCCCCCACAAGGTGACGGATGTCGACGGAAAGGTCAGGCAATCGACGTGTCCGGTCGGGGACCTGCGCATCTCGGCCTATCGGGCCCGGGTGATTCTGACTTTGCCGCAAGGATGCAGCTTTGCGTTCGGCAAGCGCAGCGACGGGTATCGGCTCGTCGGTTCTATCGGAGGCCGGTATACGATCACCAGAAACCAGTGGGGATACGATTTCCTGCGTCTGGACAACACGTTCTCGGGCCGTTCCGGTGAGAAGCCGGCGTGCGACGGCGGCGCATCCAACCTCGATTACAGCACCATTCCCGAAGGCGGGCCCGAACTGATCATCAACGTGCCGTACACCATCGAGGGGAAAGTGGCCGTCCGTTATGTCGATGACAGCGGCGGATGCTCATCCGATGACGCCCTGTGAGCACTGCGGACGAATGATACAAGGAGCACATCATGAATGACGATCACGATATGACACGGCATCTTCCGAATGCCGAGGCGATGCCTGCGGATTTCGAGCAGACCGAGGCTTTGCCGACACTGGTCGGCGGCGTGTCCGAACAGGCTTCTGCCGTCACGCAGGCGTTGCCGGTCGAGCCGACGCAGGCGTTGCCGGTCGAGCCGGCACAGACGCTGCCGGTTGCCGAGACAGAGGCGATGCCGGTAGAAAAGGTCGCGGTGCCGCAGACCGAGACCAAGTCGTTGCCGGTTGACTCCGCGTCGACCGAGAAGTTGTCTGCCGAACCACTTGCGGCCGGGGCGGTTTCGGACGAATCGGCGGCCCCCGTGGATGACGGCCAGACCGAGACCGAGCCTGCCGCCGACGCATTCGGGAGTCCCGCCGCCGCTTCCGATCGGCGAACCGGCGATGTTCCGGCCGGAGCCACAACGGCCGGCGATGTTCCTGACAAAGGGCAGCCTCTTGCCGCCGCGCCATCCACAGGCGCGGGCGCCACGCAACAGCCTGATGCCGCCACGGCCTTCGCCGCGGGTGATACAGAGCAGCCTGGTCCGGCACCTCAGCAGATTCCGCTGTACAGCACGCAGCCCCCGCGAGAGCATGACGGATACGGACCGAACCGCCCGGATGCGGGTCCTGCATACGCCGCTCCGGCCGGTCCCTGGGTCCAGCCGGGCGCGGGCTCCAATTACGTGCAAGTGCCGCGGGACGTGCCGGTGCGTCCGGTCATCCGCAAGACAGGGCCGAGCGCCGCCACACTGACATTGGGTGTGTTCATGCTGCTGGTCGGCGCGGTGGCGATCCTGTTCGGAGTGAGGTTCCCCAATGGCGTGCTCGCATGGTTCGATATGGATCCCCGCGTGATGTTCGCCATCGGGTGCGCGGTGGTCGGCGGGGCGCTGATCCTGATCGCCATCATCTGGTCTCTGGCAAAGATAGCGCGCAACGCGCGAACGCCCCATGGCGAGTGACATATCGACCGGTGCCTTGCCGGCGGCCCTGCCGGCAAGGCACCGATTCCCGCGTCAGCCCTGTGCGGCCTCCGCTTCGGCGAGATCGGCGAAACCAGCGAGGGCGACGGTGTGGGCGATCGTCTCCTCGGTCAGGTTCCGACCCTTCCGGAGTAGATCGTCGACGAAACGCCGGTACAGGGCCATCGTGCGTTCCGAGTAGGTGCCGAGCTCCCCGCGCAGATATGTTTCGAACGACGTGGATTGCGCGGTGTCCTCCGCGGTGCGCAGCACGCGCATGGCCCGGCCGAGTTTCGGGTAGCGGGCGCGGAAGTCCTCGGCCCACGCCACCTGCGTCGCGATGACATGCTCCTGCGTCGCGATACGTTCGTCGCTCAACCGGGGTATGTACGGTTCGATGTTGTCATGGAAATCCTGCGGTGCCGTGGACTCCATCATGCGACCGTACTTCTCCGTGACCAGATTGCGCCCGACGCGCTCGGCTTCGACCAGATCGGCCAGATAACTGTCCAGCAGCGGATCGGTCCATGTCATGAACTGGCTCGTGCGCATCTGCCGGAACACCGGCCAATTGCCTTGGCAGGCGGCCCGCCCGCCCTCGTTGTTCGTGCGCTGGAACTGATCCCATTCATGACGCACTATCCGCTCGATCAGCTGGTCGCTCATCCGCCGTCTCTTTCCCGTTGTCCGTTATCGTTGTTGCCGCCGTCATCTCCCGTGCCGGTCACGCCCTGTCACAGGGAATGCAGACAAGCCGCGTCGCTGGCGATGTGCTCCTCGACATATGGCCGTTGCCACTCCAGGAACGTCTCGTCGCTGCCGGTTAGTCCTTCTCGGCGCAGCTCGGCCACGACCTCGGCGCAGACGTGCTCGATGGTCTGGGATATCTTCTCGGCGACCGGTGCCGACCCCTTGCCGCCCTCGCCGAAACCGGCACCGCCATAGCAGGCGGCGGAGCTCAGCCGCAGCAGCGTCTCCAGCTGCCCGCACACATCGGCGAGCCTCGTCGCCATGCGGGACGACAGCCGCCGAAGCGCGGCGAACCGCCACTTGTAATACGGCAGGTATCCCACGGTGATCGGATTGTTGAGCAGGAACACCAGTGATGCCGCCGCCTGCACGAACTCGCCGATCGACAGCCAGGCGGCCGCACCGTCGCCGCGCGCGAGCATGCGCGGCACATTGTATTGCCCGGCCTGCGCCATCATGCCCAGACGCTTGGATATCAGCGCCAGCCGCACGTCCTCCGGCATGGTCTTGAACCCCTGCCGGGTGTCGAGGAACTTGCCCAACGGGTCGGCGAACACCTCGCCGTTGGTGGCGGCGGCAAGCGTCGCCTCATCCAGCATCAGCCACTCGTGCGGGTTGTTGGTGCTTGGCGCCTGACGGTATCCGGTGATCGACTCGAAGAAATCGCCGATGCGGAACACTCCGTCGCGCCTGCCTGCACCCTGAGCCCTGGCGGTGGACTCGCGCGGGCCGTATCCCATGAACGATTGGGGGAGCGCCTCGTAATCGGCCTGAAGGCGCTCGCCGATCGCCGCATAATCCTCGTCGGTGAGCCATAGACAGAAGCGTGGGCCGAAATCATGGTCGCGCGAGAGATCGTCATCGAACCCGTAGCATTCCGATCCGTGGCCCACCAGTCCCGCCGCGATGCGCCCCTGATATTCCGGGTATTTGTCGGCGATGAGTGGTTTGCCATAGGCGTTCCAGCATTCGCGTGCCAGCTTGAGGCCGCATATGGGTGAGGTGCCGGTGGGTGAGGCGGTAGCGGACGGAACGGCGGCGGATGGGGTGCCGGCGGGTGCTGCGCCGGGCGTGCCGGAACCATTCCCACCTGCGCTCGCATCCTGTGAAACATCCTGTGAAACATTCGCGGGGGCATGCTCGGAGGCCTCGTGTTCGGCCTGCCGCAGGTTGCTCTCGGTGATGCGGTAATAATCAGTGTCCTTGCCGTAGCATTCCTCGATGACCTGCAGGGCCTGGCAGTACAGGTTCACCGCCTGCCCGTAATCATGCTGGTGGAAACGCACCTGCGCGTAGCCGGCCAGCGCCGAAGCGTAATGGGCGCTGTGCTCAAGATGACCGTTGCGGTAGATCTCCAACGCCTTCGCCGCATGCCAGCTCGCGGCGGACAGCTTGTCTTCGGCGAGCAGCGTCAACGCCAGATTCGTGTGCGTCGAGGCCACGTCGAGGTCGGTTTCGGCATCCGGGCTCGACGATTCCAGTATGCGCAGGGCCTCGCCCAGCTCCACCTCGGCCTGATGCGTTTTCCCGGTCTCGCTGTACAGCATCGACAGGTTGTTGTGCAGGGCGGCGAGTCGCCGGTCGCTGGGGGCGAGCGTGCGCTCGCTGGACGCCTGCGCCTGCTTGTACAGATCCTCGGACTGGTCGTACTGGCCGGCCGCCCGCATGGCGGTGGCCGCATTGATCAGGGTGGTCGTCCATGCCTCGGTGCCCGTGATGCCCATACGGGTCGCGAGCTCCAGCGCCCGTTGCACGATCCACTGGTTCTCCTTGTGTCGGCCTTGCGAACGGTAGAACCCCATCGTCTCGTTCAGCACGGTGAGCAGCCCGGCGTCATCGCCGGCGTTCTCCGCGTCGATCATGGCCTGCTCCAGGTACGGCCCTGCCTTGGCGGCGGCGTGCGCGTCGAAGATCGCGTCGAGCCCGGCGAGGAACCGTTGCGTGTCAAAAGGCTGCTCGGAAGGTCGGGGCTCGTCCCCGGCTTGGTCCGGTGCCGCGTCATCGTCGAACGCGGCCATCAGCTTCGCCATCAGTGCATCATCGTCCATGTCATCTCCTTGCCATGAAACCGGTTTCTACCAGTCTAGGAAGCCTTGGTGATGACGTTTTCGGCGTGTGATGTGAGCTATATAACAAACCCCCGCTCTCAAAACTCGCAGATATACCGGTGATTCAGCGAAATTCCACTTGTATCTGCGAGTTTTGAGAGCTATATCCCGCGAAACTCACACCGTGATCTCGCGCATACGCTCCAGCGCGTCGGTGTGCGTCTCGTGACGCATGGAGTATATGGTCAGCAGCGCCACCGCGATGACCGCCAGCGGCACGCCGCCCAATGCGGTGAAGTGGTAGTTCATGCCTGACAAGTTCAGCATGCCGCCGCCGACCATCGAGCCGACCGCGTTGCCGAAGTTGAACGCCACCTGCACGGCCGCGCCGGCCAGCAGCTCGCCGCCGCCCTTGCCGGATTCGGTCATCAGCAGCTGCTGTGGGGCGGAGATGAAGAACAGGCCGAACGCGATCCAGAACGTGAAGATGGCGGCGCTCACATGGTTGCCGGGCACCAGGAACACCAGCAGCAGGCCGACGCCGGAGATCGCCTGCCCGAGGGCTGCGGTTCCCGCGTGACGCCAGTTGTCGGTGATACGCCCGCCGATGATGCCGCCGACCACCATGCCGAATCCGGCGAGCATCATCAGGAACGGCACCATGTCGCTGTCGTATCCGCCGGTCTTCTGCAGCCACGGCGACACGTAGCTCCACCAGCAGAACACGCCGGCGTTGCCGGTGAACACCGCGCCCAGAATCAGCCACGGTCCAGACTTTCGGAGGAACCTGAACTGGCCGGCCAGACCGACGTCCTTCACCGGCGCGATGGCGGGGACCCAGGCAAGCGCGAGGAACACGGTCATCGCGGCCCAGACGCTGAGCACGATGAACGCAAGCCTCCATGACAGGAACTCCGACATCAGCGTGCCGGCCGGCACGCCGATCATGTTGGCGACGGTCTGACCGGTGACCATGGCGGAGACGGCCTGCGCCTCCTTGCCCTTGTCGGCCACGGTCTTGGCGATCAGCGTGGCAGTGCCGAAGAACGCGCCGTGGGGCAGTCCCGAGATGAAACGGGCAGCCAGCAGCATGGGCGCATTGACGGAGAACGCCGACAGGACGTTGCCGACGAAGGCGATCACCATGAACATGATGATCAGCTGCTTCGGCGGGATCTTGCGCCCGAACACCAGGATCAGCGTGCCGATGCACACGCCGATCGCATAGGCGGAAATGAAGTGGCCGGCGGTCGGGATATCGACGTGCATCGCCTCGGCGGTCTGGGGCAGGATGCCCATCATCACGAATTCGGCCGCGCCGAGGATGAACGCGCCGGAAGCCAAGGCAAGCAGGCTTTTCTTCATGGTTCCCTCTTCATCACATCTCGCGGGCGTGCCCGCGCGTGGGTGTCGTTTGTTGTGATTGTCGCTGATGGTTGTGGTGGTCCCGCAGTGTGAGACTGCGGGAGCTGCCAAGCCACCGGTAAGAAGAAGGCCAGACCGCTGACGCGATCTGGCCTTCATGTTGTCGGGCTGGCGGGATTTGAACCCGCGGCCTCTTCGTCCCGAACGAAGCGCGCTACCAAGCTGCGCTACAGCCCGTTTTGGCAACGCAGGCTATAATACAACGAAATCCCGGACAAGCCAAACCGGCGTGGCGTGGCATCCCGAAAACCGCGGAATATCAACGGACTCTCGGCGTGTATCGCCATCTCATTACACTGTGACATTATGAGTCAGACGCAAGAAACCCCCGAATCCCTGAACGACGACGAGACGGCGCCCGCTGTTCCCGTCATGACCACGGTCGAACGTGCCGAGATGCTGCTGCGACAGGACGCAGCCATCCGCGACCGCATCGGCGCCGGCGCAACTTTGGACGAGGCCGTCGATCCCTCCAACAAGGAGTTCGGCCCGCTGGCCCACCCCGAGCAGGTGCAGATGCGCGTGGCCAAGCGCGCGATGATGCTTGAGGCCGGCATGCAGCCCTACCCGGTGCACCTCGACGTGACCGACACCATCGAGGCCGTGCGCGCCAAGTATGACGGCAAGCTTGAAGCCGGTCAGGCGACCGAGGACGTGGTCGGCATCGCCGCGCGCGCCCTGATTCTGCGCAACCGCGGCAGCCTCTGCTTCGTGCAGCTGTCGACCCGCGACCCCACGCAGCACCACGGCATCACCCCACACAAAGAGCTCTCGCGCCCACCGCCCTCATCACTC
>ENA-OQKF01000496-OQKF01000496.1-human-gut-metagenome-genome-assembly--contig:-NODE-496-length-24398-cov-3.343167_pt1 | contig 24398 bp, 25 predicted proteins | sample MGYA00242617_ERZ504784 | MGnify/ENA primary metagenome ERZ504784 (study PRJEB26092, sample SAMD00036364) | human gut metagenome | host: Homo sapiens | study: EMG produced TPA metagenomics assembly of... | reverse complement strand
TCTTTGGCACGCGCGCGTATTTCTGCAGGCACGGAAAGGATACCACCGACCACAACGGTTGGGACATTTCCTATCCCTGCGGCTGGCCGATTCTGACGGTGTAGGCCGGCACATTCATTAAAGCGGGGTACCACGTTAGTTACGGCAATTATCTAGTCATCAACCACGGCGTCGGGTACTGTACCCTTTATGCCCATTGCAGCCAGCTTTTGGCGCAGGTTGGCGATACGGTAAACAAGTACGACACCATTGCCAAGGTCGGCGCTACCGGCGATGTGACCGGGAATCATCTGCATATTTGTGTTATTGTCGACGGGGTCTACGTCAACCCCAAAGGGTATCTGCACTAAAACAAAGAGGGCTGCTTCTGCCAATACACAGGAGCAGCCCTCCTATTTTTTATTTATCCGAACAGTACAGACAAATAATCCGTCCTGCCGTCCAATACGCGAAGAATCTCTATTGTGCTATTTTCCTCATCCACACGGTAGAAAATCAGTTGCTTTGAAACCACGAAATAGCGCACATCTGTGGTGATTTCAAACTTTTCTGCCAGTGCCGAGCCCGTGTAAGGATTATCCATCAACAAGGATATTGCTTTCAGCAGCGCCGCCATCAGCTTTTTGGCGGCTTTCGGGTTCTTCAGCCGCCCGGCGATGTAGTCGCGGGTCGCCTCCATGTCCTTGACGGCGGCTCTCTTATAGCTTACCCTCATTTCTCAACTCCGAACATCTTGTACACTTCATCCTCGGAGTAAGAAACCGGGTCATCCTGCGCTTCCTGCAACTGCTTTGTCAGCCGGGAAAGCGCCTTTGCCTTGATGATCTCCGCATTATCCTCGGTCACAGCAAAGGGAAAGCCGCCCGCGTTCAGCGACTGCTGGAAAAACACGTTGATGGCATCAGTCAGGGTAAGACCGTTCTTAGCGTACACAGATTCCAGCTCCTGCTTGATTTCCGGATTGATACGAACGCGGAACACGTCCGTTTTGGCCGCCGAAACAATGTTTTCCATAAAATAAGCTCCCTTCGTACTGTGGTTTTCTTCTTATCTCCATTATACGTTCATTGCATTCAATTGTCAATCTATGTGGCTACAGTGATGCCACAAAAGAACATTTGAAAATTTATCTGCCGAAATGCAGTAAATCAGCACAACATCCGCACAGCAAAAGTCTTTTTTGCTGCAATATGACCCTGCTATAATAGTATCGTCAAAATTGAACAGAAACGCAAGAGCGCCTTTTTTTGAGGGCGCTCTTTTTGTTTGGAGGTGGTCGAAATTTCACGCGAAGAGCGGGATGTTTACCTTATCCCGCAGAATTTTGTGGACACCGGCACGATCCTCGGCGGTACAGTCAAGCTGCGCAATGCGGTGGAGGCGGCTGTGCTTGCCGTGGGCAGCGCAGTGCCGCTGTTTTATCTGCCGCTGGCGTTCAACATCCGCCTGATGATCGTCATTGCTGTGTCGGTGCCGTTAGGTGTTTTTGGTGTGGTCGGTATCGGCGGAGACAGCTTGACGCAGTTTGTGGCGCATTGGTTCCGCTTTATGAAGCGCCGCCGCATTGTCACACCCACACCGCAGGGCAATCTCGAAGCCAACCGGCATCGGCATTTGCGCTTTATCAGCAAGCGGTATCGTGTTATCTACTATGACGATTCGGATGCAGTGCCCCACAACGCACAGGTCTTGCAGCGCAAAACGGACCGTCACGGAAAGCTGGTAAAGCGGCAGACGCTCTATGATTTGCTCCCAATCGAGAAAATCGAGAACGGCATCCTGCACACTACAGATGACCGCTACATCAAGATTCTGGAGATTGAACCCATTAATTTTCTGCTGCGCTCCCCGCGCGAACAGCGCAGTGTCATCTACTCGTTTGCCAGCCTTTTGAAAGTCAGCCCGGTACGGCTGCAATTCAAGTCGTTTTCCCGCAAGGCGGATGTCAACGCCTATCTGGACAAGCTGCGACGGGATGCCGCCAACGAGCCGGATGCGGTAGTGCGCACACGCCACATGAGCTATATCCGCTTTGTCAAGCGCCTCGGCTCCCGCGATGCCGTCAGCCGCCGCTTCTTCGTTATTTTCCAATACGAAGCGCCCACGAACGAGCGGAATATCTCCTACGCAGAAATCGTCTCCATGCTCGAAACCACCGCCCGCAATTTTCGCACCTATCTGGCGCAGTGCGGCAATGCCATCGTGGAACACGAAAATGAGGACGAGTTCCTCACCGACGTTTTCTATACCTTATTAAATAGGCGAACGGCGGTACAGGTGCCATTGCAGGAGCGCATCCAAGATGTGCTTGCCAGCTATCTGGCCCAAAACGATGTCACCGCGCTGGACAAAATACCGCCTGCCGCCTTTATGATTCCGCCCTCACTAGATTTGAAGCATGGGCGTTATCTCTATATGGACGGCACATACCACGCCTACCTGATGATTCCCGCAGACGGCTACCGCGCACAGGTCACGGCCGGGTGGATGGCATTGCTGGTGAATGCCGGCGAAGGCATTGATGTGGATCTGTTTCTGGAACGACAGCCCAAAGAACGCATGATGCAGAAAATCGGGCAGCAGATTCGCATCAACCGCAGCAAAATCAAGGACACCAGCGACACAAACTCGGACTTTGATGACCTCTCCAACGCTATCCGTTCCGGCTACTACCTGAAAGACGGCCTCGCCAACAACGAGGATTTCTACTACGCCGCCATCCTCGTGACCGTCACCGCGGCCAGCGTCAAGGATTTGGAATGGCGCATCGGGGAGATACGCAAGCTCATGGTCTCGCAGGATATGAATTTGCAGCTGTGCAGTTTCCGGCAGGAGGCGGCCTTCCTCTCTTCTCTACCGCTGTGCGCCCCGGAAGCGGCGCTGTTCAAAAAATACCGCCGCAATATCCTTACCTCAGCCGCGGCCAGCTTTTATCCGTTCGTCAGCTTTGAACTGTGCGACACCAACGGGGTACTGCTGGGCGTGAATAAGTACAATAACTCCCTCGTCAGCCTCGACAACTTCAACACCCATATCTACAAAAACGCAAATATGGCGATTCTCGGCACCTCCGGCGCGGGCAAGACGTTCACTATGCAGCTGATCGCCCGGCGTATGCGGCTGGCGGGAACACCGGTTTACATCATCGCTCCGTTGAAGGGTCACGAGTTTTACCGGCAGGCCAAGGCGCTGAGCGGCACCATCATCCGCATCGTGCCGGGCAGTCCGGATTGCATCAACGTCATGGAGATTCGCAAAATCGACCACACCAGCAGCGAACTGCTGGACGGTCCTATGCCGGAGCAGTCGGAACTGGCTGCCAAAATCCAGAAGCTGCACATTTTCTTCTCGCTGCTGATTCCCGATTTGAGCAACGAGGAACGCCAGCTATTGGATGAAGCCATCGTCACAACCTACCGCAATAAGGGCATCACTTATGATAATGCCAGTCTGGACGACCCGGCACATCCCGGTCAGTACCGTGAAATGCCGATATTGGGCGACCTGCACACTGTTTTGTCCGCTGCCCCGGAAACGCGGCGTATCGCCAATATTCTGAACCGCCTTGTACACGGTTCGGCATCCAGCTTCAACCGCCAGACAAACGTGAACCTCGACAACAGCTATGTCGTCATCGACATCAGCGAGCTGTCCGGCGACCTGCTAACCGTGGGTATGTACATCGGGCTGGATTATATGTGGGATAAGGCGAAAGAGGATTTGACCCGCCGCAAGCAGATTTTCATAGATGAGGTATGGCAAATCATCGGCGCATCGTCCAACGCTTTGGCGGCCAACTATGTATTCGAGGCTGTCAAAACCATTCGCGGCTACGGCGGCGGGGTTCTGGTTGCCACGCAGGATTTGAACGACTTCTTTTCCGTGGAAGATGGAAAATACGGTCGCGGCATCCTGAACAACTGCAAAATCAAAATCATTCTGAATCTGGAGGAAGAGGAAGCGCAGCGCGTACAGAGCGTCTTGAAGCTGACAGATGCCGAAATCGACAACATTACCCGCTTCGAGCGCGGCAGTGCGCTAATCGTCACAAACTCCAACAATGTCACCGTTGATATGCGATGCAGCGAGGAAGAAAAGGACCTGATCACCACAGACCGGGACGAGCTGCGCCGCATTGTAGAACGCAAAATGCAAAATCAAACCGAAACGGAGGAATCCTAATGAAGAAACCTGTTATCGCCGCCCTGTGCTGTTTTCTGGCACTGGGTACCGCCACCGCAGCCTTTGCCGAGGAGCCCACGACCGCCCCTGCCCCGGAACTGGTGGAATTGTCGCCCGAAGATACCGCGCCGCCGTTCTACCCGGACAGCATCTCATGGCAGGAGGACGGCGGTCAACTGCTTGTCGTCAAGCAGTACAGCGTGCCCTACGGCACGACCGTTGCCGACCTGACCGAAAGTGGTATACAGTGGGGCGGTTTTGACTACACCTTATGGGGTGTCACCCAGTCGGTAGAGGGCGGTGTAACCGAGGAGAAAGAGGTCACGCAGGATTTTGAATTGTCCGTGCGCAGCGCCGATGCCGAAACCGCCCGCAATGACGTGAAAGAGTCCGTCGCCTACGATGACGAGTACGGCTTTTCCGGCTCACTGACCTTGCAGGACATTACGATTGGCGAGACATTGCAGGCCGACAGCACCTACATGGCAACAGCGCACTACGCAGGAACGGTCACCTGCACCGAGGCCGGAACGGTGCATTACACGCTGTTGTATGCTCCGGTTTCTGTACCTGTGGTTGTTGCTGCTACAGCAGAAAGCGGCATCAACCCTGCCCTGCTGATTATGGGCATTGCCTGCGCGCTGCTTTTTATCGCAGTGCTGCTGATTATCTCCCATCTGCTGCGCAAAGAGCCTGCCCACGCGGTTGAGCCCATAAATCCTGCCCCTGCGCCGAAATTCTATGTACCGGCCTGGGACATTGTCCTGTGCTGCAGAAATGAGGATGACGATGAAGAAAATCTCTGATGGGGCAAAAGTTCTGCTGCCGCTGGTTGGCAGCGGGATGATTCTGCACTACCTGTTCCTATGGCATGAGCGCCGCCACGCGGTGGCGCTGCATAAAGAAGTCTATCATAAGCCGAAATACTAAGGAGGAAAACGCCATGATTGCACAATGTCTTTACCAGTCCGACCCGAAGAACCTTGCCAGCATGGGCAGACAACGCCTTGCCTGCCAGCGTGCCGCCCGCAAATTACAGTGGGGCGTACAGAAAGAACGCATCTCCGAGACAAACGAGCCTGTGCCCCTGCTCATGCGCCCCGCTGTAAAGGAGATTTTACAGGATGCCGAGCAACACCGATTTGATGTGCTACTGATTGGCAACCGGGATTCTCTCTGCTGTGATGCCGCCGACATGGAGAGCTTTTTGACCGTGCTGAACTCGTTCAACATCCACATCTTTGCCGGCGGTCAGGGCAGCTGGGTCGAGCCGAACGGCCGCCACTATGCACCCCTGCCTCGCCTGCCGTGGCAGGAAGATGACGTTGCGGAGGTGCCGCAGTGAGAGAAAAATTCAAAAGATTCTGGGATACTGCTAACCCCGATTTGCTGCGACTTGTCATTATTTTTGTTTTGGTTGGGCTGCTGTTGGCCGGTTTCTTGCTTTTTGGGCATTCCGGTGATGGCGGTTCGGTGCTGCCTGCATGGGCACAGACCAAACGTGTCGAGCCACCCGGCGAACGCCTTGCCGCCGCGCAGAAAGAAAACCCGGACACCGTGGCGTGGATCACGATTCCCAGCACCAATATTGACGCGCCCGTGCAGCAGTACGGAGACAACGACTACTATCTGCGCCGTGACGAGAAAGGTACCGAGGATTATCACGGTTGCATCTATGCTGACTATACCTGCCGTATGAACAGCGGCGAAAAAGTTTCCCGCAATCTGATTTTTTACGGGCACACCTTTACCGATGAAGACTACGAGGGAGGGTTTGAGGATCTACACAAATATCGTGTGTTCGAGTTTGGGCAGGAGAACCCGTACATTTATGTTTCGCTGGCAGATGAAAAACTGACTTACCAGATTTTCAGTGTGTGGGTCTGTGATGTTTCCACCGACACTGACTGCATTCAGGCCAACCCGGACGATGCGGCCTTCCAGCAGATTCTGGGTAAGGCTGTTGCCGGCTGTGCGTTCGATTATGGTGTGGACGTGACAACGGATGACCATATTCTGACGCTCTCCACCTGTACGGCAGACCCTAACAGCCGCCTGCTGGTCGTTGCCAAGCTGATTGATGGAGGTGGTGTAGATGTAGCATCGTGATTTTTTCGCATTTGATGTAAAAATAATACGAAGGAGTTATGCAAATGCAATATAAACTCAAACACCGCTTATCTGCAGCGCTCATGGCGGGTGCCATGTGCTGCACAATGATTCCCGCAGCTTCGGCCGATGAGATTGCTACGCCGGAGACAGTAGATACGGCTGTTCCTGAAGTTACTGACAGTGTAACACCAGCCCTTTCTCAGATTACCGAAAATCTGTACAACGATCTACCTGATGCACCTACCGGCAGTTACATCGGCAGCATGGGTCTGCCTGTGGCAACCGGCGAAACCAAAATCAGCATTTCTTCGTGGGTGTCCGACTTGTACGATGGTGTGGATGCCCACATGGATGCGGATGCATTGAGCGAGGATGAAACAACCATCATTGTCGGTAAAGGTTCTGATTTCGACTATGCGGTGGTTCCGCTACTGGTGCAGACGGAATATCCAGCAGATGGTGCAACATCCGAAATTATCCTGCCTGACGGTGTGGAACTTCTCAGCTATGCGTCCACCGACTATGACCTCATCCCCGCCGATGAGGTCGAGCAGACAAAAATCCTGCACCAGACCTACGCCGAGCAGTCTGCGGCGGCCACAGGGCTGTATGTGAAAACATCTTCCGACTTCACCGCACAGTTTATCTACACCGCCCCGGATGGCGAACAGTTGCAGAAATCCCTCCATGTGCAGTTGTCGGATGAAGCCGCCCCGACGCAGCTTTATGCAGACAACGGCATTGCTACACTTGCGGCAGGGCCGACCCCGCCGTATGCCACCGGAAAAATCACCAGTATTGCCAAAGAGGGCGGCACATGGCTCATTTGGTTCAACGGTCAGGAAGCCTACTGCTGCAGCCACGGTCTGAACGGCCAGCCCAAGGGCTGCCCCACCTACAGCTTCTCTCATGTGTCCCGCCTTGAACCCGGCCAGTATACCCCCGGCAACCACTATGCAAACCAGGTCAACATCTGGGGCGGTCTTGGCCAGCTGAGTCTGGATATGCTGGATGACCGTCCTGTTGTGGCAAGCCTTGAAGATGATCCTGAAGGCTGTGAAGAACAGCCGGACATCCTTGGCAGCCTTTACGATGAAACCCAGCAGTGGATCATGGAAAACTATCCTGACAGCTACGCGGCGCAGACCTATATTGCTGCTGCAGAAGAACTGGTAAACGGTACAGATGCGCAGTCCGGGGAAAACGGCTACTACACCTACATCTATAACCCGCCCGCAGGGTATGCGTGGCAGGTTGTGGCGCTGGTCGGTGAAGAAATTGCGGGCGGCACCGAGATCCCGGATGTGCCGAGTGTTCCGGAACCGAAGTACTATTCCGCTGCATGGACAGCTCCTGCGCAAAGCGCCAGCGGAAGCTTTGATCTGACATTCACTGTCAACACCGACAAGTACCAGCTGAACACGCTGGAAAAGGTGGACGGTGCGGTCATTACCGTCACGCCCAGCCGGACCGGCGGCAGCGTGGACGGCGGCAGTTGGCAGATGACCCCTGCCAGGGCGCAGACCATTACCACAAGCGGTCACACACAGGATGACAGTTTTCACCTCAACGGCGGCGATGGTTCTGCCACATGGACGGTTCACTATGAGGTGTCCAAGACCAGCACCAGTACGCTCAGCGGGCAGGAAGGACCGTTCACCAGCCAAGCCGAAGCAGACGCTGCTGCCGAAGCTGCCAAGAACGCGGCCATTGGGCAGCTGCAGAACGAAGCGCAGGGCATGGTAGATGCCGCTATTGCCTCGGCGCGGGCGCAGCTTGCCAATATTACATTCAGCTATGACGAGGTCACAATCCCGCACGGCTTTGATTCCACGCCCGGCGCGCTGGGCAGTCACCAGACTATTACTGTTCCGGCTAATAGTTCCAATGACTATAAAATGCAGAACGATGAATGGTCGGTAAAGGTCAGCATCGACAAAATCGACAGTGAAACCAAGCAGCGCATCAAGGGCGATGCCGAGTTTAAGATTTTCGAGTGGGATACCGTTCGGCGGTGCTATATCCCGTTTGGCGGATACAACCAGTACAAAGTCGAGCGCCAAGCAGATGGCACTTACAAGGTCATCAACCACAGTGACTATGCGGGAGGTTCGGATGATTTATTCTACACCCAGCGCAATGAAGGCAAGTTCGTCATCGTGGAGAGCCGCGCACCCAGCGGTTATTACGGCGATTGGACGGATGTGACCAAACCCGGCACAGCCGGTTCCGTGCTGGGCAAGCGGGCGTATGCCATCGAAATCACCAAAGCATTGGACGGTCAGACGATTTGGCTGGGCAACGCCGATTATAACGCCGACATTACCACGGCCAACAGCGGCGGCACGCTCATCGACACCGGCGAGGGCATCGTAACTATCACCTTTGGCAGCCGCAATGCAGATAAGACCTACGCCACAGACCCCACCGGCATTGCCAACAACGAAGATTCCTACACTATGTACACCAATGCCGGCAAGATGCAGAACGACCGTGTCCTCGGCAATATTCTGCTGACAAAAGTGGACTTGGACGCCGCACGGTATCTGGCTGCGGGCAGCAACGGAGATACCACGCTGGAAGGTGCTGTGTACGATCTGTACGCCGCTGACACCATTGAACACCCGGACGGTGTTTCGGGTGTGGTGGATTATTCCAAAATCACCGATGCCAACGGTACGCCCATTTGGCACACTACGGTTCTCACCAACGGCGGCTGGGATACCGATTACCTGCCCATTTTGCAGAAAGACCGGCTTGTAGCCTCTTCGAAAATCACTGACGGTAAACTGGCTTTTGCCAACCTGTACATGGGCAGATATTACCTTGTCGAACGTGCCACAGGGCTAGTTCTGCCGATTGACGGAAACGGCAAGCTGTATGTTACCGGGAAGTATCCACAGCTAAACAAGAAGCTGGAACGCACCGGCAAGTATGCAAATCTCACTGTGAATAACGGCGAATATAAGGATTACATCTACAAAAACCAGTATTCCGCTGTTTCCGAGAGCCGCAAACTGAACGGCAGCAAGGCGTGGGACGGCTACTATCTGTCCTACGCGAAAGGCTACCTCTGCGATGAGGTCAACCACTACAAAACCCTGTCCTATGCCGATGAATCGACCTACCACATTCATGCCGAGCAGGAAAGCCAAGACGAAGTGCTGAAATCTGGTTTTAGTTTGCAAAAGTTGGTTTCGACCACCGGTCAGCCCTCTCCGGCGCTGAAGCTGGAGGGTGCGGGCTTTACCGTTTACCGCATTTCCAAACTGAGCAAGGCCGCGCAGTTCAAACAGAACCCGGATGGCAACTATGATGCCGCCAGCATCCTGTCCGCCTACCGCAAGGACGATTACGATAACGCAACACTAAAATACGATTTCTGCGCCGAGGGACAAGCCATCGCCAATATGTTCGAGGGCAACACCGATACGGTCAACGTCTATAACGCGACCTTGACCGCAGACGGCGACTACGCCAACGGCAAGGGTAACGGCTGGATGCCCACGGATCAGCCCGCCGAGTATAGGCTGGGAGAGATATTCACGAACGATGAGGGCATCTTCCGCGTGGAGGGGCTGCCCTATGGGCAATACCTTGTCGTGGAAACCACCATCCCCAAGGATGTGTTCCAGTGTGATCCGTTCATCGTGACAGTGGACGCCAACAGCCCGCAGAGTCGATTCACGGTTCCGGCGGGCTGTGTCACTACAGCCACCAATAACTATATGACCTACAACGTGCTGGATGAGGAATTGGAGGGCTATTTGCAGCTCATCAAGACCGACACCGAAACCGGTAGGGCGGTCAAAATCGCAAACACCTCTTTTGCCTTGTACAAATTGGATGACAAGGGTAATAAGACCCGCATTTCCATGATCGACCCCGCCAGCGGCAGCGCCACCAAGAAAACGGATGTGTTCTACACCGATGCAGACGGTCTTATGAAAACACCCGAAAAACTGCCGCTGGGCAGATACCTGATTGAGGAACTGCAAGGTCCGGAAGGATACTATAACGATCCTGCCTACTCGGTGGAGTTTGAAATCAAGTCCGACCGTGTCTGGCAGGTCGTGGGCAATGCCACCAACGACATGGATGAGTACATCGTCACGGAGAAATACTGCAATCACGAAACGCTCGGTCAGCTTACCATCCGAAAACAGGGCAATGTCCTGACCGACTACCAAGATGGACAGTTCATCTACACGCAGGACAACCTTGCAGGCGCGGTGTATGAAATCCACGCGGACGGAGATATTGCCACGCCCGACCGCCAGGGCACTTGCTGGTACAAATCCGGTGACTTGGTGGCAACTGTTACCACCGGCGCAGCGGGGCAAGTGGACGAGGTAAAATTCAGCCCCACCCGCACGCAGGCAACCTATGATTTCCTGACAGTCAGCCACGATGGCACCAAAGGCGAAGCAACCGTGACCCTGCCGCTGGGCAAGTACACCCTTACCGAGGTACAAGCGCCGTATGGTTTTGTGCTGACCCAGCAGAGCTACACTGTGGAATTCAGCTGGGACAACCAGAAAAACGACATTGTGCTGGCGAAAACCATTGTCAGCCACGAGCAGGACGGCGACAAGAAATGTTCGTATAGCATTGTGAATGTAAAGGATGCCTCGTCTGCCCACAAGAGTGGGCAGACGCTCGTGTTTGAAAATGCGCGGGTGCTGCCCACGCCCGAAAAGCCCGGCGATAAAGTCAGCAAAATCGGTGTAGGCATTTACAAGCAGGACCGAGAGGCGCTGACCTATCTGGCAGGAGCCGTATATGAACTCTACACCGTGGATGACATTTTCTCCGCAGACGGTACAAAGCTGCTGGACGCCGGTACAAAGCTGGCCACCAGTAGCACAACCAACGCCAGCGGCTTTACTTGGTTTGCTGTGGACATTCCCATCCGCGCAAAAACTTATCCGGATTCCGGCAACAGCGGCAGATACCGCATTGTGGAAATCACCGCCCCTGCGGGTTACCTGCTGGACGGCACCCCTATGGAAGTTGCCTTTACCTACGAGGGTCAGCAAATTGCGTGGCAGGTCGTGGATGGTACAAACACCAACCTGCGCACCACGGTGGACATTTCCAAGCAGGATATCACCAACGGCAAGGAACTGCCCGATGCGAAGCTGGAAATCCGTGCCGCAGACGGCAATTTGGTCGAAGGCTGGACCTCCGATAAAACTCCGCATACTGTACGCGGGCTGGAACTTGAAAAAGAGTACACCCTGACCGAAACCCGCGCCCCGGACGGCTATGCCGAAGCTGAAAGCATCGTGTTCAAGCTTGTGCAGAACGGTACAGAGCAGGTCAATGAGGTATATGTGAAATCCGACGATGATTGGGTAAAACTCAACGATGCCACCGTCATTATGCAGGACGCACCTGTACTTGACATAGACAAAACGGACATTGCGGGTAATCTGCTGCCGGGTGCTACGCTGATGATCTGTGATGCGAATGATGAGGTCGTCGACACTTGGACAACCGACTACAAAACGCATCATGTTCCCATTTCGGATGATTTCCTCAAACTGTCGGACGACAGCAAGGAGTACATCTACACCCTGACCGAAGATGCCGCCCCGGCCGGCTTTGAAATTGCAAACTCGGTGCAGTTCAAGTTGGAAACCGTTGATGACGGGATTTCTCTTTTCGTCCGCGAAAATGCCGATGGCGAATGGGTGCGCGCTGACAAGCGGCTTATTCAGATGATAGATGAAGCCACACCCCGCGAGGAAACTCCCGCGCCCACGCCTACTCCCACACCGCAGCCGATGCCCGCAGCAACCCCTGCGCCCACCCCTGAACCCACGCCGGTTATTACGCCGCACAAAGTGCAGACCCTCCCGCAGACAGGAGATGGTTTCCCGCTGCTGGCTATTGTGGTCGTTTCCCTTGCGTCTGCGACAGGTATCGTGCTGCTGACCGTTAAGCGGAAAAATGCGCTGAAAGAAACTTCTGATGAGGAGAATACCGATGAAGGTGCTGATTGTTGAACCCGGAAAGTACCCCCGCGAAGCCGACATTGAACACACCCTTGAAGCCGAGCAGGCAGTTGCCGGCGGCACCATCGAGGCAGTGTACCCTTGGCGGGATAGCGCCTGTATCGTCTGCAACGATAACGGCATTGCAGAAAACCTGCCGCTGAACCGTATGCTGGGTGACTATGACATTATCCACGGCACATTTTTCATCTGCGGTCTGACCCGCGATGATTTTACCGACCTTACGCCCAAGCAGATGAAGCACTACGAGGAAATGTACCACGATCCGCAGCTGTTTTTTCTGCTGGGCAAGACCCTGTGTGTGGAACACACTACGCCGGAAGAATACGCCCGTGTTATGACCCCGCCGCCGAACACAAAAGAAAGCCATGAAAGATAAGGAGAAAGTACCTATGAACGACATTTTTGCAAACACCGAAACCATGCAGGAAAACGAACATCCCCGTTTTTACACCGCAGAATCCGTCATGCGCGGTCATCCCGACAAGCTGTGCGACCTCATTGCCGACAATGTACTGGATGAGTGCTTAAAACATGACCCTGCCAGCCGTGTGGCCTGTGAGGTCATGGCAACACACGGTCACATCATTGTAGCGGGCGAAATCACGACCAGCGCTAAGCCGGATGTGTTCAACATCGTCCGCGACACCCTGCGGGATGTCGGCTATGACCCGAAAGACTACCAGATCGACTGCTACATCCACGACCAAAGCCCCGACATTGCGGGTGCCGTGGAGCCGGAACTTGCAGACGGAGAGGACGAGGACACCCTCGGCGCGGGCGATCAGGGGGTTATGGTTGGCTACGCCTGCAACGAAACGCCCGAATATCTGCCCATGCCTGTGGTAGCGGCGCAGCGCCTTGTAACGCTGTTGGAAATCTCCCGCATGACCGGCGTTATCACCGACATCGGCCCGGACGGCAAGGTGCAGGTCACGATGGAATACAACGGCGACACGCCTGTGCGCATCACCACCGTCGTCATCTCGGTTCAGCATCAGCCCGACACCGACTTGGATGACTTGTTTGAAAAGCTGAAGAAAAACATTTTTCCGCTGGCGTTCAAGGGGATGCCTGCCGACGATGTGGAGATCATGCTGAACCCCAGCGGCAAGTTTGTGCAGGGCGGTCCGGATGCCGATACCGGCTTGACCGGGCGCAAGCTCATGGTGGACAGCTACGGCACATTTGCGCCCCACGGCGGCGGTGCGTTCAGCGGCAAGGATGCCACCAAGGTAGACCGCAGCGGCGCGTACATGGCGCGGTACATTGCCAAAAACATGGTCGCCGCCCATCTTGCCGACCGCTGTCAGGTCACGCTGGCGTATGCCATTGGGCAGGCCGAGCCGGTTATGGTGGATGTGAATACGTTTGGCACCTGTGACGCCTGTGAAGATGATTGTTTGGCTGCCGCCGTGCGTAAGGCGTATGACCTGACCCCGGCTGGCATTATTAAGCAGCTGAACCTGACGAACCCAATCTACAAATATACAGCCGCAGGAGGTCACTTTGGCCGCAAGGATTTCCCGTGGGAAAAGGTCGATAACATGAGCGACTTTATCTCTTACATTCAGTAATGCCCGGCGTAACACAAGAGCAGATTGCCGCCGCCAGACGGATGTCGGCGATTGAATTCTTACAAAAATATCGCCCCAACTCGCTCGTGAAAAGCAGCGCCCGCGGCGAGTACCAGTTGGCCGAGCATGACAGCTTCAAAATCAACGCCGAATCGAGCCTCTGGCACTGGAAAAGCCGGGACATCGGCGGCAAATCCGCACTGAACTACCTGATATATGTGGAAGGCGTGCCGTTTGTCGAGGCCGTCCGGCTTCTATGCGAGGAAAGCCCCGGCTATGTCCCGACCCCGCATGAACAGGTGGAGCGAAAGCGCCCGCCGTTCAGGCTGCCGCCCATAGCAGAAAACTGCGACAGAATCACGCGGTATCTGCTGGGGAGAGGTATCTCTAATGCAGTAATTCAATATTGTATTGAGAGAAAAATTCTGTACGAAAGTGCAGAATATCACAACTGTGTCTTTCTGGGAAAAAACGCGCAGGGTGTGCCGAAATATGCGGCGCTGCGCGGTATTTATGACTACGGAAAGCCGTTCAAGCGGGAGGCGCCCGGCAGCAATAAGGCATACGGATTTTGTATCCCGCCGCGCAAAGACAGCAGTACGGTGGCTGTGTTCGAGGCGGCCATTGATGCGATGGCGGAGATGACGCTCTGCGGCAGCATGGCCAACAAATGGCGGCTGTCGCTTGGCGGTATTTCGGCCTCCGAAAAGGAGCCGCCAGCACTGCAGGAATTTTTACAGCAGCACCCGGAAATCAGGACAATAGAGCTGCGGTTCGATAACGACAGTCCGGGCCGTATGGCAAGCGCCCACATTCAGAAAATCTACGCTGACCACTATCAAATGCTGGATCTACCGCCCTGCCTTGAGGGCGGGGATTACGCAGATGTAGCAAAAAACAACTTGATGGCAAGGACGGCGGCCCACCGGGCCGCAGCCTGCCGATAGGAACATGAAATGAAAATACACATTCGTTCGCCCACCTTGGGCCATAGGAGGAAAAGAAAATGGCTGTGTTCCGTGTACAAAAGACGCAAAATTATACCATTATGTCCAACCATCATCTGCGCAACAAAGCTCTTTCGCTCAAGGCGAAGGGGCTTTTATCTTTGATGCTGTCTCTGCCCGAAGATTGGGATTATACCACGCGAGGTCTGGCGTCCATCTGCAAAGAGGGTGTGGACAGCGTGTGTGCCACCGTGCGCGAGTTAGAAGCAGCGGGTTATATTATCCGCCGCCGCATCCGCGACAAGAACGGTCAGATGCGCGGTATGGAGTACACGGTTTTAGAGCAGCCGCAGCCGCCGGAACAGGGTCCCGAAGAAGCAACGCCTAAGTGTGTCCAACCAAAACAGGCAGAGCCTAAACGGGGAAAGCCTGTACAGGAAAATCCTGCACAATTAAATACTAAAGAAATAAATAAAGAAGAAACAAATAACGTATCGAATCCTATCCGCGCGGCGGACCAGCGGGCAGCGTACCGCGCCCTGCTGCTGAGAAATATCGAGTATCCGATTCTTGTGCAGAATAACCCGATGGATACGATGCGATTGGATGAACTGGTGGAGTTGATGCTGGATGTGGTTTGTTCCAAACGGGCGGCTATCCGCATTTCGGGTGAGGAAATGCCTGCAGAAGTAGTAAAATCTCGATTCCTAAAATTGGGCGCAGAACACATCCAGTATGTTCTGGACTGCCTGAAAGACAACCCGCCCCGCATCCGAAACATCAAGCAATACTTACTGGCGGCGCTCTACAATGCGCCGCTGACGATAGAAAACTACTATGCTGCACAGATCGACCACGACCTGTGCGGCGGAAAGAGGTGACATGATTTGCAGATGAAATTTTATTCTCCGCTGACTGCTGACTTTTTCCCGAATGACACCGAGGATTTGGACGATGACTACAGCGAATACGAGGGTATCCCTTACACCGGCAAAGAACTGACCGGCTACCGCGATGTTATCCGCGATGCCATCTACGAGGATGTCAAAGATTTTTACGGCGACCTGATGCGATATTACCGTGAGGACGATTCCGTCCGCAGCAAGGTGGTAAGTGCTGTGCCGTCTGTGGAAATTTGCGGCAACAAACTGTGCGGGTGTCTGACCGTGGAACTGAAAGAAACTCTGCTCGATGATGAGCAGACCGTCCTGTGCAACTACATTTCCGGTCAGTACAGCGACGGCTGGGGTGAGGGCTTTGAGCAGAGAGATATTCGTGTGGATGACGGCACGTTGGCTGTTCATTTCTGGCAGGAAGATGGATTCAAGATGACGCCATCTTTTGAGAAAATCCCGAAACCGGAAAAGAATTCTCTGCGCCCCAAGATGCAGCTGATTGGGCAGGACGGCAACATTTTCGCCATCATGGGGCGTGCCTCCCGGCTGCTGAAAAGCAGTGGGCAAGGTGACAAAGCCAAAGAAATGCGTGACCGCGTTATGTCCTGCGATAGCTACCAGAAAGCACTCAGCATCGTTTCCGAGTATGTGGAAACCGAACTGTCGCCCAGCCCTACGCCCAAGCGTGACCGGGGTGATGCCAGATGAAGAAATACGAAATCACCGACATTGCCCATCCCGACAACCCCAACCTGCACCGCATCCGCGCGGTGACGGACTTGACCGAGGATGTCCTTGCCGGGATGCTCGGCGGCTATGTGGAAAGCTGCGATAACCTCGACCAAGATGGAAGCGCGTGGATTTCAGCGGATGCCATCGCCTGTGAAAATGCAGTTGTCTGCGAGGATGCAGTCCTTACAGATCACGCCGTTGCAAAGGGCTGCGCCTATGTCGGCAAGAACGCCACCGTAATGGGGGATGCGATTGTGCAGGATGATGCCATCGTCTGCGGCGGACTGCTCATGGGGAAAAGCTGTGTCTGCGGTTATGCCGTGATTCGGCAGGATGAGCAAACCTTGTGCGCACCGACTATTGACGGCAGCGCCCGTGTATATGGCGAAATCTCCGGCAATGTAGTCTGCCGCGGCAATGCCGTTGTTCTGCCCGGTACCAAGCTCGACAACAGGACGCAGGACTGCTTTGTACTCGAAGATGACCGCGTTTCTGTGCAGACAGCAAGCCGTACACCGCCTCCGAAAGAACCCCGTACCCATGATTTTGAACGCTAAAACGAAAGGAAGATGCCTTTGACGAACACTCCCGAAACGCTCAACATTCTCGACCCTGATTTCCGGATGCCCGAACACTGCGGCGGTGACCGCTGGTCAATCCTGCACGGGGATTCCCTGCAGATCCTCCGCCAGTTTGAACCGAACAGCTTCGATGCCATCATCACCGATCCGCCCTATGCCAGCGGCGGCAGCAGCCAGACCACCAAAAACCGCAGCACCAGCGAAAAGTACAGCAGTATGAGCAAGGACAGGGCGCTGCCGGATTTTGATTCCGACCAGATGGATCAGCTCAGCTGGATGTTCTGGACGGCGGCATGGCTGCAGGATGCCCGCCGCATTGCCAAGCCCGGCGCGCCCGTCTGCCTGTTCATCGATTGGCGGCAGCTGCCCGCCATGACGCTGGCTTTGCAGTGGGCGGGCTGGACCTGGCGCGGTGTAGCCGTGTGGGATAAAGTCGCCAGCCGTCCACAGAAAGGACGCTTCCGCCAGCAGTCCGAGTACATTGTGTGGGGGTCCAACGGCAAAATGCCGCTTGAGAGAAATGTTGGGTGTCTGCCGGGCGTGTTCCGATACCCGAACCCCCAGAACCGCATCCATGTAACCGAGAAGCCCTTGCAGCTTATGCGGGATGTGGTGCAGATCTGCGAACCGGGCGGGCGCATCCTTGACCCCTTTGCCGGGGCGGGCACCACCGTGCTGGCCGCTGTGCAGGAAGGCTATGAGGCTGTCGGCATCGAAATGTCGGACGCCTACTTCCGCCGCAGCACTGAACGGCTGAAAACTGCCCTTGAATCCGAAGTGAATCAGAACTGATTCACTATTTTGCAAGAAAAACCGAAAAGTGAATCAAATCTGATTCACTCCCGAAATTCAGAAAGGAAACACGAAAATGAAACGACCTTGGGCTTTTATCTGCGCCAGCGAGGGCGCGACCTCCAAACATCTCCGCAATTATTGCCGCGAGGTGTACCTGCTGGGCTATCTGCCGGTATGCCCCAAATTGCAGGACAGCCAGTATTTGGTGCTGGAAGATGCCATGGAACGCAGCGAGTACACCGCCATTGTGAGGGATAAGCTGCTGCGCTGCCCGATGCTGGTGGTCTGCAGCCGCAATCAGGATGCGACCACCAACGCGCAGATCGGTTTGGCACAGAAATACAACCGTATTGTCACAACCTTGGACGGTTTGAAGAAAGCCGTTTCGGAGGGCGATGACCTTGTGTCATGAACCGTTTTGCGGGGTGTCGTGTTTTGCTAGCATAGCGTCTGGTCGACCAGACGCACATTTTGGGGATGCCCCAAACCCCTGCCGTGCGTAAACGCAGATTTATTGTCTCATTCCATGTCGATGAGAATGAATTATCGTTTTTGAATCGGCAGGTTGCGGCCAGCAGTCTGAACCGAGAGGAATACCTGCGCACGCTCATAGTAGACAAAGAAATCCATCCGCGCCCCTGCACGCACCATGCCGATCTGCTCCGCAAGGTGGCAGGGCTGTGCAACAATGCAAATCAGCTTGCCCACCGTGCCAACAGTACCGGAACAGCAGGGCAGGGGAGGAGTGTGGATGAAATGACCCGGCTAACCCAAGAGGTCTGGCGGGAAGTAAAAGAAAACTGGTAAAGGAGTCACTATGAAAAATGGCTTACACATCCGTGATCCCTGTGCGCCGCCTTGATCGCACAGTGGACTATGTACAAAACAAAGCAAAAACGACACCGAAATCACTGGAAGAAGCTGTGGACTATGCAGCAAACCGGGATAAAACCGAATCCGCCTGTTTCGAAACAGGACTGGGCTGCACAACCACCAGCGCCTTTGAAGATATGCGATTGAATACGCTTCGCTGGCACAAAGAAACCGGTGTGCAGGGATACCATCTTGTCCAGAGTTTTGCAGAAGGGGAGGTAACTCCGGAACTTGCGCACCAGATCGGTGTCGAATTTGCAGAACAGCTATTGCTTGGGAAATACCAAGCAATTGTGACAACGCATTTGAACACTAAGCATTACCACAACCACATTGTATGGAGCGCCGTTAGCTTGGAGGATGGAAAGAAATACCACAGCAACAGTAAAAGTTACTATACCGAAGTACGCGCCCTTTCAGACGCGCTCTGCCAAAAGTATGGGCTTTCCATCATTGAAACACCGGAATCGCTGCGAGGAAAGCGGCAATATGAAAAGTGGAGGGCGGAGGAAAACAACCAACCCACATGGCGCACTGCCATCCGGCAGGATGTGGACGAAGCAATTCAACAAAGCCTTACATGGCGGCAGTTTCTTAGTGCAATGGAACGCAAAGGGTATGAGGTCCGCATGGGACGCAAGTATCCCGTGTTGCGCCCACCCGGAAAGGAGCGCTTTGTTCGATTCAAAACGCTGGGCAAGAGGTATACCCCCGAAGCAATCCAGACGCGCATCCTGTATCCACGAAGCTACCGCCCTTATGTTGAGAATCCACCAACAATCCAACATGGCCGTCTGCGCAGCGGCAAGCCACGCCGCAAGTTGACTGGCCTGCGGGCGCTGTATTATTGTTACCTGTACGAATTGGGTGCGCTCCCTCGCAAGCCGCGCCGTCCAAGTTATGCCGTGCGGCAGGATGCCTACAAGTTAGACCAGCGCATCCGGCAGATGGAGTTTTTATCTAAGAACAACATTGACACGCTGGCACAGCTGGAAACCTACCGACAAGCCAAGCTGGGTGAAATTGTCCGGCCCACTGCAGAAAGAACATCGCTGTATAAAACAAACCCGGACAGCCCACGCATCCAGCAAGTCAACACAGCCCTAAAGCAGCTTCGCCAAGAAGAACGCCTCTGCCGTAAAATCGCAGAACACTCCCTAGAGGTGCAGCAACACCTCACCGAAGCTCGCCGTGACCGTGCTGAACAACAACAGCGCGAACAGGAACACGAGCGTGACCGCCGCCCTAACATTGATTTGACACTATAATCTTGAAAGGAAGGATGCCCATGAAATACCCCAACAAAGACTACATCGAACACCTGCGCCGCAAGTACCCGCCCGGCACGCGGCTGCAACTTAGCTGCATGGAAGATGAGTTTCCCGTGCCGCCCGGTTCTATGGGCACGGTGGAATGTATCGACGACGCTGGGCAAATCCATGTAGATTGGGACTGCGGGCGCAGCCTTGCCCTTATCCCCGGTGTGGACTCGTTCAGCCGCTTGCCCTCGCCCAAAGAAAAGGCCGGTGATGCCAGATGAATTACGGATCCGAACCTGCGGATCAGGTCGTCCGCTACTCGCTGGAGGGCGCAGAGTTTGCCCTGCGCATCTCCGGCACCGCTGCGAAAAACTTCTTTATTTTCGCACAGGCAGTGCTGCACGACAGCAAAAGGACCCACGGCAAAACGCACCTAATCCGTTTGCTGAAAGAGCAGAAGCCGCTGAAATTTTTCACGGTAGACAAAGACCGTATGCATGATTTTGCCCGCGCTGCCAAAGCACATGGTCTGCTGTTTTGCCCCATCCGCGACAGGATGGACCCCGACCACATTGAGATCGCCATTTTGCAGGACGACGCATCCAAAGCCAACCGCATCATTGAGAAATTGCAGTTGGATGTTGTTGACACCGGCATGGCAGAAATCATCGAGGACGCCCAGCAGAAATACGGAGAACCCGCCCCCGAAACCGAGCGCGTCCAGATCGAGGACGGTGCGGTAGATTTTGAGGTTGGCGCAGACGAGGAACAGTTCAACATGGGTTTTCCGCAGGGCTCGGAGAACGCCAGTCCGTCCGAGCCTTTCTCCGACAGCAGCAAATCTTTTGCAAACTCGCCGTCGCCGCGCGCCGATCAGCTTCGGGCCAAGGGTGAGCGCCCCAGCGTCCGTATGGAACTCAGCGACATCACCGCCTACCTGCGCCGCAAGGTTGAGCCGCCCAAAGACCGAATGCCGAGGATGCCCGTAAAAATCAAGAGAAAGGAGAAAACACTGTAAATGGACTTGAACAAATATCTCAACGAGACCGCAGCGCCCGAAACGAAGTATTCCAAGGAAGAGTACGCCGCCATGAAGAAAGCAGAGCGCGAAGCGGTTTGGGTGCAGGTGGATGCCCGCATGGGTGAGGTACTGGCAGATGCCCCGGCCTTGCAGGAATTTCTCAACTTCATGTCGCAAAGCAGAAACTCGCTGCCGAACCAGCTTTTGCTCTCCGGCCAGAACGCCGACATCACGGATGCCCGCACATTCCAGCAATGGAAGGATGCCGGAAGGCATATCCGTACCGGCGAGGAAGGTTATACGGCCATTGTGGGGCAGGTGTACGAGAATAACGGCCGAAAGGCTTCCGGGTATAATATCGGCAAGGTGTTCGACATCACCCAGACGCGCGGCAGGCCTGTGCCACCGCCCGCCGAATACCAAGTGGATGAACTGATTGCCGCCTCCATCGAGAGCAGCCCAGTGCCGATTCAAATCTCGGATAGTCTGCCGGACGGCATCCAAGCGCAGTATGTTCCCAAGAACCGCACGATTTATGTCCGCAACGGCATGGATGCAGGCACGACGCTGTGCGCCATCGTTCGGGAGTGCGCACAGGCAGATTTTCACAAGGATTACACCTACAACCGCCAAGCCTACGCTGCGCCGAGTTACTGTGCCGCCTACATGGTCGCGCATCGGTATGGGCTTGACACCGCCGCGTTCAACTTTGACCGCGTGGTTGCCTTGTACGGCAATCTGGGCAAAGAACAGCAGCGGGGCTTTCTGTCGGATGTGAACACCGTTGGTGGTGGGCTGCTGCGCAGTCTGAGTCGCACGCTGGCTGTACAGACCCGCGAACTGCCCGCCGCAGAATACGCTGTTGCCGTGCCGCCTGCAAAGAAGCCTTCCCGCCAGCAGGAACGCGGCTGATTGTTTTCCGTTTGTTTTCAAATGACGGATAGCTATTGCGGCGGTTCTATGATATGCTGTGAGCAAAGGATAGTGAAAAACAATGACAGAACGTAAAGTTAAACTTGACCGTGCCAACAAAAGCATCCTGCTCCGGGCGCTGGGCGATGTCTACTACGGCCAGCGTGCCAACGGCGGCAGCACCGAAGTAACTGGGCGGCTCATCCTTCGGGTGAACGATCTGCCTGCGGGCGGCAAGCTGACGCTGTCAGCGGCAGAGTATCGGCTGGCAAAAGCAGCCCTCAACCAACTGCGTACCCAGCGCTTGGCTGAGGGCGGGTACACCGATGCCGTGGATGACGCGCTGATCCGACTGCTGCACGCCCACACGCCGCTGTTTATCTGGTGAATCCGGCTAGGACATTGGGAAAGATCTGGTCGATCATTGACCGGGTCCGCGCCCAAGCGGATATGCAGGATGAAGCGTCCGTGAACCAGTTCCTTTACACGGAACTCATCAAATTGCCGCAGGATGAACTGCTCGGCTTTGATTGCGCATGGCAAAGTTATCGCAATAAAGCCAACTTTCCCAAAATGGTCGCGGCGGCCTGCATCATCAATGACGGCAGTTCGGATGACCGATTTACCGATTTCCGTAACTGGCTGATTATGCAGGGGTACGATGCTTATCGGCAGGCGCTGATTGATCCCGATAACCTCGCGGCGCTCAATATTCCGTTCCGAAATACTGAGTGGATGGGATGCGGGAATGTGGCATGGTATGCCTACGCGGGGCAGCAGCTGCGCACCTATTTTGAGAAAGCGGGTATCACCGCTGAACTGCACCGAAAGTATCCGGCCATGCTGGAATTGCCTGACGATTTGAATCGGGCAATCATGCGGGAGCAGCTTGCGCCACACCGTGCACAGGAAACCGAATGGGAACGGCAAATGCTGCGAACGGAAGGCAAGCACTACATAGATACCAGTGGGCTGGCGTACAGCTACAACGAATTCTATACTCAAAACATGCCGGATAAAGTTGCATGGAAAACACTGCAGAGTGATTTGTTTTCCAATCTGCCGCAAATCAAGGCGGAACGTATGCCGCAGGACTTTTCCGTAGTTTTGCCGAAGTTGTGGAGAAAACGTCAGGCATGGGATACCGAGCGTACAAAGCGCCCGCCCTATCGCGGCGAAGAAAGGTAGTCCACCACGCCGGGAAGAAAGAATCCTTGGTGGGTCTGGCTGCTGCCGCTGCCTGTTGTATGGTGGGCGGCGCTGGCGGTGGCTTGCCGCTGGAAGCCGGGCATGAAAATAACGGCTCTGCTGGATGCGCTGAACAGCGCACTGGCAGAGCCGTTTGCGTTGGCGTGGAGTCAAGACAGCCCACGCTTTTTACTTGTGTTCACGGTGGTTTATGCGGTAGCGGTTATCGTGGCCGTGACGGATCAGAAGAACACCCGCCCCGGCGCAGAGCATGGCTCGGCGGCTTGGGGCGATGTGTTTCGGCTGAATAAGTTCTACATGGACAGGCACGGGTCGAACCTGCTGCTGACCCAGCATTTCCACATTGGAATCGACGGCTACAAACATAAGCACAACACCAACATCCTGATTGTCGGCGGCTCCGGCGCAGGCAAGACGCGCACCTATGGTGTGCCGAATGTACTGGAATGTGTCTGCTCTATGGTAATCACTGACCCAAAGTCGGAAATTTTGCGTAAAACCGGCAATTTGTTGAAGCAGAAGGGATATGGGGTTATCGTATTTGATCTCATAAACCCTGCCGCATCGTTCTGTTACAACCCGTTTGTGTATGTACATGATGACCGTGAAGTACTGACCTTGATTGAAAATCTGATTCAAAACACCACGCCGTCCCACTCCCAAAGCTCCGACCCATTCTGGGAAAAATCCGAAACAGCCCTGCTCCAAGCCCTCATGCTGTACCTGCTGCACGAGGCTCCGCCCGAAGAACAGAACTTTGCCATGGTCATGGAGATGATCGCCGCTGCCGAGGTCCATGAGGACGATGACAGCTACCAATCCCCGCTGGACATCCTTTTTGAGCGATTGGAAATGCGTGAACCCGACAGCATTGCCTGCAAGCAGTACCGTATCTTCAAGCAGGCTGCAGGTGATATATGCTCTAAGTGACTTCTTAATCATGATTTTGTCATGGTTAGTGAAGCAATCACTTAGAGCATTTTTGTTTCAGGAGGTACAGCCATGAGAAATGAAAAAATTACCCCACTGTACGAGCGCCTGAGCCGGGACGATGAGTTACAGGGCGAGAGCAATTCCATATCCAACCAAAAACAGATGTTAGAGGATTTTGCCCGCCGGAATGGGCTGCCAAACCCTACGCACTTTACCGATGATGGTATCTCAGGCACCCGTTTTGACCGCCCCGGATTTTTGGCGATGATGGAGGAAGTGGAGGCAGGGCGTGTAGAGGCAATCGTCATCAAGGACATGAGCCGGTTAGGACGCGACTATCTGAAGGTCG
>ENA-OQKF01000486-OQKF01000486.1-human-gut-metagenome-genome-assembly--contig:-NODE-486-length-24736-cov-31.811736_pt1 | contig 24736 bp, 18 predicted proteins | sample MGYA00242617_ERZ504784 | MGnify/ENA primary metagenome ERZ504784 (study PRJEB26092, sample SAMD00036364) | human gut metagenome | host: Homo sapiens | study: EMG produced TPA metagenomics assembly of... | reverse complement strand
ACAGCCTGTTAAGCTCCTCGGTTATTCCGCAGAACCTGTCGTTCCAGCATTACGCCGACCTGTTTAATGGTCAGGTGAACTATATGACGTGGTACTGGAACTCGATGAAAATCAGCTTCCTGACCATGGTGTTGACCTTAATCAGCGTTAGCTTTACCGCCTATGCCTTCTCACGTTTTCGCTTTAAGGGGCGGCAGAACGGACTGATGCTCTTCCTGCTGTTGCAGATGATCCCGCAGTTCTCGGCGCTGATTGCCATCTTCGTGCTCTCGCAGCTGTTGGGCTTAATCAACAGCCATCTGGCGCTGGTGCTGATTTACGTTGGCGGCATGATCCCAATGAACACCTATCTGATGAAGGGCTACCTGGACGCCATTCCTAAGGATCTGGATGAGTCCGCGCGCATGGACGGAGCCAGTAACTTCCGCATCTTCATCGAGATCATCATGCCGCTTTCCAAACCCATTGTGGCGGTGGTGGCGCTGTTCTCCTTCACCGGGCCGCTGGGGGATTTCATTCTCTCCAGCACCATTTTGCGCACCCCGGACAAATACACCTTACCCATCGGGCTTTATAACCTGGTGGCGCAAAAAATGGGTGCCAGTTACACCACCTACGCGGCAGGCGCGGTGCTGATTGCGGTGCCGGTCGCGATCCTCTATCTGGCCTTACAAAAATACTTCGTCTCCGGTCTGACCTCCGGGAGTACTAAGGGATAACCATGAAAAGACTCAAACCCGCTTTGCTTGCTGTTTGTCTTTCTTGCGGTCTTGCCGCGAGTGCGTTTGCCGCGGGGGCGGGGGGCTTTGCCGGCTCGTTGAAGGCTGCGGGTCCGCACCTTGGGTGGTTCGTCAACGCCGTCGGGGGGTTTGGCCTGCGTGTGCCCGATCTGCGGGCGCTGGGTCGGGCGGCGCGTGAGGCCCATGCGCTGCTGGTTGTGGACAACACCGTGGCGTCGGCTTTTGGCTGCGATCCGCTGCGGCTGGGTGCTGCGCTGTCGCTCGAGGCGCTCGATCGCGTATGCGCCGGTGATGCTCCGCGCAAGTTGGTTGCCGTATCGGTCGCGCGCTCGCAGCTCAAGCGCCATCGTGTGGATGCCGCGGCCGAGTGCGCGCATGTCCTGCTTGAGGGTCGTGGCTTGGCCAAGCTTGATATGCCTGCTGACGAGGCCGGTGTACTGGAGCGCGGGCTGGACTCGCTCGATGTCCGCATGCAGGCGCATTTCGATCGCGCCCGTGCGCTAGCCGAGTATCTGGCCGCCAACGAGATGGTGTGCAACGTGCGCTATCCCGGACTGAGCTCGCATCCCGACCATGCGGTTGCGACAGGAATCCTCGAGCACGGCTTTGGCCCGGCAGTTGAATTTGACCTTATCGAGCGTAGCGCAGGGGAGCTGTTCGATGCTTTACCGGGGGAGTTTCGCACATCGCCCGCCGGCGGCGCAACGACGCGCCTTTCGGCTCCACGCGGCAAGCAGGGGAGCACCATCCGTCTCTTCGCCGGTACCGACGACCCCTTGATCGTGGCCGCCATCCTAGATAATGCCCTCCGCAACTAGCTAAATCATCCTCGACTTCATAAGTTGCGGTGAAATAGGGATTGATTTACGGCTTTAACCGCATAAACAGTCCCTATTTCACCGCAACTTAGGAGAAGGGGTTGTGTAGCTAAAAGCCCCAAATTGGCTACTCTTTGATGCTGGCGATGAGGTCGTTGGCTTTGGTGGCGATGACGTTGTTGATGTCGGCCTGCAGCTCCTCGTAGACCGCTATGGCTCGCTCGCCGGACTCGGTGAGGGCGGATCCGCGGGCGCCGTCGCGCTCGATGAGCTTGCAGCCCAGCTGTCCTTCGGCCTCGTTCACAATGCGCCAGGCCTTGGAATACGCCATGCCCATGCTCTTGGCGGCACGGTTGAGCGAGTGCTCGCGGGCGATACCTTGCAGCAGCAAGACGCAGCCGTGGCCGAAGACGCCCGGCAGATCCTTGTCGCACGCTTGAATGACCAACTTTGCCGTCGTCTTGTACTCCATGTGCTCCACGTCTCCCCGCTAAAGTGTTTGCTGGGCAAACGCAAAGCCTGCGTCAAACCCTCGTGTGCTCTTCTTAAATCATGCATTGTAGCAGTCAAAGTGCGTTAAGATACTTCCCCAGTATTGGGCGCCCAAGGTTGGGCTGGGTCCTACGAGGCCTGCAGCCGACCGGTCGCATGGAAAAAGGAGAAACATGGCTACGTTCTTTCCCGGTGAGTCCCACACGTTTTCGGAGTATCTGCTGGTCCCTGGTTACTCGTCCTCGCAGTGCATCCCCAACAACGTCTCTCTTAAGACGCCGCTGACCCGCTTTAAGCGCGGTGAGAAGCCGGCAATCACCCTGAACATCCCCATGGTTTCCGCCATCATGCAGTCCGTCTCGGGCGTCGACATGGGTGTCGCGCTCGCTACCGAGGGTGGCCTGTCCTTCATTTATGGTTCCCAGAGCGCCGAGTCCGAGGCCGCTATGGTCAAGGCCGTCAAGGATCACAAGGCCGGCTTCGTTCAGTCCGATTCCACGCTGACCCCCGACATGACCATGGAGCAGGTCATCGAGCTCAAGGAGAAGACCGGTCACTCCACTATGCCGGTTACCGACGACGGCACTCCCAAGGGTAAGCTCCTGGGCATCGTCACCAGCCGTGACTATCGCCCCAGTCGCGATGACCACCAGACGAAGGTCTCCGAGTTCATGACCCCGCGTGAGCAACTCATCGTGGGCGACAAGAACATCAGCCTCAAGGTTGCCAACGACGTCATCTGGGACAACAAGCTCAACGCTCTGCCCATCGTCGACGACAACGATCACCTCATGGGCATCGTCTTCCGCAAGGACTACGACAGCCACAAGACCAACCCCAACGAGTTGCTCGATAACGACAAGCGCTACATGGTCGGCGCCGGTATCAACACCCGCGATTATGCCGAGCGCGTGCCGCTGCTCATCGAGGCCGGCGCCGATGTCCTTTGCATCGACTCTTCCGAGGGCTTCAGTGAGTGGCAGAAGCGCACCATCGAGTGGATCCGCGCCAATTATGGCGAGGACGTCAAGGTCGGTGCCGGTAACGTCGTCGACGCCGAGGGCTTCCGCTTTTTGGCCGACTGCGGTGCCGACTTCATCAAGGTCGGTATCGGCGGCGGCTCCATCTGTATCACCCGCGAGACCAAGGGTATCGGCCGCGGCCAGGCCACCGCGCTGATCGACGTCTGCCGCGCTCGCGACGAGTACTACGAGGAGACCGGCGTCTACGTGCCCGTGTGCTCCGACGGCGGCATCGTCTACGACTACCACATGACGCTCGCCCTTGCCATGGGTGCCGACTTTATGATGCTGGGCCGCTACTTCGCCCGCTTTGACGAGAGCCCGACCGAGCGCGTCAACGTCAATGGCCAGTACATGAAGGAGTACTGGGGCGAGGGTTCTGCGCGTGCCCGCAACTGGCAGCGCTACGACCTGGGCGGCGCCGCGAAGCTCAGCTTCGTCGAGGGCGTCGACTCCTACGTTCCCTACGCCGGTTCCCTCAAGGACGGCGTGGGCGGCACGCTCTACAAGGTCAAGTCCACGATGTGCAATTGCGGTGCCCTCTCGATCCCCGAGCTCCAGGAAAAGGCGCGCCTGACTCTGGTCAGCTCCACCTCCATCGTCGAAGGCGGCGCCCACGACGTTGTCGTCAAGGACTCCCAGCAGAGCGTTTCCTATCGATAAGCGGCTTTCCCAAGCACCGCACCTTGCCGTTCAAACCGTCGCTCGCGTACCAAAGTACGCGTCGCTCCTCTTTCACGGCAATCTGCGGCACTTGGAAAACCCGACCATGTTTGGGCGGATAACAGATAGCGGTTGATTCACAACCACGTTATTTAGATAAAGCGAGATGCCCGCAAGTCGCAGGCATCTCGCTTGTTGTATTTGCTATTATCAGTCGAGTCAACCTTAGGGTCGGGCGGCTTAGCTTTGTTCGCTACAAGTTCCGCACGCAAAGAAGAGCACTAAATGTGCTCTTCGTCTTGCGCGGGACTGTCCGCAGTAGCGAATAAAGCTAAGCCGACCGACCCCAGCTAAGATTAAAGGAGCTGATATGTGCGATTGCACAGATCATAAGGACGAGATCCCTGCTTACGACGCGCAGGCCATTGAGTCCAAGTGGATGAAGGCCTGGGAGGATTCCAACCTCTTTGCCGTCGACACCGACGACAGCAAGCCCAAGAAGTACGTGCTCGAGATGTTCCCGTATCCGTCGGGCGACTTGCACATGGGCCACGCGCGCAACTATACCATCGGCGATGCCATGGCCCGTCAGGCCCGCATGCGCGGCTACGACGTGCTGCACCCCATCGGCTTTGACGCCTTTGGCCTGCCCGCCGAGAACGCCGCCATTAAGCACAATACGCAGGCTGCCGCCTGGACGTATAAGAACATGGACCAGGCGCTCGCCACGATGAAGCGCATGGGCTTCTCCTATGATCTGGATCGCATGGTCAAGACCTGCAGCCCCGACTACTACCGCTGGGGTCAGTGGATCTTTGAGAAGCTGTGGGAAAAGGGTCTGGTCTACCGCAAAAAGAACCCGGTCAACTGGTGCCCCACCTGCAAGACCGTTCTGGCCAACGAGCAGGTCACTGAGGGCAAGTGCTGGCGCTGCGGCACCGAGCCCGAGAAGCGCGACCTTGAGCAGTGGTACTTCAAGATCACCGAGTACTCTCAGGAGCTGCTCGACGACCTGGAGAAGCTCCCCGGCTGGCCCGAGCGCGTCAAGCAGATGCAGGCCAACTGGATCGGTCGCTCCGAGGGCGCCGAGGTCGACTTTACCCTGTGCGACCAGGATGGCGTGCCCATCGAGGGCGATGAGGGCAAGATCACCGTCTTCACCACGCGTGCCGATACCCTTTTTGGCGTCTCCTTCTTTGTCCTGGCTCCCGAGTACGCCGGCCTGCACGAGCTCGTCGAGGGCACGGAGTACGAGGAGGCCGTCACCAAGATCGTCGAGAACTCCAAGCATATCTCTGCCGTCGAGCGTGCCCAGGGCACCCTCGAGAAGCACGGTGCCTTCACGGGCCGCTATGTTGTAAACCCCGTCAACGGCGAGAAGGTCCCCGTGTGGGTTGCCGATTATGTCGTTGCCGACTACGGCACCGGCGCCGTCATGGCCGTTCCCTGTGGCGACCAGCGCGACTTTGAGTTTGCCCGCAAGTACGACCTGCCGATCGTGCCGATCATCCTGGACGATGACGATCGCGCTGCCGTCGAGGCCGGCGGCGAGACCATCGATACCTTCCATGCCGAGACCGTCGACTGGGATTGCGCCCACGCTGCCGAGGGCACGCTCGTCCAGTCCGGCAAGTACACCGGCATGCGCGGCGGCAAGCACTCCGAGGGCGAGGCTGCGATCGTGGCCGACCTCGAGGCCATGGGCTGTGGTCGTCGCAAGGTCGAGTTCCGTCTGCGCGACTGGCTCATTTCCCGTCAGCGCTATTGGGGCAACCCCATCCCGGCCATCCACTGCGAGCACTGCGGCATCGTGCCCGTGCCCGAGGATCAGCTGCCGGTGACGCTGCCCGAGAACCTGGACCTGGGCGCTGGCGAAACCCTTGCCGAGTGCAAGGAGTTCTACGAGACCACCTGCCCGGTCTGCGGCCGCCCGGCCAAGCGCGAGACCGATACCATGGACACCTTTACCTGCTCCAGCTGGTATTACCTGCGCTATACCGATCCGCACAACACTGAGCTGCCCTTCTCCCGTGAGGCCGCCGACCGTTGGATGCCCGTCGATAACTACATCGGCGGCATCGAGCACGCTATTTTGCACCTGCTCTACAGCCGCTTCTTTACCAAGGCACTGCGCGACCTGGGCCTTCTGAGCGTGGACGAGCCCTTCACCAACCTGCTGTGCCAGGGCATGGTCAAGGACGAGAACGGCGACACCATGTCCAAGTCCAAGGGCAATGTCGTGCCCCCGAGCTCAGTCATCGAGCCCTACGGTGCCGACACCATGCGTTTGGCGATCCTGTTTATCGCCCCGCCCGAGAAGGACTTCGACTGGGATCCCAAGGCCGTCGAGGGCGCCAACCGCTTTATCAAGCGCGCCTGGCGTATCGTTTGGCAGCTCGTCCAGTCCGGTGACGCCAACGTGGCCTTCGACAAGTCCGCGCTCGACGAGGTTGCGATGAAGCTCTATCGCGAGCGTCACCGCACCATCGCCAAGTGCACTGAGGACTTCGACCGCGGCCAGTTCAACACCGCGATCTCGGCCGTCATGGAGCTCGTCAACGCGGCGAGCGCCTATCTCAACGCCACCGAGGGTGCTGACCGCGACAAGGCCCTGTGCTACGGCGTGGCCAAGGACATTGTGAGCGTCCTGGCGCCCATCTGCCCGTTCTGGGCCGACGAGCTGTGGCACGAGGCGCTCGGCTGCGAGGGCAACGCTTACACCGCCGCCTGGCCCGAGTTCGACCTGGCCGAGTCCATCGAGGACACGGTGCAGATCGTCGTCCAGGTACTCGGCAAGGTCCGTGGCCGCATCGACGTGGCCCGCGATGCCTCCAACGAGGAAATGCAGGCTGCCGCCGAGGCCGCCGTCGCCAAGTGGCTTGAGGGCAAGACGGTCGTCAAGGCTATCTGCGTGCCCGGCAAGCTGGTCAACCTGGTGGTCAAGTAAGCACTGCGAGCATAACTGACGCATAAAAGACGAGGGGCGATCCGGTTGGGCCGTCCCTCGTTTTGCACTGTGTGCCCCTTTTGGCTGGCGTCTAGCGCCACCCTCTACGGAATGTGTACCAGGTCTCTAAAGTAGACGTTGCCGGTTTGCTCCTCAAACATCCAGATGTTGAGGTAGATGTCGTTGAGGTCGTTGTTCGCATCAAAGTCAGGATCGTCGAAGGTGCCTACAAAGGTGAGCATTGCGGTCGCTTCTTCGCCTGCGGTGACGGGCTGGCGCATCCTCACGTCGCGGACGACACCGTTGACGTAGGCATAAGCATCAACATCGCCAAACATCATGTCGACATCGGTGTTGTTTGTCACCGCAAAGACCAACACGGCGTCGCCGTAGCCATCCGTGTCCTTGCCCACGCAGGCAACATGGACGTTCTCGTCTGCCTCAAGGTCGATGGGGAACTGTTCTTGAGGGTCGGGACCTAAGCCCTGGGGGTCGACTATATCTTCGTCTATTTTGTCGAAACGCTCCGATGGCGTCGTTTTCTCGATGGTTTTGGTGCTGCCGAGATCCGGCTCGCATGGTCCGGTGTTGCCATCGATGTTGCCGCAGCCCGCCAGAGCGAACGAGCAGGCTGTAATGGCGAGCGCGATCGTGCAGAGGGTGCTTAGGCGTTTCATGGTGTCTCCTTGCCGTAGAGGATCTTGAAGGTTGTGCGGTCTATGCGTGAATACGGCTTATCTGTTTCAGAATGTCCCTTACGAGAATTCTGACCGATGTGCGCTCGGGGATGGAATGCCCATAGGGCCCGATTCGGACGGTGCGCTGGGACGTATGGCCCGTTTTGGGGCTTTTGGGTGGGCGCCGCGCAGGAGTCCTCGCCAAATTGTTCTATTCTTGTGGAGAAGCTGTGGGCGCGCTGACCTGCGAATTTCTTTGACGCTTGCACGTTTTCGCAGGTATTGGTATAGTTTGCTTGCAAATGAAGTTGAAATTGAAAGAAGTGGGGTTTCGGCCCCGCTTCTTTTTTGTATGGATGGAGGTGCCGCAATGGTCAAGACCAAGACCGAGCAGGCGATCATCGACGCGCTCGAGGCCGTCGCTCCCCAGCACGATGTCGATATTGTCGACGTTGAGCTCGTGGGCGCCACCAAGGCCCCCTGCGTGCGTGTGCGTATCGAGGGTGCCGAGGGTCAGAGCCTGTCGCTCAACGACGTCACGGCCAATACCAAGTGGGTCGGCGACGTGATCGAGGAGCTCGACCCTATTTCTTCGAGCTACACGCTCGAGGTGTCGAGCCCGGGTATGGCGCGCCCGCTGCGCCGCCCGCGCGACTTTGCCCGCTTTGTGGGTGAGGACTGCGAGCTCACCTCCACCGCCACCGAGGGCCGTCGCAAGTACTCCGGCAAGATTGTCGCCGCGACCGAGACGAACGTGACCCTCGAGCTCGAGGACGGCGAGTCCGTCACCCTCGATTTCTCTGATGTTAAAAAGTGCAAGTTGAAGCCCACCTATGACTTCAAGCCCGCGAAGGAAGGAAAGTAAGATGGCAGCATCCGACATGATGTCCGCCCTGATGGAGCTTTGCCAGGAGAGGCACATCGACCAGCTCTACCTGATCGACCGCCTAGAGCAGTCGCTCGCCAAGAGCTATGCCGAGATCCTGCATCTTGAGTGGGGCGCCAAGGTGACCATCGACCGCACCACCGGCAAGATCTACGTCTACCGTCTGGAGCCGATCGACGATTCCATGGACGAGGAGGGCAACTTCACCGAGTTCGAGGAGATCGACGTCACCCCCAAGAACACGAGCCGCATCGCCGCCCAGCACGCCAAGGCCGAGATCAACGCCATCGTGCGCAACTCCGCCCGCGAGCAGATCTACGAGGAGTTCTCCGGCCGTATCGGTGACCTCATCAGCGGTACCGTGTTGCAGTCCACGCCCGACTTCACGATCGTCAAGATCCGCGATGGCGTCGAGGCCGAGCTGCCGCATTTTGACCAGCGCCGTTACGAGAACGAGCGCAACGAGCGTCCGATGGGCGAGCGCTATCTGCACAACCAGCACATCAAGGCCGTGATCATCGACGTCCGCGATCCCAACTCCAACCTGCAGCCGGTTCGCGGCGAGCACAGCCGTCCGCCGATCGTCATCTCCCGCACCCACCCCGAGCTCATGCGTCGTCTGTTTGAGCAGGAGGTGCCCGAGATCTATGAGGGCACCGTCCAGATCAAGTCGATCGCCCGCGAGCCCGGCCAGCGCTCCAAGGTCGCCGTCCACTCGCTCGACGATCGTCTGGATCCCGTAGGCGCCTGCGTCGGCCCCAAGGGCAGCCGCGTTCGCGCCGTCGTGGGCGAGCTCCGCGGCGAGCGCGTCGACGTCATCCTGTGGGATGCCGATCCGGCCGTCTACGTCGCCAACGCCCTGTCGCCCGCCAAGGTCACCCGCGTCCTCATCGACGAGGAGAAGGCCTATGCCGGCGTCATCGTGCCCGACGACCAGCTTTCGCTCGCCATCGGCAAGGAGGGCCAGAACGCCCGCCTCGCCGCTCGCCTGACCGGCTGGCACATCGACATCAAGTCTGAGACCCTTGCCGCCGACATTCTCAAGAACGTCCCCGTTCACGAGGATCCCGCCGCCGACCTGATCGGTGACGAGGAGGACGACGACGTCCGTCGCTGCGAGTACGTGTCCGAGGACGGCATCCAGTGCCGCAACCAGGCCCGTCCCGGCTCCCGTTTCTGCGGTGTCCACGACACCGACGCCTTCGATGATGCGGAGGACCTGATCTAGCGCGCGGTCGCGCCGGGCGGGTCCCGGCGCATCTCCCACGCTCGTTCAGTCTCTAGGCACCCAAGGTGCCAGAAAGGGTAGGTGAAGTCATATGGCAAAAGTCCGTGTGTCCACCCTGGCCAAAGAGTTCGGCATGACCTCCAAGGAACTGATGGGTCATCTCGCCGAAATGAAGATTCCCGCTAAGTCCGCTTCCTCCGCTCTGGAGGACGCTTACGTCGCCATGGTCCGCAAGCAGCTCGCCTCGGTGATCGAGGCCCGCGCCAAGGAAGTCGAGGCCGCCAAGCAGGCCGAGGAGGAGGCAGCCGCCGCCGAGGAGGCAGCGCGCGCTGCCGAGGCCGAGCGTGAGCGCATCGCCGCCGAGAAGGCACGCGAGGAGGAGCGCCGCCAGTTCGCCGCCGCCCAGGCTGCCGAGGAGGCCGCCCGCGCCGAGGCCGAGGCCAAGAAGAAGGCCGAGCAGGAGCGCCTTGCCCGCGAGAAGGAGGAGGCTGCCCGCGAGGCCCAGCGCCGCGCCGTCCCCGCTTCCGACTCCGGCTCGCGCTTCCGTTCGCTGCTCGACCAGATCGCCGCACAGGAGACCGTGCTCAAGGAGAAGAAGGACGCCGAGGAGAAGGCCAAGGCCGAGCGCGCCTCCGAGCGCGGCAACCGTCGTGGCGGCAACAACGACCGTCGCGGTGGCCGTCGTAACGATCGCAACGCCTCCGACAACAACTCCGATCGCCACGCCTCCGAGAGCCGTCCGCACAGCCATCGCACCAACGCCAGCAACAACGTCGCTGCCGGCATGGACTTCCCCAACCCCGATAAGCAGGGCAAGGGCAAGAAGCGCAAGGGCGGTCACGGCAACGATGAGGACCACTACAGCCGCATGGCTCGTGAGGCCGAGGAGTACAGTCGCGAGAAGGTGCTCGAGGAGGCTCGCGCCGCCGTCGAGGAGGCCTCTCGCGAGTCGACCGGTCGCCGCAAGAAGCGCAAGGAGAAGCGCGAGCGCGAGGCTGCTAAGGCTCAGGAGGAGCGCAAGATTGAGGAGGCGCTGGCCCAGGGCGTGAACCCCGAGGAGCTCGACGCCATCAAGGTCTCCCAGGGCGTTACCGTCCAGGAGCTCGCCGAGGCGCTCGACGTTCCGGCCAACGACATCATCAAGCGCCTGTTCCTGCTGGGCACGCCGCTCACGATGACGCAGTCCATGTCCGACGACCTCGTCGAGCTCGTTGCCGACGACCTTGGCCGTCAGATCAAGATCATCACCCCCGAGGAGGAGAACACCTTCTCGTTCTACGACGATCCCGCCGACCTTAAGCCCCGCGCCCCGGTCGTTACCGTCATGGGTCACGTCGACCACGGCAAGACGAGCCTGCTCGACGCCATTCGTCACACCGGCGTCGCTGCCGGCGAGGCGGGCGGCATTACCCAGGCCATCGGTGCTTCGCAGGTCATGATCAACGACCGCAAGATCACCTTCATCGATACCCCTGGTCACGCGACCTTTACGGCCATGCGTGCCCGCGGCGCCAAGGTGACCGACATCGTCATTCTGATCGTGGCTGCCGACGACGGCGTCATGCCTCAGACCATCGAGTCGATCAACCACGCCAAGGCCGCCGGCGTCCCCATCGTCGTCGCCGTCAACAAGATCGATAAGCCGGGCGCCAACCCCGACCGCGTGCGCCAGGAGCTCACCGAGTACGGCATCATCCCCGAGGAGTGGGGCGGACAGAACATGTTCGTCAACATCTCGGCCAAGCAGAAGATCGGTATCGACGACCTGCTCGAGACCGTGCTGCTCCAGGCCGACGTGCTCGAGCTCAAGGCCAACCCCGACACCTTTGCCTCCGGCAACGTCCTCGAGGCCAAGCTCGACAAGGGCCGCGGCTCGGTCGCTACCGTGCTGGTGACCCGCGGTACCCTGCACGTGGGCGATACGCTGGTCGCCGGCCTTACCTACGGCCGCGTCCGCGCCATGCTCGATCCCAAGGGCAACGCCGTCACCGAGGCCGGTCCCTCCGACGCCGTCGAGATCCTGGGCCTGCAGTCCGTGCCCAACGCCGGCGACGAGTTCCGCGTGTTCGAGGACGAGCGCGAGGCTCGCGCCTTGGCCGATGAGCGCTCGCTCAAGGCCCGTATCGAGGAGCAGAGCCGCGTGAAGCACGTCACGCTCGAGAACCTCTTCGAGACCATCGCCGACGCCGAGGTCAAGGAGCTCAACCTGATCATCAAGGCCGACGTCCAGGGTTCCATCGAGGCCCTTCAGGACTCGCTCGACAAGATGGATCAGTCCGAGGTCCGCATCAACACGATCCACTCCGCCGTCGGTGCCATCAACGAGACCGACGTCGTTCTTGCCGACGCCTCCAACGCCATCATCATCGGCTTTGGCGTGCGTCCCGACGGCAAGGCCCGCTCCGCCGCCGAGCGCGAGGGCGTCGAGATTCGTTGCTACGACGTTATCTACAAGTGCCTCGAGGAGCTCGACGCTGCCCGCATCGGCATGCTCAAGCCCACCGAGGTCGAGGTCTCCACGGGTACCGCGACCGTCCTGGACACCTTCAAGGTGCCCAAAGTCGGCATCGCCGCCGGTGTCCGCGTCGAGGAGGGCGAGATCGCCGCGACCGATTCCGTGCGCCTGGTGCGTGACGGCATTGTGGTCTTCAACGGCAAGATTGCCTCGATGCGCCACTACAAGGACGAGGCCAAGAGCCTCAAGAGCGGTTCCGAGGGCGGCATTGGCCTGGAGAACTTCCAGGACATCAAGCCCGGTGATCAGATCGAGGGTTACCGCATCGACCAGGTTGCCCGTACCGAGTAGGGGGTAGCGCTATGAAGCAAACGCAGGCAACCCGCCGTTTGGGCGAGCAGCTTCGCGAGAAGCTTGGTTATATCCTGCTCTTTGAGGTTTCCGATCCGCGTCTCGACCTGGTCACCCTGACTGCGGTCGAGGTCGCGGTGGACCGTTCGTTCGCACGCGTGTACGTGTCGTGCGATGCGAGCCGCTACGATGAGGTCATGGAGGCGCTTGCCAGCGCCAAGGGCCGTATTCGCAGCCTGTTGGCTCGCTCGCTCGATTGGCGCGTCACGCCCGAGCTCGATTTTCGCATCGATCGCTCGACCGATGAGGCCGAGCGCATCACGCGTGCGCTGGAAAACGTTCCCGCCACGCTTGCGATCGAAAAGGACGAGGACGGCTACCCCATAGCGGATGCCGCCCAGGAGGCAGCTTTAGATGACTAATTCCGCCGACCTCGCCTCGTGCGAGTCTGCAGATATTAAACGACGCATCCTCGAGCTCATCGAGGGTGCGTCCTCCATTGCGATCTCGGGTCACACCTCTCCCGACGGCGATGCCCTGGGCTCCGTGTTGGGCCTGGGCCTCTCGCTTATGAAGGTGTTCCCCGACAAGGACATCGCCCTGTTGCTGGCAGACGACGATCCCGTTCCGCGCATCTACCGTTTTATGGAGGGCGCCGATCTGCTGGTGCCGGCATCTGCCTACACCGGCAACCCGGACCTGTTCATCTCGGTGGACGTGCCGGTCGTCGAGCGCCTCAATAATTCCGCCGAGGTGCTTCGCCGTTCGGCCCACGTGGCGTGCTTTGACCATCATCCGGCGCGCGAGGAGTTTGCCGAGGTCAGCCTTAGGTGCGTCAATGCCGCTGCTTGTGCCATGATTATCGACCGTTTTTTGGCCGATTGTGGCATTACCGCAAGCGATAGCATCGCGACCTGCCTGCTGTGCGGCCTGGTCACCGATACCGGTCGTTTTCAGTATCAGAACGCCGACGCCGCCGCGTTTCATGCTGCCTCGCGTCTGGTGGCGCACGGTGCCGATCCAGCGCGCGTCGCGCTCGAGGTCTACCAGAGCATGCGTGTCGAGTTCTTGCACCTCAAGTCCATTGTCATGGGTCGTATCAAGACGGTCGCGCACGGGCGCGTGGCATATAGCTACGCGTACGAAAGTGACCTTAAGGAATGCGGCGTCACCTCTGATGAGTGCGACGGCCTGGTCGATGTGGTGCGCGCGGTGATGGGCGTCGAGGTCTGCCTGTTCCTTAAGGGCATCGAGGGCGATACCAAGGTGCGCGGCAACCTGCGCTCCAAGGGCGATCTTGATGTTTCCGAGATTGCGGCCAACTTTGGCGGAGGTGGGCACCACGCTGCCGCCGGCTTCACCAACGCCGGAACGATTTCCGAGACGCTCACCGTGGCACTTCCCATGCTGGCCGAGCTGGTAGGGGAGGATCCCGCTTCGGTGACCGTCGAGCTCTAACTTTTTGGATGGTACATGGCTCGTCGTACACCCTCTCAACTTAATATGCTGCTCGCCGTCGATAAGCCGGTGGGCTGTACATCCCACGACGTGGTTTCGCAATGCCGACGCGCCCTCCATGAGCGGCGCGTCGGCCATGCCGGAACGCTCGACCCCATGGCGTCGGGTGTCATGGTGGTGGGCGTGGGCCAGGCAACGCGCCTGCTGGGCATGCTCACGCTCGATACCAAAAGCTACGTCGCCGACATCTCGTTTGGCGTCGAGACCAATACCGATGATGCGGAGGGCGAGGCCGTCCGCACGGTGCCCGTTGCTGCCGACCTGCGTGATCCGGCCTATGCCCGCGAGCGCCTGTGCGCCATGCTGGGCCCGCAGATGCAGGTGCCGCCGGCGTTTTCGGCCATTTCGGTCAACGGCGTGCGCGCCTATAAGGCTGCGCGCGAGGGCAATGCCGTGTCACTGCCCCCGCGTCCGGTCGAGGTGTACTCCGCTGACCTGATTGCCGTGAGCGGCGAGGGCGACGTTTGCGTTTGGACCGTGGCGTTTTCGGTGAGTAAGGGCACCTATATCCGTGCGCTCGCTCGCGACCTGGGTCGTGCCTGCGACAACGCGGCGCATATTTCTGCATTGCGCCGTACGGCCTCCGGTGTTGTTTCCATCGGTGCCTGCCATGCAGTCGAGGAACTTTCTGCTGAGTCCGCTGCCGGCTTTGCCCTGGATCCCATTGCGGCACTGGGCGCCACGCGCGTCGACTTGCCGGGTGATCTTGCCGACGATCTGCTGTGCGGACGTCGTATTCCTATTGAGCGCGCGCTTGCGAGCTTCGATGCGTCGAAGGCGCCGTTTGCGCTGGTGCTCGATGGCGGGCTCAAGGCGCTTGCCCGTATCGAGGGCGGCCGCTTTGTTATGGAGCATGTCTTTCCGCAGGCGATCGGCGGTGTTCGATGATGCTGGCCTCCCACGAGCTCGCGCGTATTTTTTTCGCGGGCGAGTCGGATGAGGCCCGCATCGTCGCCGCCGATGCATTTGATGATTGCGCGTGCCTGGGTGCCGCGTCGATCGCCATCGGCGTGTTCGACGGCGTGCATCGGGGGCATCGCGAATTGATCGACGCGGTCGTTCGCGATGCGCGTGACCATGGCTGCAAGGCGGTCGTGGTCACCTTCGATCCCGACCCGGACGTGGTGGTGAGCCCCTCGCCTGCTCAAAAACTGATGACGACGGCTGACCGTCTGCATGCCCTGGCTCTCACCGGGGTCGATGCGGTCGTGGCCGTTCCCTTTACGCCCGCGGTGGCGGCACTCGACCACGTAGGCTTTCTTAAGCTGCTGCCGCGCGTCGTCGATATCCGCTCGATTCGCGTGGGTAGCGACTTTAGGTTGGGCCGCGGCGGTGCCTCGGGCGTTGCCGAGATGCAGGCATGGGGAGCCGAGCGCGGCGTTGACGTCTATGGCCACGAGCTACTGTGCGTCGATGGACAGACGATCTGCGCCACCCGTATTCGCCAGGAGCTGCGCCGGGGTCATGTTGAGCTTGCCGCCGAGCTGCTCGGCCGCCCGTATATGCTGCGAGGTATTGTTGCCGGCGGTCGTCACCAGGGCTCCGACATGGGTTTTCCCACGGCAAATATTCAGGTGCCCGAGGGCATTCAGGTGCCTGCCGATGGCGTCTACGAGGGCTTGGTGCTGGTCGACGATACCGTATGGCCTGCCGCCGTCAACGTGGGCCTGCCGCCGACGTATGCCGACGATGCCGCCTCGGCTCATCTCGAGGCCAACTTGATCGGGTATGCAGGCGACCTGTACGGCGCCTCGGTTTCGCTGGCGTTTACACGTTGGCTGCGCCCGTCGCGCGTGTTCGATTCGCTGGACGAGCTTATCGCGACCGTCGAGGGTAATATTGACGATATCCGTCATCATTTGGGTGAGCAGGGGGTGAGCATCCGTGATTAGCGATGAGGAGAAAGACCAAGTGCGCGCCGCGTCCGATCTGGTTGCCATCGTGCAAGAAACGGTTGAGCTCAAGCCCCGCGGCCATGAGTTTTGGGGCTGCTGCCCCTTCCATGGCGAAAAGACCCCGTCGTTTCACATTATCCCCGCTACGCAGGTGTGGCACTGCTTTGGCTGTGGCGAAGGCGGCGACGTCTTCACCTACATCATGAAGCGCGAGAACCTGAGCTTTCCCGAGTCGATTCGCTACCTGGCCGACCGTGCCGGCATTGAGCTGCACGATACCGGCGCTTATCGCGAGCGCGGCACCAAGCGCGCCCGCATCTATGACCTGTGCGCCGAGACCGCCCAGTTCTACCACACCATGCTCATGCGCGGTAAGGACAGCCGTCCGCGCGAGTACTTTGCCAGCCGCGGTATGGGCGGCGATGTCTGCCGCCGCTACTGCCTGGGCTTTGCGCCGGGTCGCAACGCGCTGGTGTCGCATCTGTCGCAGGCGGGTTTTACCCCGCAGGAGATGATCGACGCCAACGTGGCCGTGAGTCGTGGGCGCGGGCAGCTTGCCGACCGTTTTTACGACCGCGTGATGTTTCCCATTTTTGACGAACAGGGTCATAACATCGCCTTTGGCGGGCGCATTATGGGCGACGGACAGCCTAAGTACCTCAACACCGCCGAGACGAGCGTGTTCCATAAAAAGCGAAACCTCTATGGCTTTAACTGGGCTAAGGAGTTTATCGTCGCGCAGGACACCGCTATCGTGGTGGAGGGTTATACCGACTGTATCGCCTGCTGGGAGGCGGGGATCAAAAACGTCGTCGCCACGCTGGGTACGGCGCTGACGGAACATCATGTAAAGACGCTCACCCGTTTTGCCAAGCGCATTGTATATATGTTCGATGGCGACGCCGCCGGTCAAAAGGCCGCGCGCCGCGCGATTCAGTTTATCGAGCAGGATTCGATGGACCTGCGCTGCGTGGTACTTCCCGACGGCAACGACCCCATGGAGTTCATCACCGCGCATGGTGGCGAGGCGCTGCAGGCGCGCATCGATGCCGCCGAGCCCCTCATGGACTTTGTATACCGCTCGCTGCAGGAGTCGAGCGACATTGCCACGCCGGGCGGTCGTGCCAAAGCGCTCGAGGACGCACTGACGCTCATCTATCCGCTGCGTGATAGCTACATGATTGATACGTACTTTATCCAGATTGCGGACCTTTTGGGTTTGGATCTGGAGACGGTGCGTTCGAGCTCGGGCCGTGTGTTTCGCGATGTTGCCAAGCGCGAGGACGCCGAGCGTCGTCGCGAGCAGAACTACGAGCGCCAGCGGGCGCAGTCCGAGCGCGCAGGCAGCGCAGGCGGTCGGGCGTCTGGTTCGCGGGTGGCGTCTCGCGGCGCCTGGGCGTCGGGGGCGACGCCGCCGGTGTCTACGCCGGTCGAGGAAGAACCGTACGACTATGTTCCGCTCGAGGCCTACGGGGCCGCGCCGGCCGAGGTCGTCGACGATATGCCGCCTATCGATGTGCCGGCTGGTATGGATGGCGCGGCGCCGGTCGCCGATGCAACGGACGCGTCTGCGGCTCCGACGATGCCGATCGTGCTGACCGACCTGGAGCGAAAGTCTTTGGCGGGGGAGCGCGAGCTGCTGACGATGCTCACGAGCTACCCCGACCTGTTCCGCACGTATGCCGACCGCATCTGCTCGATCGAGTGGGTGGATCCGCGCCACGAGTCCATCGCGTGGGCCGTGCTCGCGACGCCGCCGGGCACCGACCCCACGGCGTGCATGGATGCGGCGCGCGCGGTGTGTCCCGAGGCAGCGTCGCTTGTCAGCGCCGGGCGCATTTCGTCGACGAGCAAGCACCCCACCGAGACGAACATCGTGTTTATGCTTGATACCCTTGAGCTCTACACCATCAAGCGCCGCATGCGCGCCGCACAGGCCAAGCTTCGCCAGGACCGGTCGCTCGACGATGAGGCACGCCGTGTGCTGACGATGCAGGCGATGCAAGATTCTCAGCGCCAGCGCGAGCTCCAAAAGTCAATCGGCGGCGTGGCAGACCCGTTCCGTTTGATCGGTTTGGAGACCGCGGACGCCGACCAGGCCTAGATGTTGTGGTCAACCAGCGTATTCGCGCCTATATCCAGTCTGAATTTTGGGTATAGACGTCAATGTGTGTGCTAAAGTAATGAGTCCTGTGGACTATGAAGGGAGAATCTGTGCCAAAAAAGAGTGAGAGCACGGGTACTGGGCTGGAATCCTACGTTGCAAAGCTCATGGGCAACGGCTCAAACAGGACTTCGGTAACCGAGGACGAGATTCAGGTCGCCCTGAAGGATATCGATGTGTCTGACGAGCAGCTCAACGCGGTGTATTCCGCGCTGCGCAACAGCGGCATCCAGATTATCTCCGCGAGCGGAAACGACGACGCCCCCATAGACGTCGACGATGACGATAACGATAGCGATACCGACGATTTCGATGACGACGAGCACGATTCCGGCTCGCTCGACGATCACGAGCTTAAGATGGCCCGTCAGGCCGACGCTGAGATGGGTTCTTCCAAGAGCAAGAAGAAGCGCACCGTGCGCACGTCCCGTTCGCGTTCGCGCGTGCGTGGCATCGATGCCTCCACGGTGATGCTGACCGGCGACCCGGTTCGTATGTACCTTAAGGAGATCGGTAAAGTCGACCTGCTGACCGCCTCCGAAGAGGTCGATCTGGCTATGAAGATCGAGGCCGGTCTCGATGCCACCGAGAAGCTCGAGGCCGCCGATGCGGGCGAGATCGAGCTCACCCGCGCCGAGATGCGTCGCCTGACCCGTATCGAGAACGTCGGTCTCGAGGCCAAGCAGGCGCTCATCAGCGCCAACCTGCGCCTGGTCGTCTCCATCGCCAAGCGCTATGTCGGTCGCGGCATGCTGTTCCTGGACCTGATCCAGGAGGGCAACCTCGGTCTGATTCGCGCCGTCGAGAAGTTCGACTACCAGAAGGGCTTTAAGTTCTCCACGTACGCCACATGGTGGATCCGTCAGGCCATCACGCGTGCTATCGCCGACCAGGCCCGTACCATCCGTATTCCCGTGCACATGGTCGAGACCATCAACAAGCTCGTCCGCGTGCAGCGCCAGCTTCTCCAGGACCTGGGTCGCGACCCGACCCCCGAGGAGATCGGTGCCGAGATGGACATGAGCGCCGACCGCGTCCGCGAGATTCAGAAGATTTCGCAGGAGCCCGTGTCGCTCGAGACCCCCATCGGCGAGGAAGAGGATTCCCAGCTGGGCGACTTCATCGAGGACTCCCAGGCTATCGTTCCGCCCGATGCCGCCAGCTTCTCCATGCTGCAGGAGCAGCTCACCCAGGTGCTCGACTCGCTTGCCGATCGTGAGCGCAAGGTTATCGAGCTGCGCTTTGGCCTTGTCGACGGACATCCCCGTACGCTCGAGGAAGTCGGCCGCGAGTTTGGCGTCACGCGCGAGCGTATCCGCCAGATCGAGTCCAAGACCCTGGCCAAGCTCCGCCACCCCAGCCGCAGTAGCAAGCTGAAGGACTATATTGAGTCTTAACCTCGCAAGCAAGAAGCGCCCTCAAGCACATCCGCTTGGGGGCGCTTTCATGCAGTCATTGGGGACGTCCGCAATGACTAGGTCGGAAAAATTCTCAAAAAAGTTCTTGCCCTGAGCTGATTCGTCCGTATAATAAACTTCGTTGCTTGAGAGCACGCACTTATTCCTCGGTAGCTCAATGGTAGAGCACGCGGCTGTTAACCGCGCTGTTGTAGGTTCGAGTCCTACCCGGGGAGCCAGAATTTATCAGCCCTTTCCGTTGGGCTTTAAATTCCTCGGTAGCTCAATGGTAGAGCACGCGGCTGTTAACCGCGCTGTTGTAGGTTCGAGTCCTACCCGGGGAGCCAGGTTGTAAAACCCGTCGCTTATGCGGCGGGTTTTTTCATGCCGCGATCACCTGGCACGAACGTTGCCATATCAACATTTCGTGTCGAGGATGTAATCCCGCGACCCACCACCTCAACATGGCTCGGTCGTTGTAGAATATTGCAATGATTGCTCCCACGAGATGGTGCCGCGAGCACCAGATAAGGAGATTCTTGTGTCTGAGACCATTAACGGCAGCCTGAGCGTCTCGAACGACGTTATTGCCGATATTGCCGGTTATGCCGCGATGACGTGCTATGGCGTCGTCGGTATGGCCGAACAGCTCCAGGGCGCCGAGAGCGTGCGCCTGCTTGCCGGTCAGCGCCTCCGCAAGGGCGTGCTTGTCTCCGCCGACGAGAACGGCCTTACGGTCGATCTTCACGTCGTGCTCGAGAACGGCGTCAACATGAAGTCCGTCTGCCACAATCTTTCGAGCTCCGTTGCCTTCACCCTGCAGGAGATCGCCCAGATCGATCCCGCCAGCCTTAAGATCGGCATCCACATCGACGCGCTCAAGAGCCGTCTGAACTAGCATCCGAAAACGGAGATTCAAATACCCATGATTGCAAAGACCATTCGCACCTGTTTTCCGATCGCTGCGGCTGCCGTTTCCGACAAGGCCGAGGAGATCAACAAGCTCAACGTCTTCCCCGTACCCGACGGCGACACCGGCACCAACATGTCGCTCACGCTCGCCTCGGTGACTAAGGAGCTTTCCGCCCTTCCCGCTGATGCCGATATGGAGGCCATTGCCGGCGCCATCACCCACGGCTCCCTGATGGGTGCCCGCGGCAACTCCGGCGTCATCACCTCGCAGATCCTGCGTGGCGTGGCCGAGGGTCTCGTTTCTGCCGATGAGCCTATCACGTCCGCCAACATCGCCTTCGCCTTCCGTCGCGCCGTCAAGGTCGCCTTCCAGGCCGTCCGCAAGCCCATCGAGGGCACGATCCTCACGGTGTTGCGCGATGTCTCGACCAAGGCCGACGAGTGCGAAAAGAAGAAGTTCTCGGCCGAGGACGCGCTCGACGCCATCGTCGTCGAGGCCTACCAGTCCGTCGCCCGCACGCCCGACCTGCTGCCCGTTCTGAAGGAGAACGGCGTGGTCGACTCCGGCGCCTTTGGCTTTGCCATCTTCCTGGAGAACTTTGTCGCCGCCGCGCTTGGCCGCAGCACCATTGTCGAGGATTTCTCCGCCACGTTTGATTCCGCTGGCTCTGCCCGCGACGCGGCCCTCGGTCGCGTTGAGATCGAGGCCAACGACGATTGGGAGGGCTCGGAGTTCCGCTACTGCAACGAGTTCCTCTTTAAGGCCGACGCCCCGTTTGACGAGGACGAGTGTCTTAAGTTCCTGGGCTCCATGGGCGACTGCGAGCTGCTCGTGGGTGCCTACCCCGACTACAAGATCCACGTGCACTCCAACACCCCCAACCTGGTGCTCGAGCACATGCTGCAGCTTGGTCAGATCTACGAGGTCTTTATCCACAACATGGAGATGGAGGCCCACGACCGTACCGCCAAGATTCATGAGGACCAGGAGAAGGCCGCCGAGCCCGTCAAGGCGCTGGGTTTTGTCGCCGTTGCCGCCGGCTCCGGCGAGGCCGATATCCTCAAGTCCCTCGGCGTCGACGTGATCGTCTCGGGTGGCCAGACCATGAACCCCTCGACCGCCGACCTGCTGGGCGCGGTGGACCAGGTCAACGCGACCTCGGTCATCATCCTGCCCAATAACGGCAACATTCGCATGGCTGCCGAGGCCGCAGCTTCTGCCTGCACCGACAAGAAGGTCGCCGTCGTTCCCACCAAGACTGTCCCGCAGGCGTTCTCCGCGCTGTTCGCGGTCCTGCCCGATTCTGAGCTCGAGGACGCCGTCGCCGCCATGGTCGACGCCATCAGCGAGGTCCGCGATGGCGAGGTCACCCGTGCCGTGCGCGATTCCAGCGCCTCTGATGGCTCTCCGATTCACACCGGTGATGTCATGGGTATCATTGCCGGCTCCATCGACGTGGTCGGCTCCGACGTGAAGCAGGTCACGCTCGACTGCATCAACCGCATGCAGGAGGAAGAGGAGGGCGACGCGCTGACGATTCTGGCCGGCGAGGAGCTGTCCGATGAGGCCTTCCAGGAGATCGTCGACGCCATCGAGGAGGCTCAGCCCGACTTGGAGATCGATGCCCATCGTGGCGAGCAGCCGCTCTATCCTGTGATCTTCTCGATCGAGTAGGCATCTGCCCATGTCCGAGCTGTGCTCCGTGCCGCGCGTCTCGGAGCGCTTTGCCCAGAGCAATGCGCTCGACGAGGATATCGCGCGACTCAAATATGTTTCGGGTAAACGTGAGGAGGCCCTTCGCCGTCTGGGAATTCGGACGGTGGGGGACCTCCTTCTCCATATCCCTCATCGATATCTCGACTTTACGCGCTCCTGGTCCATTGAGATGGCTCCCATCGGTACCGTGTGCACGATTGTCGCCACGGTCGATCGTATCGTCCAAAAGCAGCCTCGCCCGCGTATGCAGGTGACTGAGGTCTCGCTGGTGGACGAGACGGGGGTGCTGCAAGTCGCCTTTTTCCGTCAGCCATGGATTGCCCAGCAGTTTAAGCAGGGAGACCGCCTGGCCGTGATGGGTAAGGTCGAGTTTGCCTACGGCTTTAAGCAGATGGCCTCTCCGCATTTCGAAAAGCTCGAGGGTGGGCGTGCCGCGGGCACCATTCTGCCGGTCCATTACGTGAGCGATGGCGTGAGCCAGGCGTGGATGCGCCGCATCGTAAGCGGCGCGCTTGAGGTTGTCGGCAATCCCTTCGACCCGATTCCCGCACGCTTACGCGTCAAGCGCCGCCTGATGAGCAATGCCCGTGCGTTGCGCTCAATTCATTTTCCATCGAGTATGGCCGAGCGCGATATCGCGCGCGCACGGCTTGCCTACGAGGAGTGCCTCTACCTTCAGCTGGCGCTGCGCCTGCGCAACGACGGCGGCCTGGTCGAAGTCGCTCCCTACGCCCATGCCGCGGGCGAGCACCTGGCAGCGCTCAATGAAGCCCTGCCGTTTTCGCTGAGCGACGAACAGGAGGCCGCATTCCAAGACATCCTGCACGATATGTGCGATGGCGGGCGCGTGATGAACCGCCTGCTACTGGGCGACGTCGGTACCGGCAAGACGGCCGTCGCCGCCTGCGCGCTGGCTGTCGCGGCCGATTCGGGCACTCAGTCCTGCGTTATGGCGCCTACGGGCGTGCTGGCGCGCCAATATGCCGATAAGACCGGCCCCTTGCTCTCGCAGGCTGGTATGTCCTGGGCGCTCCTGACGGGTGCCACGCCGGCGGCCGAGCGCGAGCAGATCTATGCGCAGCTGGAATCGGGCGAGCTCGACGTCCTCTTTGGTACCCATGCGGTCCTCTCGGACAACGTGACGTTTAAGCATCTGTCGCTTGTCGTCATCGACGAGCAGCACCGCTTTGGTGTGGGCCAGCGCAATGCTCTGCGTGCCAAGGGCCCGGGTGCCGACCTGCTCGTTATGACGGCCACGCCGATCCCGCGCACGTTGGCGCTCTCGGTCTACGGCGACCTGGACACGAGCATCATCCGCCATCGACCTGTTCCGGGGGCGGGCGTTACGACGCGCGTGCTCACCGAGTCGAGCCGCGATTTGGCCTACGGTGCCATCCGCGAGGCGTATGAAAAGGGCCAGCAGGCTTACGTGATCTGCCCGCTTGTGGAGCCGAGTGACTCGGCCGATGAGCTGGAAGACGTACCCGGTATCGCCCGCGACGACGAGGGCCGCGTGACCGTGCCTGTACCGCTGCACGATACGGCAACCGAGCTCGAACGACTGCGTCTGGCCCTGCCGGGACTTACCATTGAGCGCCTTCACGGCCGCATGCCGGCGGGGGAGAAGGACCGCGTGATCGATGCCTTCAAGCGCGGCAAGATCGACGTGCTTGTCTCGACCACGGTGGTCGAGGTGGGCGTTGACGTGCCCAACGCCACCGTCATGGTCATCGAGAACGGTGAGCGCTTTGGCTTGGCGGCCCTGCACCAGCTGCGCGGTCGCGTAGGCCGCGGCAGCGTGTCGGGCACCTGCCTGGTCATGACGCACTCCAAGGGCAATGGCGGCGCCTCGGCGGCACAAGAACGTCTCCAGTCGCTCGAAAAGACCTCGGACGGCTTTACGCTCGCCCAGATGGACCTGCGTCTGCGTCATGAGGGCGAAATCCTGGGCTACCGTCAGCATGGCGGTGTGACCCTGCGCTTTGTGGACCTGGACGCCGACGAGGATCTTATCGAATGGGCCCATTTGGACGCGGTCGAGCTCTTGCGGTATGCTTGCAACCTTGACTCCGTGGCGACGCGCCCCTTGCGCGATGCGGTCGCCACGCGCTATCGACATATCTTTAAGGAGGTCAGCGGAGGATGAGAATCATCGGTGGTGAATGGCGCGGCCGCAAGATCGAAGAGCCGCGCGGGCGCGATGTCACCCGTCCCACGACCGATCGCGTGCGCGAGGCATGCGCGTCCATGGTCATGTCGGCGTTCGACTTCGATTTGGACGAGGTCCGCGTGCTGGACGCCTTTGGCGGCTCTGGTGCCCTGGGTATCGAGATGCTCTCGCGTGGCGCCCGCTCGCTCACCACGTTCGAGATCGATCGCAATGCCGCCCGTCTGATCATCAAGAATATCGAGTCACTGTGCCGCGACCGCTCGCGCTGGCGCGTCGTTACCGGCGATGTGCTGGCGAGCGCTTTGCGCGGTCGCGTGCCGGGCGGTCCCTTTGATCTGGTCCTGCTCGATCCGCCGTATGCCTTTGGCGCCGAGCCGGTCGAGGAGCTGTTGCAAAATCTTTCCCAGCAGGGGCTGCTGACGCCCGGGGCCTTTGCCCTGTTTGAGCATGCCGCATCCGATGCGGGCGCTCATCCGGCTGGTTTTGAGACCGTGCGGGAGAAGCGCTACGGCATTACCTCGGTTGACTTGCTGCGCTGGGCGGCTGAGGACGAGAACGGCCATGCTGACGAGAACGAAAATGACGAGGATGCGCCTTCGGAGGACACCCATGAATGACACCATCAACCGCGTGATCGTCCCGGGCACCTTCGATCCCATCACCTTTGGCCACATCGACGTGATC
>ENA-OQKF01000478-OQKF01000478.1-human-gut-metagenome-genome-assembly--contig:-NODE-478-length-25342-cov-6.588578_pt1 | contig 25342 bp, 19 predicted proteins | sample MGYA00242617_ERZ504784 | MGnify/ENA primary metagenome ERZ504784 (study PRJEB26092, sample SAMD00036364) | human gut metagenome | host: Homo sapiens | study: EMG produced TPA metagenomics assembly of... | reverse complement strand
TACCGCCACCAGGCGCTCACGGGCGTCCCCGTGCCCGAGCTCAGGGTCAGGCCCATCGGCGCTACGGCCGTCCGCACCTCGGGGAAAGCCCAGCGTCAGGTCGTCGAAGGAGCCGGCGCCCGCGGCAAGGAGGTCAAGTTCCTCGTGCAGGGCACGCTCTACCCCGACGTCGTCGAATCCGGCGGCGGCGACGGCGCGGCCAACATCAAGTCCCACCACAACGTCGGCGGGCTCCCCAAGGACATCAAGTTCCAGCTCATCGAACCGCTGCGCACCCTCTTCAAGGACGAGGTGCGCGCCATCGGCACCGAGCTCGGCCTGCCTGACGAGATCGTCTGGCGCCAGCCCTTCCCCGGTCCGGGCCTGGGCATCCGCATCATCGGCGAAATCACCAGGGAACGCCTCGACCTGCTGCGCGAGGCCGACGCCATCGCCCGCGAAGAGCTCTCCCGCGCCGGCCTCGACCGCGACATCTGGCAGTGCCCGGTCGTGCTACTCGCCGACGTTCACTCGGTCGGCGTCCAAGGCGACGAGCGCACCTACGGCTCCCCCATCGTCCTGCGACCGGTCAGCTCGGAGGACGCCATGACCGCCGACTGGTCGCGCGTGCCCTACGACGTGCTCGCCACGATCTCCACCCGCATCACCAACGAGTGCCGCCAGATCAACCGCGTGGTACTGGATTGCACTAGCAAACCCCCAGCAACCATCGAGTGGGAATAGTAGATAGCCCTTTGCGAGGGAGGTCGGAAACAGCCTCCCTCTTTTTTTATTTACATGCCATGGGTGTCTGCGGACTGTGGTGTATATGGTATATACAAGCCAGCTACGCAATCTCTCAGGCTGTTTAGCTGGGATAATTGTTTACTGGTACGTTTTAAAGTGCTTTCAATTACCGAAGCAACGCCATCAATTCATTTCAAATTAATGCTGACCGGCAGATTGCTTTTGCTCGCAAGGGATCGCTCAGGTTGGTACTCAAATTGTACTCACGACGTTTTGAGTATCGATTGGCTGGTGTTCATAGACGTCGGAAATGAGTACTGACTTCGGGGGTTTCGTTATCGCATATTGCATTTAACCCAAATAGAGGCGCTCTTCATTAGGCATAATGCAAATGAGGAGCGCCTCTGGGTTATTGCTTGCTGTTGGTGCAACGCCGTCCAATGCGTGTCTTGGGTGGATGCCCGCCAAGCAAGCTAGGCTCGTCGTAAGCGGAGGCGACGTGGGCGCGGGTTCGTGGCCGTGCACGAGCTGTTGGTTTTACGGGTTCTTGGCGCTTGCGCCGGTGGATGGCATGAGCGCGTTGTGGCGCACGGCGCGAATGTAACACGCGTTCAACTCGCGTTCGGCGCTGAAGGAGGCCACAGCCGTCACTTCGCGGGAGTTGTCGTTGAGCGGTGTTATCGCTTCGGGCACGTTCCGTAGCCTCAAGGTACTTATGAGCGGAAATGGGGCCAAATGAAGCTCGGGCATCAGCTTCGCGACGACGGGGATGGACGCCGTGGGGACGTCGGGGCATCTGAAGACAAGACAGTTGGTTGGATATGCCGAAAAGACGAACGAGCTGAATGGGAGAGTGCTACAATAGCCTAAACGGGAGTCATTAGTGAAAGTGTGGATACCATGAGACACGTATTCAAGGGCAAAAAGCTCGGCTGGGGCGATGATAAGACCGAGGGCGTTTGGTTCGATGCTGACCACTACACCAAAGAAGAGGCTGAGGCGGAGTTCAAGCCTTATCAAGGGGTTACTCAGAGAGGTTATGACTACACTGGGTACGAGTATGATGGGGAACGCTATCACCATTACACCTACCTTGGCGAATTCGAGGATGATGATATGCCTACCAGTGATGCCGACCTTTGGAATCGAAAATAGGCATTTTCCTTCCATATAGCCATCGGTGGCCCCGGCGCTTTGCTGTTGATTGCTTTCGTTCTCCCCTATTAAAGAACAGTGTGGAGCAACGAGAAGCGCACTTCCTTTGTGTTGTGGCTTGATGGCCTTGTGGCAGTTCCAGCATGTTTGAGGCATATTGGTGAGCCGGTACATGGCGTCGCGGCTGATGCGCAGCATCGCGCACGCCTCGTCGGCGCCGAATATCGCGTTGGTCGATGCGATGAGCCTCATCTGGCTCCTGCTAATGCTCTTGGTCATGGTCGTCCTCGAGCTCCTCTCGTCTCGAGGCTCCCTCGCGTGCCCGGCCGCGGGCGGCTCCCGGGGCGGTCGCCGTCGTCATTTCCTGCCGCCCCTCGACTCGATGTAGGCGTCCACCGACGCCCTCGAAACCAGGAGCTTCCTTCCGAGCCTGTACGAGTCGATCTCTCCCGGCCAGATGAGGTCGTATGCCTTACTCCGGCTCGCCCCCATGTACTCCTGCATCTCGATCACCGTCATCCACTCGTCGCGGCCCCGGTTGCCCTCGGGCGCGGCGCATTTCGTAGCGTGCGCCATGGTTGCCTCCAATCTTTCCGCGCGATACGTCTGCGCGGTCCTGTGTGCGTTTACGTCTGCGCGACGATTGAACCGCCTGACGGCGATTGACACGCCCGACAGGAGCGGAGATGGGTCGAGGTGGGTCGAGCTGGTCGGGCCTTCACGAAACGGCCATGAGCCGTACGCCTTAGCTGGCAGCTAAGTCCCCGAAAAGCAAAAGGCGCCCGTGCGGGCGCCTGCCTAGGATCGAAGTTCGTTCAGTTGTGTTCGGAATGCTCGTCTTCCGCGGTGCTGTCGTCCGGGGTCCGGCATCTGTCGTTCGTCTCTTCTTTCGTGTTTGATGTTGCGTGTTCTGCGAGCGACCTTTCGAGGGCCTGCCGGCCCGTTGCCCCAGATGCACCCGGGTAAATGGTATCCATCCGTTGGACACGGCCTGCTGCGGTTGTAATTTCGGACGAGCGAAAGCAGACGAACGGCGCGAGAGGTTAGCGCGGCCTGCGGCTGGCCATGCGGTTTGGGCCGCGGAAAGGCTCTTCTCGCCATACCCGGAGCATCAATGGGAACAGGCGCATCGGGCGTTCAATCTACCTGTATAATGGCGGCATGTTGTTCGGGAAGGAGTTCTTCTTATGGAGCAGGCACTATCTGCCCTGGGCGGTGCTGTCCAGGGCGTTCACCCCTTCGTTATCTATCTTGCGGGCATTAATGCCCTCACGTTCATTCTCTTCGCGATCGACTACGCGATAGCCCGTTACAACCAGGACGAGGATACCGGCCTCATGGACGGCAGGATCTTGACCCTGTTCGCCGTAGCGGGCGGCGCCCTGGGGATGCTCCTTGCCCTTATGATCTTCACCAGGAACCACATGAACAAGCACAACATCGCCTGGTGGTTCAGCGCCATAGTCTTCTTGATTGTGTGGGTGCTTGTCGTGCTCGTTTGGGCCGGAGTCATCGTCGTCGATCTGGAACCGGGCGCTTCGTTCAACGCGCCCGTCATCGTCGCTCTCGGTGCATACCTTCTCGCCATCAACGTCATCACGTTCGCCGTTTTTTGCCTGGACAAGAAGAGGGCGATTGACCGCGGCAGCAGGTTCCCCGAAGCCACCTTGCTTGGTCTCTCGCTCGCGGGAGGGGCCCTTGGAGGCATCGCCGGGATGCGCGTCGCCCACCATAAGACGTCCAAGTGGTATTTCGCGGTGGGGCTGCCTGCCTTCATCATCCTCCACGTCGCGCTGTTTCTTCTTGCCCACGGCGCTGGGCTTGTTTAGGGGGACCTTGAACGGAATCTTTGGTCAACATCCTGACGACCCTATTTCCCGCTTTTGCTTTTCTCGGCATCATACTGTTCGCATGCGATAGGCAGGATAAGCGGAAGATCGAGCTCGAGAAGGTCAAGGCAAAAGCCGAGTGGGACCGTGCGAGCGAGTGTTTCAGGGACGATGTGACCCAGGAGGGGTTCGAGGAGATCGTCGAGGCTACGGGGTGATCCGTCAAAAGGCTCGAGTCCCTTTCCGTGAACGGGCACAAGGTTTACGGGACCGTCGCTTCGCTCAGCGGCATCAGTTCGTGGAAGTTCGTGATCGACTTCGACTACAAGGGCCACCTCACGAGCGACTACACCGTAGCGAGCTCTAACGACGGCTCGGGCATAGCCGAACGCGTGGCAGACCGACCGCCAAGAGGATTAGGTCTTGGACGCCGACGGACCGCATAGTGCGCGCGGCTTTCTGCCCCTATTGCGGTGTCAAGGCGTCCGGTGAAGCAGCGTTCTGCTCTTCCTGCGGGGCTAAGCTGCTGCACGTGCCGAAAAGGCCGTAGCTGGGTTTGCCCGGGGCATCTGACGGCAGGGCGAGCTAGCGTCTCCGAAGAAGCGCTCCCATTTGGGGACGCTTCTCGGATTCTTGGGTTTCTTCCTTTGGGGCCATTTCTTCTTCGCACTTTCCGATGATCGCTGTAGCCTCTTCGGCGGTTATCTCCTCGAGCTCCCGGTACTTACCCACAGCGATGCCGTCAAGGGCCCCTCCCGCGCAGCGAGCCCCCTGTGGGAAACCGTTCCCCGATGGCGAGCCGTCTTTCTAGAGAAACTTCTTGCGTGTCTCCTTAAATATGCCCTTCTTGAAATCGGACCATTTGCCGAAGAACTTCTCGTCCGTCGCGGTGGCTGTATGCTCCGCGTATTTGATCGCCGTGAGTTCCATGGTGCAGATGTAGTCCGCCGCCTGCGAAAGCCGGTACTCGGAGGGCTGCGCCGATCGGTAGACGACGGCGTCCTTCGAGAGCGCGTACTCGACCGCGCGATGGAGCGACTCGGCGATAGAATGCTGGCCGTTGTCGTAATAGACCTTGACCATATCGTAGGATTGCAGCTCCGCGAGGTTGTCGAAGAGGAAGTTCACGAGGTCCCTTCGCATCGTCCCCGCGAGCTTGTCGAGCGAGGCGAACTGCTTGGTCGCGTATGCAAAGGTGTGGTACCTCACGGGCATGTGGCGGAAGAAGACTCGGAACGAGCCGAGCAACATCTTGCGCGTCCTCAAGTCGAGCCCCGAGTACTGGTCCTTGCCGTTCATGAGCGGCGACGCATGGAAGGGTATGTCCGGGAGCCCCTTGGCGCGAAGGGCGCCCTCATATGCCGCGATCGAATCCGCGATGCTCTCGGATTGGTCGTGCATGACGACGGTAAGCAGGTAGTGGCGGTCGGAGAGACCGTCGCTTCCCGACTCGTCGACGAAGATGCTGAGTTCTCGCATTGTTCTCCTGGATAAGAAAAAAGCCGGGGAAAACGTCCCCGGCACTTGGAAGCCTTCCTAACGGAAAACCAATTACCTTATACCATATGCTGTCTGAAAATTCAAGGGAGATCGAAGCGTATCCGGACGTCAGCGGAATCTCAAAGGCGGTCCGCCGCGCGCTTTGGGACAAAAACAAAAAACTCAAAGCCCTGAGTTTGAAAAAAGTTGTCCCCACTTTTGTCCCCGAGGCCGACGAAACACGACACGGTGTTACTTGGCGGCACTCGGCTCGAGACGGCGCCGAAAACTGGAGGCAACTGGAATGACGTGACGGCAGAACTGAAGCCATCGAATGGGAGTGAATTTGGAATAACGGAGTGTCCTCGTCGTTGCTCCTCAGTCGCGGTACCTTTGTACAGCTTCCTTCGGTGCGCCTAGAGGCCGCGCACATCGCCGAATTTCACTCGCAGATTCTTGTAAGACCCCCAGCCGCTTCGCGACTGGTGGGGGGGGTGGCCCTCGTAAAGAACCCGGTATAATCGTGCAGGTACAGCGCTCCGTTCGGAAGGGACTCTCACTGCACATGCGACAGGGATTCGACAACGAGAAATATATCGAGCTACAGGCCGCCAACATCCGAAAGCGCATCGCGCAGTTCGGCGGCAAGCTCTATCTGGAGTTCGGCGGCAAGCTGTTCGATGACTATCACGCGTCACGCGTGCTGCCCGGCTTCGAGCCGGATTCCAAATTCCGCATGCTCAAAAGCCTCGCCGACGACGTGGAGATCGTCATCGCCATCAACGCCAACCACATCGAGAAGGCCAAGATGCGCGGCGACCTCGGCATCACGTACGACGAGGACGTGCTGCGACTCATCGACATCTTCCGCTCGCGCGGATTCCACGTCGGCTCCGTCGTGCTCACCCAGTACGCGGGGCAGCCGGCCGCGGACACCTATCGCCGGCGCCTCGACCAGCTCGGCATCACCTGCTACCTGCACTACCCCATCGCAGGCTACCCCCACGACATCGAGCACATCGTCTCCGACGACGGATACGGGCGCAACGACTACATCGTCACCACGCGCCCGCTGGTCGTGGTCACCGCGCCCGGCCCCGGCTCCGGCAAGCTCGCCACATGCCTGTCGCAGCTCTACCATGAGAACAAGCGCGGCATCGCCGCCGGCTATGCGAAATACGAGACGTTCCCGATCTGGAACCTGCCGCTCAATCACCCGGTGAACATCGCCTACGAGGCCGCCACGGCCGACCTAGACGATGCCAACATCATCGACCCGTTCCACCTAGAGGCGTACGGGAAAACCACGGTCAACTACAACCGCGATGTCGAGGCGTTCCCCGTCCTCAAGGCCATGATGGAGCGGATCATGGGCGAAAGCCCCTATCAGAGCCCCACCGACATGGGCGTCAACATGGCAGGCTACGCCATCGTCGACGACGAGGCGTGCCGGGATGCCGCCCGCATGGAGATCGTGCGCCGCTACTTCGCTGCCACCGTGCATCTCAGGCGCACCGGCACCGGCGAGGACCAGGTCGAGCGGCTTCGCTCCATCATGAAGAAGGCCGGAGTGGACAAGGACCTGTCGCCCGCGCGGTCGGCCGCGCTGCTCAAGGAGGAGACGACCGGGGCACCGGCCGGCGCTATGGTACTGCCCAACGGGCGCGTGGTCACCGGCAAGACCGGCGAACTGCTCGGCGCGGCAAGCGCGCTGCTGATGAACGCGCTCAAAGCCGTAACCGGCATCGACGAGAACCAGCGCGTCATCGACGAATCCGCCATTGAACCGATCTGCCGGCTGAAAACCGAGCACCTGTCCAGCATGAACCGCCGCCTGCACTCCGACGAAACGCTGATCGCCCTGTCGCTGACAAGCGCGCAAAGCCCGACCGCGGCCCGCGTCATCGGCGGGCTGGAACAGCTGCGCGGCTGCGACGCATTCTTCTCGGTCATCATCTCGTCGACCGACGAGGAGCTGTACCGCAAACTCGGCATCAACGTATGCTGCGAGCCGAAATACGAGCGGCTGAGCCTGTATCACAAATGACGCACGCGCCCGGTCGAACCGCCCCGGCCGCGTTTACCGCCATGTCAACGCCCGGCAGCGAACGATCGGGTACTACAATGTCAGTAAGTGTGAAACAAGGCGGTCACACGAGCAGTACCATCCCCGACGAGGAGACAAACGTGACAACAACGAACATCTACATCGCAAGTCCTGAAGGCGCAAACGGACGCAACGTCGTGGCATACGGCGTGCTCAAGGCGCTGACCACCAAATTCAAGACCACCGTGTTCCGCCCCGCGGTCTCCAATCACGACCACTTCACCCCCATCCTGCTGAACGCCTCCAACGCCGGCCTCGGCGTCGCGCTGTCCACCGGACTGGACATTCACCAGGTGCGCAAGGACAAGGAAGGCTCCCGCGGCGACATCGTCGCGGCGTTCAACGACGCGATGAACGTGTCCCGCGCGGACGCGGCGCTCATCGTCGGCACCGACAAGTCACACGTCAACGACCCAACCGCCTACGAGTTCAACGCGAACATCGCCGCCGACCTGCAGGCCGGCGTCTTCCTCGCCGTGTGCACCATCGACCGTTGGCCTGACGAGCTCAAGGACACCGTCCGTCTCTCCATCGAAGGCATGGAGGCCGCCGGCAACAAGGTGCTGGGCATCTTCGTGACGGGCTGCGAGCCGCGCCACTCCGTCTCGGTCAAGGACACGCTCGCGGACTTCGGGCTGCCGGTGTGGACGATCCCCCAGATCCCGTTCACCGAGGCGTCGCAGGCCGATGCGGCGCTCGCCGCCTTCCAGGCGAACGTGCCAACCGAAGAGGTCCTGCGGGCCATCAACGTCGAGATCGACTTCCCGATCACCTCGTACGCCTTCCAGTACAGCCTGCTCGGCCGCGCCAAAGCGAACAAGAAAACGATCGTGCTGCCCGAAGGCGAGGAGGACCGCATCATCAAGGCGGCCGACTACCTGCTTGAGCGCGAGATCGTGAACCTCATCATCGTGGGCGACAAGGGCGCGATCCTCGCCCGGGGCGCGGAACTCGGTCTGACCCATCTGGGCAAGGCACGCTTCCAGGCCATGGACGACGAGAACATCCTCAAGCCCATGGTCGCCAAGCTGTGCGAGCTGCGCGCCAAGAAGGGCATGACCGAAGAGCAGGCCCGCAAGCAGCTGACCGACGCGAGCTATTTCGGCACGATGCTCGTCGTGCTCGGTTACGCCGATGGTCTGGTGTCCGGCGCGGTCAACTCCACCGCAAACACCGTGCGTCCGGCGCTGCAGGTCATCAAGACCAAGCCCGGGCAGAGGCTCGTCTCCGGCGCCTTCCTGATGTGCTTCAAGGACCACGTGACCGTGTTCTCCGACTGCGCCATCAACCTCAACCCGGACGCCGAACAGCTCGCGGAGATCGCGCTGCAGTCCGCCGTGACCGCCAAGGCGTTCGGCATCGAGCCCAAGGTCGGCATGCTCTCCTACTCCACCCTCGGCTCCGGCAAGGGGCCGGACGTGGACATCGTCGAAGAGGCCACGCGAATCGTCAAGGAGAAGGCTCCGGACCTGCCCGTCGTCGGCTCCATCCAGTTCGACGCCGCATGGTCGCCCGACGTGGCAGCCACCAAGGCCAAGGGCAACGACGTGGCCGGACACGTCAACGTGTTCGTGTTCCCCGACCTGTGCTCCGGCAACATCGGCTACAAGGCCGTGCAGCGTTCCTCCGGGGCGCTCGCCATCGGCCCCGTGCTGCAGGGCCTCAACAAGCCCGTCAACGACCTCTCACGCGGTGCGACGGTGCAGGACATCATCAACACCATCGCACTGACCGCCATCGAGGCCCAGTGACGCGGGTGTTTTAGCGGTCTCCACGCGATACAGCCGCTCTTTACGACCACCCCAGTCGATTCGCGACAGCCCCCGCCAGCGGGGGCACGTGCAATCTGTCGTTCGCTCTTCACCTATAACCAGCCCCGCTGTTTACTTCACGGCTCAGCCCGTCAGCGGGGCTTTTCTCTTTGGTGGCTCTCGGCGAAACCTGCGGCGCTGATTTGTAGCAAGCAGCGAGTAATCTATCAGATGGAAAGCCGTGTTTCGCGGTACGTATCAATCATGGAGGATGCCCACAATGGCGAAAACCGTCCTTGTCATCAATTCCGGTTCCAGCTCTATCAAGTATCAGCTGGTCGATCTTGAGTCCGGCGAAGGTCTGGCCTCCGGTCTCGTCGAGAAGATCGGCGAACCGGTCGACGGTCACTACAAGCACGAGTACAACGGCGAGAAGCACGAGCTCGAAGAGCCGATCCACGACCACGAGCAGGGCCTCAAGCGCGTGCTCGGCTTCTTCAAGGAGTACGGCCCGGACCTGTCCGAAGCAGGCATCGTCGCCGTCGGCCACCGTGTGGTTCAGGGCGGATCCCTCTTCCCGAAGCCGGCCCTCGTGACCGACAAGACCATCAACGCCGTCAAGGACCTGGCCGTGCTCGCCCCGCTGCACAACGGCCCGGAGGCCAAGGGCGCCGAAGTCATGCGCTCCCTGCTGCCGGATGTTCCGCAGATCTTCGTGTTCGATTCCTCCTTCTTCTTCCAGCTGCCGAAGGCCGCCAGCACCTACGCGCTGAACAAGGAGATTGCCGACCAGTACCACATCCGCCGTTACGGCGCCCACGGCACCTCGCACGAGTTCATCTCCTCCGTGGTCCCCGGCGTCATCGGCAAGCCGGCCGAAGGCCTCAAGCAGATCGTGCTGCACATCGGCAACGGAGCCTCCGCCTCCGCCGAGGTTTCCGGCAAGCCGGTCGAGACCTCCATGGGTCTGACCCCGCTTGAAGGCCTGATGATGGGCGGCCGCACCGGCGACATCGACCCGGCCGTGGTCTTCCACCTCATCCGCAACGCCCACATGAACGTGGACGAGCTCGACACCCTGTTCAACAAGCGCTCCGGCATGATGGGCATGACCGGCTTCGGCGACCTGCGCGAGGTTCACCGTCTGGTGGCCGAGGGCAACGAGGACGCCAAGCTGGCCCTCGACGTGTACGTGCACCGCATCGTCAGCTACATCGGCAACTACACCTACCAGATGGGCGGCTGCGACGTAATCACCTTCACCGCCGGCGTCGGCGAGAACGACGACATCGTGCGCAAGATGGTGTGCGACAAGCTCGCCCCGTTCGGCGTCAAGCTGGACGAGGAGAAGAACGCGAAGCGCTCCAAGGAGCCGCGCATCATCTCCACCCCGGACTCCTCCGTGATCATCGCCGTCATCCCGACGAACGAGGAGCTGGCCATCGCCCGCAAGTCCGCCGAAATCGCCGAGAACGGCGCGGACACTTACGGCAACACGTTCACCAAGTGACGAACTGCCGTTAGCAGGCCGCAGTCCGTCTAACGCAAACGGACGAACATAAATGAGGGGCTGATTCCGCTGGGAATCAGCCCCTCATCGTATATCCGTGATATTCGTCGCGGTCACCGCTCCAACATGCCGGTCCACATGCCCACGAAATCGGGCAGTGTCTTGCGCGTGGTCTCCACATTGACGATTCGGACGCCCGGCACGGCCAGCCCGATCATCGCGGCGAACGTCGCCATGCGGTGATCAGCGTAGGATTCCATCACCTCACCGTGCAGACGCTCAACCGGCACAGGAGTGATCTCGATGCCATCCTCCAGTTCGCGGGCCTCTCCCCCGATGCGCGTGATCTCCGTGACCAGCGCCTCCAGACGGTTTGTCTCATGACCACGCAGATGACCGATGCCGAGCATACGGGTCGGAGCATCGGCAAACGCCAGTATCGCCGCGAGCGACGGCGCGATCTCCCCTGCCGCGGTCAGGTCGAAATCACCAAGACCATGCACATGGCCGTCGCCACTCACCTCGCAATACCGCACGCCGTCCTCTTCGGGGAACGAGACGCGCGCGCCCATGCGTTCCAGATATCCCGGCAGCAGTCCACCGGGCTGGGTGGTCTCAACAGGCCAGTGCGGCACGCGCACCGTGCCTCCGGCAATCAAAGCCGCACCGAGGAACGGCGCCGCATTCGACAGGTCAGGTTCGACGACCACGCGTTCCGGCAGCTGCAACGCGGCATGGCCGACTCGCCAGACGCGAGACTCCTCATCAGCGGTCGCATTGCCGCCCGCGCCGTTCACATCAGCGACGGTCATGCGGATATGCGGCAGGCTCGGCGTCTTCTCCCCCGTATGCCGCAACTCCAGCCCACCGGGCAGGCGCGACCCGATCAGCAGCAGACCGGAGATGAACTGTGAAGAGCCGGACGAGTCGATGCTCACCTTGGCGGCAGCGGAACCGTCATCGGCCTGTTCACCATCATGACGCGGTGGCGTGATGGTGAACGGCAGCCGGCCGTGCTCGCCGTGGTATTCGACGCGGGCGCCAAGCTGTTCGAGCCCGTCGAGAACCGGCTGCATCGGCCTCGCGTATGCCTGATCGTCTCCATCGAACCGCACCGGGGCGTCCGCGAACAGCGCCAGCCCCGGCACGAAACGCATCACCGTGCCGGCGAGCCCGCAGTACACGCCCACATTGCCGCTGAATCGGCCGGATTCCGGCGGCGTCACCGTGACCGTGGTGTCGTTTTCCGGGTCGATGTCGCAGCGCACACCAAGCGCCGACAGCGCTCCCATCATCAGTTCGGTGTCGCGCGAGCGCAACAGCCCGACAAGCGTGACGGGCTTCGCGCCAAGCACGGCGAGGATCAGGTACCGATTCGACAGGGATTTGCTGCCGGGGATGGTCACGGTCGCGTTCAGCGGGCCGTCAGCGGTCGGGGCCGGCCACAGGTTGTCATTGTTCGTTTCGCTCATGCGTCCAATCGTATCGTCTTCGTTCGAGTTATGGCATTTTCCGTCCGCATCGGCGGAATCGTTCGCGCCCATGTCGTCATTTCCGGCAACCGGGCCAGGCGAGCGCCAAACGCCACCGCGCGCATTCGATCTTTCATCTGTCAGCGCTCTCATGAACGCGGTCCTATACTGGGCGATACGAAAGGAGGCCAGGATGGCGACCATGATGCTCACATCGACGCTGCGCGGAGCCACAGGGATGATCCCGCATGCACTGCCCGGGCTGCACGGCGGTCGACTGGCGTACATCACGACCGCCGCGGCTGTAGAGCCATGGGGGTTCGCGCATACGATGCTGACCCGCCGCCAACTGCGTCAACTGGGATTCCGCGTCACTGAACTGGATGTTTCAACGGCCGCTGCCCCCGACGTGCGGAGCACCCTCTCGGACGCCGACTGCATATATGTCGGCGGCGGCAATTCGTTCTTTCTGCTGCAGGAACTGCGGCGGACCGGCGCGGATGCGCTGCTCGCCGAACGGATAGCCGACGGGATCCCGTATATCGGCGAATCAGCCGGTTCGGTCATCATGTCGCCGGACATCGGCTACTGCTCCATCATGGACCGCACGGATCGCGCCCCGGGTCTGCGCGACTACAAAGGACTCGGTCTGACGGATTTCCATGTGGTGCCGCATCTGGGCAATCCCACGATGGGTCAGGCGGCACGGCTCATCGTCGAACGGTATTCCACGGAGCTCGACCTACGCGCGCTCACTGACCGTCAATCACTGCTCGTCAGGGACGGCGGCACCACCATGTTGCAGTCATGACGGGGCATCACGGTTCGGGCACGACCCCTTTCCGGCGCGATTCGCCATCTTCTCTCCCCCGGTCATGGGCGAAAAGCCCGGAATCACATCGTCATTGAACCGTATCTACGTTTCGAGGGGTTGATTTCGGTCTCGCCGGACATCTATCTACGTTTCGAGGGGGTGCCAGCCAAGTATGAACGCTCCCAAAACCGTGCAATCCCAGCAGCAAAAAGCGCTTAATACTTCGGATATCGCGTTTGGGCAACCCCCTGAAATGCAGATAGATGTTCCTGATCCATCAGATCAACCCCTCGAAATGTAGATACCACCAATTTCGCCCACACTAATCCCGATTTCACACCTCAAACGGCGATTAGCGCAGCCCGGGACCGCGTTTCCATTCGGAATTATTCAGGCGGCGGCCCACTGGCGACGATAGGATGGTCAACAGCGGCCAGCACCGCAATCACCACCGGCGCCATTGAAGGAACCAGCATGGAATTCGTCCTCAAAGGCATCTTTGACTACGCCGTCTCGAACGGGTGGATCGGTGAGAATCCTGTGGACAGGGTCACCGTGCCGAAGATCGCCTCCGACGACGACGACATGGTGTTCCTCTCGGTCCGCGAGGTCGAGTTGCTCGCGGACGAGGCGGAGAAGATCGGGAAGCCGGTGGACGGTCTGCTGGTCAGATGGCAGGCCTATACGGGATGCCGCATAGGCGAATCGCTTGCCCTTAAGGTCGGTGACGTGGACGCGGCCAAGCGGCGCGCCAGGATAGGCCGCACATGGACTGACGACGGGCACGGCGGTAGCATGCTCGGCACCCCGAAGAACGGAAAGGCCCGCAACATCGCGATACCACGGTTCCTCATGCCGCAGATCAAGGCGCAGATGGATGGCATGGGTGATGACGACTGGCTGTTCCGTGCCACCCGTGGCGGGAACGTCTGGACGAACGCGTGGCGGACAAGGATATGGAACAAGGCCGTCAAAGCGGCCGGCATGGAGGACGAGGGCGTGACCATACACAGTCTGCGCCACACATACGCGAGCTTCGCGATCGCCCAGGGCGCGGACGCGAAGACCCTGCAGATGCAGCTCGGCCACTCCTCTCCCAGCATCACATTGAACACCTACACGGCGCTCTGGCCGGAACGATTGGACGACGTGGCCGACGCGATCGGAGCCCTCCGCGAGCGCGAACTCGTGTGAATCTGGCATGGAGATCCCGCGGCGTTTGTGTGCATTTGTATGCAGATTGTTTTCGACGGAAAAATAAGCCCTTGAAAACCTAATGTTTCCAAGGGCTCCGGTCGGGCTGACAGGATTTGAACCTGCGACATCCTGCTCCCAAAGCAGGCGCGCTACCAAACTGCGCTACAGCCCGATGCGCCCAGCCCAAGGCAAAGCACAAATGTTGAGTATACCATAGGCCGAGACTGAGCCCGTTTTTCAATTATCACCGGGTTCCGTAGACCTTGGCAACCGAATCCGGGGCCATTGGACTCGACCCGCATCTTCCACCCCGCCGATGGTCCAAATAATCGGCGCAATGTAGGCCCCTCCCATTGCGTTCCTAAGTGCGCGCCGAAACGACGAGTGCGCGAACATAGGGACGCAAATGGCCCTGTTTGCGTACCTATGTGCGCACGGTCGTCGTTTCGGCGCGCACTTAGGAACGCAAATCCGGACGACACATCCCACGCATGAACAGGCACCACGCCGCATGCCGGTCATCGTCCCACGCCGCCCCGTCATAACCCCGTACCGTCGCGTCACAATCTCGTCCCGCACCGCCCCCCCCGGCCACCAACGCAACACAGCCGCGAAACCGCACGAGTACAATGGATATCCGGACGGCGAAAGGGATGTCATGGGACGTCATCAGCGAGCGGAGACCCTTGGTCTGATCTCATTCCTGATCTGCGCGATGGTCGGCGCGATAATGATGTCGCTGTACATGCAGTTCGCCCCGGCGATCTGGCAGATCACCCAACGACGTTTCATGGTGTGCGCGGGCATTCTGGCCGGTTGCGCCGCACTGTCATTCTGCGTCGGTTACGCCAGCCACTCCCATTCGCTCAACCTGCAGCGCGGATGGTTCGCCCCGATTCGTCGCGTGTTCGAGATCCTCGCATTGTCGATCGTGTACGCGGCGACCGTGTTCCTCTCGTCATTCGCCCTACTCGGCGCAATCAACGGCATGATGGGGTCGGCGACGTTCAGCGGATACCTCACCCCCATCTGCGCCGGCTTCGCGGGCGTCGTCGGTTATATGACGTTCGTGCAGGCGGAGATGATGAACGCGAAGACGTTGGCCTCGCTGCTGCCGTTCTTCGTGATTTCCGGCGTGTGCACCGCCGGCCTGACCACCGACGACCCGTGCTGGTACCACAACAATTTCTCGCAGCTCGGCGACCGCACCACGTTCGCGGCCCGCATGTTCAACTCGACGCTGATGCTCGCCGGAACGTGCATCATCATCGTCAGCTACTTCGCCATCTCGGAGCTGATCACCACCAAACGCATACAGCGAGCACGCCATCAGATGAACAAAAGCACCGGCACCGCCGCCGATGACCGCGACATCACGCATTTCACGTTGCGTATCGCCATCCTGTCGCTGCTGCTGACCATATCCGGGCTCATGTTCATAGGCATCGGCGCGTTCCGCTATACGCCGCACCCGATCATGCACAACGTGTGCGCCAAGGGACTGACGGTCATCATGGGCGTGTTGATGCTCTCCCTGCCGTGGCTCGCCCCGCGGATACCGAAGGTGATGTCGGTGATTTCCGCCTTGGCGATTCTGATCTGCTCTGCCATCGGCATCAGGATGCTGATGGGCCAGGAAACGCTCACCAATCTCGAAGCGCTCGCCGGACTGCTGTTTCTGGGATGGTTCATCGTCTTCTCAAGGCAAATCGCCGCAATCGAGGCCGATCGTCTGCACGATCAGCTGATGATGCTGCAGACCGGCACTGGTGCCAGCACCGGTGCCGGCCCCGGCAATCCAGCCCGAGACGCGGACGGCTCCGGCCCCAACGAGCAGGTCGCGGAACTGCAATCCCGCCTGTCGAACGACCGGTAACACGCAAGTCACCGGTCGGCGCCTGCCTAGCGTAGCGCACACAGCGCGCAGGTGCGAAGCACCTGCCACGAGATCTCAGCTGTCCTCGCGACGTACCGCCGGGCAATCAGAACTCTTGAGCAGCAGGAAGCTGCGCGCCTGGGCGGTGATGGCGAATCCCGCCTCATAGCTCAGCTCCGGCCCCTTGGGGTTGTATGTATCGATGAGCAGCTGCCACTTCTTGCCATACCGCTCACTGGGCAGCGTGAACATGATCGGCTCGTAATGCGCGTTGAAGATCAGGATGAAATCGTTGTCGATCATCGGCGAACCGTACCAGTCAGTCTCGGGGATGCGCGAGCCGTTGAGGAACACCATCATCGAGAACGCGTGCGTGTTCGACCAGTCATCCATGTCCATGATTGATCCGGTGTGGTCGAACCATTCGATCTGCGGGATCGTCGAGACGTCCTCGCCCGGCTCACGCCCGGAGAAGAAGCGGCGCCTGTGCAGCACGGGATGCTCCAGCCGCAGATGGATCAGCTTGGACACGAACTGCAGCAGGTCCTCCTGCTCGGGCGTGGAGTCCCAACTGCGCCACGATATCTCGTTGTCCTGGCAGTAGGCATTGTTGTTGCCCTGCTGGGTGCGCTCCACCTCGTCGCCGCCGCAGATCATCGGGATGCCCTGGCTGACCAGCAGCGTGGAGAACAGGTTGCGCAGCTGCCGCTGGCGCAGGTTGTTGACATCGCTAATGGTTGTGGGGCCTTCCACGCCGCAGTTCCATGAACGATTGTTGCTTTCGCCGTCGCGGTTGTCTTCGCCGTTGGCCATGTTGTGCTTGTTGTTGTACGTGACCAGATCGTTCATGGTGAAGCCGTCGTGCGCGGTGATGAAGTTCACCGAAGCGACCGGCCTGCGGCCGTTGACCTGATACAGGTCGGAGCTGCCGAGCAGACGGCTGGCGAACTCGGGAAGCGTGGACGGCTGCGAGCGCCAGAAGTCGCGCACGCAGTCGCGGTAACGGCCGTTCCATTCGGACCAGCTCGACGGGAACCCGCCCACCTGGTAGCCGCCGGAGCCGAGATCCCACGGTTCGGCGATGAGTTTGACACGTGAGATGACCGGATCCTGTTCGACGATGTCGAAGAATGCGGACAGCTTGTCGACCTCCTGGAACTGGCGTGCCAGCGTGGCGGCCAGATCAAAGCGGAAGCCGTCGACGTGCATTTCGGTGACCCAATAACGCAGCGAGTCGGTGATGAGCTGAAGCGCGTGGGGAGAGCGCATGAGCAGCGAGTTGCCGGTGCCGGTGGTGTCGAAGTAATGCCGCGGATCGCCATCTACCAGACGATAGTACGACTGGTTGTCGATGCCCCTGAAGCTCAGGGTCGGGCCCATGTCGTTGCCTTCGGCGGTGTGGTTGTAAACCACGTCGAGGATGATCTCGATGCCAGCGCGGTGGTATGCCTTGACCATCGCCTTGAACTCGTTGACCTGCTCGCCGCGCTGGCCTGAGCATGCGTAGGCGTTGTGCGGCGCGAAGAACCCGATGGTGTTGTATCCCCAGTAGTTGCTCAGTCCCTTTTCCTGCAGGAACGAGTCGTTGACGAACTGGTGGATGGGCATGAGCTCCAGTGCGGTGATGCCGAGCTTTTTCAGGTATTCGATCACCGAGGGGTGCGCGAGGCCGGCGTAGGTTCCGCGAATCTGCGGCGGCACGTCCTTGTTGAGGTTGGTCATGCCGCGCACGTGGGCTTCGTAGATGACCGAATCATGGTATGGCGTGTTCGGATGCTGGTCGTTGCCCCAGTCAAAATAGGGGTTGACGACTGCGGACTTCATGGTGTGATCGGCTGAGTCGAGGTCGTTCATTGGGCCGTCCGGGTCGGCGAAACGGTAGGAGAACAGGCTTTCGTCGCCGTCGATGTTGCCTTCGATGGCTTTGGCGTAGGGGTCGAGCAGCAGCTTGTTCGGGTTGCACCGCATGCCCTTGGCGGGATCGTACGGGCCGTACACGCGGTAACCGTAGCGTTGCCCGGGTTGGATTCCGGAAATATAGTTATGCCAGACGTACGAGTTCTGCTCGGTCATCTCGATGCGCGTCTCTTTGTCGTCCTCGTCGAACAGACATAACTCGACCTTGTCCGCCACCTGCGAGAACAAGGCGAAATTCACGCCAGAACCGTCGTAGTTCGCACCCAACGGGTACATGGAGCCGGGTCGTATTTGCTGCATGGTCATATTATCGCACGCCAACGTGAACATAGTTAACTTCAAACCGATATAAAGAAAAATTCTCAGCAGACTATGTTTGTTTTACCATGAATACTTATTGTTTTTTCAGGATTCGCTGAATCGTCTCATGCTGTATGGCAATGACGGAGTTCGACGCGGTGACCGGCACTCCGGCGAGTTGGCGCCAGGTCACCCACGCAGATTCCACGTGTTCGTCGGGATCGAACCGGCGCGGTCGGCTTTCCCAGCGTCGCAGGTGCATGACCATGATGTTGGCGAGCTCGTCGCTCATGCCTTCCGACGAGTAGAACGCCCCCACATGGTCGAATATGACGCCGTCCTCTCCGACCGGCACCACGCCGGTCTCCTCGGCGAGCTCGCGCAGCGCCGCCTGCTCCACGTCCTCTCCGTCGTCCATCAGTCCCGCCGGCAGACCGTAGGCGAACAGGTCGGAGCCTACGCGGTACTCGCGCTCCAGCAGGTACAGGTCCCGGGCCTCGTCATGGACGAGCATGACGACGCATGGCGCGTGACGGCACACCTGGCGACGCACGGTGACGCAGTCCCCGCCACCGGCCGGCAGCGCGATGCGCATGTCCTCCACGTCGAACACCGCCCCTTGGTACACGGTCTGTCGCGACAGCACGACGGCCCTGCGATCCCGGCTGTCCATGACGATGCCGTCGGTGGAGCGGTCGAGCAGCGCGTCGACTTGCCGGGTGATGTCGCTTGCGGCGGCGGTACCCACGGTTTCGGCAGTGCCAGCGGTGTCAGCGGTTGAACGGTCAGGCATGATGAATGGTCCTTTTTCGAAAGAAGTTGTCAGCGATGTGCAGCGGCAGCCGGCTAGCTCCGGCAGGGGATGTTCAGCGTCCACGGATCGGTGTTCATCGTGATATGGGTGGTGCGTATGGTCTCCCCCGTCGCCCGCCCGACCGCCGCGGCGATGTCGTCCGGGGCGTATCGGAACCACAGCGACTCGATGGCGGAGTGCGGCGTGTTGATCAGCGCCGGACGGGCGACGGCGCTCCCTGCCGTTCCCGTATTTCCGGCCGAGGGGGCGGCCAGTCCGCGCGAGAGCAGCGACGCCTCGTACCGCGCCTGTTCCAAGGCGTCAGTCGCCGGATGATGGCGCAGGTCGCTGGTCACATACACATCGGCTCCGCTGGCCCGCACCTCGTCGAACAGCGAGTCCCCCGATCCCGGCAGCACCGCGACGCGCCGCACGAGCGACTGGAGGTCGCCGGCGACTTGAACACCAAGATTCGCGGCCGGCAGCGCCTGCGCCACGCGATGCGCGAAACGCTCCAAGGTCATCGGCTCCTCCAGCAGGCCGACACGACCCAGGCCCACGGCGTGCGCAGACCCCGGGTCGTCGATGGGCACCAGAGGCCGCTGATCGACCAGGCCGAACGCGTCGGCCGCAGCCTGCCCTACACCGCGCCACGCGGAATCGGCGTTGGTGTGACCCACCCACAGAGCGCAGTGATGGCTGTACAGTTTGCCGACGATGGCGCCGTGCACGTCCTGTCCGGAGACGGCGTGCACGGAACGGAACAGCAGCGGGTGATGGCATATCAGCAGGTCGGCGCCGCGTTCGATGGCCTCGTCGATCACCGCCATGGTGGGGTCCGCGGCGAATGCGACCAGTCCGACGTCGGCACCGGGCTCACCGACGATCAGGCCGGGCGCGTCCCAGGATTCCGCATAGCGCAGCGGATACAGGGTTTCCACTACGTTGACGACCTGTCGAAGCGTGGTCATGGCTTGTCCTCTTTTTCTTTTCTTGCCGTCGTTGTTCTCGCCGCCGTGCCGTCGCCGTCAGTGGGCGGCGAGCTGCCAGTCGGAGCCGATGCCGGTGGACACGTCCAACGGCACGGCGAGATCGACCGCGTGCTCCATGGCGTCGCGCACCAGGCCCGTCCCCTGCTCGGCTTCGCCGGGGGCTATCTCCACCACGAGTTCGTCATGGATCTGCAGGATGATACGGCTACGGACCTTGGCCTTGGCGAGCGCGTCGGACGCGTGGATCATGGCGATCTTCATGATGTCCGCGGCCGAGCCCTGGATGGGCGCGTTGAGTGCTCCCCGCTCGGCGGCGTCGCGTATGTTGCGGTTCGGCGACTGCAGTCCGGGGAAGTACCGACGCCTGCCGAACATCGTCTCGGTGTATCCCTTCTCGCGGGCGCCGGCGACCAGGGATTCCAGATACTCGTGGACCTTGCCGAACGTCGCGAAATACTGCGATTTCAGCCGGTCAGCCTCGCCGGGGCTGATTTTGAGCTGCTGGGCGAGACCGTAGGTGCTCAATCCGTACGCCAGCCCGTAGCTCATCGCCTTTACGTGGGTGCGCTGGTCGGGGGTGATGTCGTCAACGGGGATGCCGTACACGAGGCTCGCCACGTACTTGTGGAAGTCAGCTCCGGAGCGGAACGCCTCGATCAGCGCGTCATCGCCCGACAGGTCGGCCATGATGCGCAGTTCGACCTGCGAGTAGTCGGAGCTCAACAGCGACTCATAGCCCTCTCCGGGCACGAACGCGGAGCGAATCTCGCGGCCCTCGGCATTGCGGTTGGGGATGTTCTGCAGGTTCGGGTCGACGGAACTGAGCCGTCCGGTGGCGGCCACGGTCTGCTCGAACGTGGTGTGGATTCTCCCGTCATCAGGGTTCACCGCATCGATCAGGCTTTGGACGATCTGCTTGAGCTTGTTCGTCTCGCGATGGCGCAGCAGCGCGGTCAGGAATCCGTTGGCGCGCTCGTTGCCGACGGATCGGACCGCGAGATCCTGCAGCGCGGACGCATTGGTCGTGTACGAACCCGATTTTGTTTTCTTGGTCGGCTTGAGGCCCATGTCGTCGAACAGCACGGCCTGCAACTGCTTGGGGCTTTGCAGGTTGACGCGGCTCCCGGCGAACTGCCAGGCGGTCTCCTGCGCGTCGCGAGCGTCGACGGCGAACCGGTCGCGCATCTCGGTCAGGCGCATGAAGTCCACGCTGGCACCGACCTGCTCCATGCCGAACAGCACGTGGGACACCGGCAGCTCGATGGACTGCAGCAGCCTGAACTGCTCTCGTTCGTCGATCTTCGCGGCCAGCATGTCGGCGAGGGCGCGAACCATGGCCATATGAAGCAGATCCTTGCGCTGGTCGGCCGGATCGACGTCGCCGCTCAAGTCCAGCTGCCCCTGCGCGACGTCATCGGCATTGTCCAATTGCAGCTGCAGGAAATGGGATGCCGCCTGTTCCAGCGAATCGGCATGATAGTCCGGCTGGACCAGGTATCCGGCGAGTTTCGTATCGAACCACGGCTCGGCGAGGTCCAGTCCGAGCGACGCGAGGATGTGCGACTGCTCCTTGTACCCGTGCACGACTATCCGGTCGGCGTGCCCGTCAAGGAACCGCTGCAACGCGGGACGGACGCCGGCGATCACGCCGGCTTCCAGCACGGCCGCCTTGCCGCCGACCTCCAGCATCAGCACGCTGCATCCCGGGTTCCCGGGTTTGGATGAGCCTTCGGCATACAGCGCGCAGGTCGATGCCATGACGTCGGCGCAGTGCGCCCGGTTGCGCGGCTCATCATCCGAATTGTCGGCAGGCGAGCCGAGACCGTCTCGTGCGGAGTCGATCCATGCCGCCAACGCCGCCTCATCCGCGATGGTCACGGCCTCGGGAATCCTCAGGTCGTCGGAGGCGTCCTCGTCGTCTGCGTGCTTGTCAGCTGCGTCGCCGGCCTGCTTGCCGGCGTTGAACGACTTGAGCACCTTGCTGCGGGTGCGCGGGCCGAATTCGAGGCTGGTGAACAGTTCCGAAAGCGTGTCGGCGTCCACCTCGCCGAATGTCAGATCCTCGATGCCGATACCGAGGTCGACGTCGCGCCGCAGCGCGTTGACCTTGCGGTTGAGCTTGACCTGCTCGATGTTCTCGCGCAGCGACTCGCCCTTCTTGCCGCCTATCTCGTCGGCGTGCTCGATGATACCCTCAAGTCCGCCGTACTGGTTGATCCACTTCGCCGCGAACCCGTCGCCGACGCCGGGCACGCCGGGGATGTTGTCGGCAGTCTCGCCACGCAACGCCGCAAGATCCGGGTATTGCGCGGGGCTGACATGGTACTTGTCCTCCACCGCCTGCGGCGTCATGTGCTTGAGGTCCTTGAAGTGATGCCCGGGATACAGCACGGTGACGCGCTCGTCGATCAGCTGGAAGGCGTCGCGGTCGCCGGACAGCACCAGCGTGTCGTATCCGGACCGCTCCCCCATCGCGGCGAGCGTGGCGATGATGTCGTCGCCCTCATACCCCTGCTTTTCGACGTAGGTGACGCCCAGCGCCGTGAGCATCTTCTGGATGAGCGGCAGCTGGGTGAGCAGGTCCTCCGGCGCCGCTTCGCGGGTGCCCTTGTATTGCGGCAGCATCTCGTTGCGGAAGGTGCCGCCCTTCATGTCGAACGCGACCGCGAGATGGTCGGGCTTCTCGCTGTCCAGCACCTGGGACAGCATCGTGGCGAAACCCCATACCGCGTTCGTGGCCTGTCCGGCCTGAGTACTGAAATTTTCCGCCGGTAAAGCGAAAAACGCGCGGAACGCAAGCGAGTGGCCATCGACCACCAGCAACGTTCCACGCGTTTTCGTCTGGGCGTCGTCGCGCGATTCGCTCATTCCCCTACTTCCGACGGCTTGGGATCGCCATACTTGGCGATGATGGCCATGGCCAGACGCTTCTTCGGGATGCGCTGATCCATCGAGGTCTTCTGGATCCAGCGGAAGGCTCCCTGCTCGGAGAAGTCCGCCTTGTCCATGAGCAGGCCCTTGGCGCGGTCGACGAGCTTGCGCTCCTCCAGCGTGTCTTCGGCCTTCTTGAGTTTCTCCTCGGCCTTCTTGAGCTGCTCTTCGGTCTCCTTGAGCTTGTTCTCGCTGGTCTCGACGTTGTCGAGCAGGTCGTTGATCTCGGAGAAACGGCCCATCGCGACTTCCAGGGCGGGCAGCAGCTTGGATTCCTCATACGGCTTGGTGACGTAGGCCATGGCACCTGCACCGGTCGCCTGACGGACCAGGTCGGGCTGCGAGAACGCGGTGAGCATCACCACGGGAGCGATGTTCTCGTCGCAGATGACACCGGCGGCGGCGATGCCGTCCATACGGGGCATCTTCACGTCCATGCACACGATATCCGGGCGGAACTTGCGCGTCAAATCGACGGCCTCCTCACCATTGGCCGCCTCGCCGACGACCTCATACCCGTTATCCTCCAGCATGGCCACCAGATCCATGCGGTTCACCGACTCGTCCTCGGCGACAACGACCGTGCGCTTCTTGTGCACGGCGCTCTCGACGGGCTCGCCTTCGGAGACTGCCTTCAGCTCGTCGGCGGAAAGCACCTCCTCTACCTGACCCTCTTGCTCTTGCGTTGAGGTCTTCTTTCTTGCCACCATGCTCACAACCTCTTTTCCACGACACAGTGATTCATCGACAGAACTTCATGTATAACGATAACATAGAGATTCGGCGATGCGGCACTGTGGCTCACCCGATAATGCAACGTGCCCTCGGTGGGACTCGAACCCACACTGCGCAGATTTTGAGGCTGCTTCCTCTACCAATTGGGATACGAGGGCGTTTCTGGCACTCGCGATAGTTTAGCATATCGCTACGTCATTCGTCCATTGCAGGCGTGCCGCGCATCATTCCAGCGAGTCACGCCGGTTCCGTGGACACCATACGCCCCGGCACGCGATTTACGCCGGTAGCATCAACGCCGCGCCGAATATCCCCGCAACTCACCAGCGCGGACCTACAATGGAAACACATAAGAGAACTATCAAAGGTGAGGCTTATGAGCATGGACAGTGACACTTACAGACCCTTCGATCCGTGGCGTCCGACACCGGTCAAGGAGGAGTCCCGCAAGCAAATCGTCGAGACCCATTATTTCAACGTGGACAGGGTCGCGTTCAGTTCGGCGCAGGTCGGCCAGTTCGAACGGTTCATCCTGCATGAGAACAACGGGGACACCGTCGGCGTCCTTGCGGTGACCGCTGACGGGAAGATTCCGTTCGTCGAGCAGTACCGCATCCCGACCCATCGCTGGACGTTGGAGATTCCGGCAGGCCATGCCAACGCGCCAAGCGAGCAGTATCTGGACGTTGCAAGCCGCAAGCTGCGCGAGGAGGCCGGCTACGAGGCTTCGAAGCTCACCCAGTTCACGCGCTTCATCAACACGCCCAGCTTCTCCTCGCAGTACACCGCGCTGTATCTGGCGACGGGACTCAAGGAGGTGGACCGTTCCGCGATCGGCCCGGAGACGCCACGTCCCGCGGTACGCCTGTACACGCAACAGGAGGCCATGGAGATGGTGACCAACGGCACCATCGTTGATGCGAAGACGATTATCGCGATCCTTCGCCTGCATGAGGGACTGCTGGAGCACATCGGCATGTGAGATTGTGCGGTTCGCCTTCCGCACGAGACAGTCGCGCATCTGCCCCGCACCCGCGCGACGACCTTCCGCATCGTCCTTGAGCCGATGCGGTTCCCTGGCGAAAGCGCGTGAGCCCCCGCTCGTTTCGGAGCGGGGGCTCACGCATGAGTATTCGGCTTCCGTCGTCACGTAGCGGAAGCCGAATCTGCTATCGGCTGAAATCAGTCGTTGGCACCGACGGTGTGCACGTAGATGGTGTCGGTGCTGCCAGCGGCGTGCTCGCCCTGAGCGGAGCTCAGCACGACGATCTTGTCGCCGTCGGAGACCTTGCCGGCGTTCTTGAGGACCTTGTCGGTGAAGGCCATGAGATCCTTGCGGGTCTTGTCGTGGTAGTCCTCATCGAGCAGGAAGGCCTCGGTGCCCCAGGAGAGGGCCAGCCAGTGGTAGGTGTGCTCGTTGGTGGTCAGGCCGTAGATCGGGGCGGCCGGACGCTCGCGGGACACACGGTGCACGGTGTTGCCGGTCTGGGTGTAGGCGACGATGGCCTTGGCGTTGAGCTTGTCGGCCAGGTCGACGGCGGCGGAGGAAACGGCGCCGGTGGAGGACATGTCAAGGTTCTTGAGCTCCGGGATGCGGTCGAAGCCGTGCTCGGTGGCGCAGCCGGAGATGCGGCCCAGCGTGGCGACGGTCACGGTCGGGTACTCGCCGCCGGCGGTCTAGTTGGAGGGCTTACTGGCGTCGGCGCCGCACAGACACGCGCTTGCGCAGACCGGAGCCTGCGCACGGGACAGAAACGG
>ENA-OQKF01000477-OQKF01000477.1-human-gut-metagenome-genome-assembly--contig:-NODE-477-length-25343-cov-11.376229_pt1 | contig 25343 bp, 19 predicted proteins | sample MGYA00242617_ERZ504784 | MGnify/ENA primary metagenome ERZ504784 (study PRJEB26092, sample SAMD00036364) | human gut metagenome | host: Homo sapiens | study: EMG produced TPA metagenomics assembly of... | reverse complement strand
CGACGCCACTGGTCAGGTAGCCATAATGCACGGTGGGAATGCCGCCCGTCAGCGCGCGCAAAAACGCGTTGTCGCCAAAACCGCTCACGCGGTGTATGCCCTCGCCCATGCCGCGAACCTCATCGATAGCACGCAGCGCGCCCGCCGCCATGGTGTCGGTCGCGCAGGCGATAAATGAAACATCGGGAGCGACGGAAAGCAGCTCACGGGCCGCGCCATAACCCGAGTCGAGCGTAAAGGACCCCTGGCGAATCAGGCTCGGATCAAGCGCCACGCCCGCGGCGCGCAAGCCGGCCTCAAAACCGCGACGGCGGTCATAACCGGCCGCGCGGTCCTCTTCGGTAACTCCAATATAGGCAATCTTGCCGTCAACGCGACCCGCAAGCGCATGGCCCAGCTCAAAGGCAGCCTCGTAATCGTCGTGATAGACGCACGCCGCGCCCTCGACATTCTGGCCGATCAGCACGATCGGCACGCGGCACGACTCAATCGCCCGACGATGCTCGTCGGTAATCATAGTTGCCACCAGCACAATGCCATCAACTGGGTGGTTTTGGAACAAATCGAGGTATTCGAGCTCGCGATCGGCCGCGTTGTCGGTGTTTGCAAGCAGCATCTGGTAGCCACGGCGACCGAGCACCTGGCCAATACCGGCGGTAATGCGGCTCACGGACTCCGAGTTAATCTTAGGCACGATGACGCCGATGAGCTTGGTGGAACCGGTGCGCAGCGCGCGAGCCTGGCTGGACCGCACGTATCCGGTCAGCTCAATCGCCTGCTTAATGCGCTCGGCCTTGTCCGTCGATATGTAGCCACCGTTGAGGTAGCGCGAGACGGCGGCGCTCGAAACGCCGGCCAGCTCGGCCACATCTTTCATCTTTACCACGAGCACCCCCGTCATTGAAATCGCTTTCACCATGATACCCGTGTGGAGCTACATGCATATCGCAAGACAGGACGTCACGGTCAATTTAGCTGTCGTAGTACGGGCATCGCAGGGCTTCAACTAGAAACTTCGAAATTTAAATGCCGAATCGGTCAAACTACCGATTCGGCACCTCGTTATATTTGCACACAGTGGCAGGCAAAATCCAACTCGAGAACAACTTACTCACTTTGGAAAGACGCATCGCTGTCCGCTGCCAATTCCGAAGGAAGAATTGCCGGCAGCGTCAAAGCCCCCATGGGCGAAAGTCCAGTAACGACCATCAGATAGCTCTTAGCGTGACCATACGCCATGGAAATCGCATTAGAGAGAAGATAACGGCGCGCTTCATCGTCTGAAATGTCGAACGGCAATTTTGTAGACACCGAAATAGCGACCGACACATCAGCGCGCATTTTTTCCTTTGCATCGTCTCTATCAATCAGACTGCCACACACATACAGCTTTAAGTCTGCACGCTCGCCCGCCTTGTTCCTCAATAGATGGACGTCCTGATAACTAACGTCAACTTTTAAATCCATATTCTGGGAGGGCTCATTCTCAATATGAAAAGTTGAGTCGACAACAAACAAATGAACAACCTGAATAGGCGCAATGAAATCCTTGCTCATGCAGCCAAACCTCCCGGAATCATCTCAAAGTCCAATCGTTTAGCCGAGCAGTCGCTGTTAAATGAAGACCATTGTTCTCGGACAAAATTATTAGACGAAGAAAACGGCGCCTCATTCGAATAACTGGAAATGACCTGTGGAATAATTTTGACACCCAGCGCAAGCTCAAACTTTGCGATTGTTTTCAGCGTCATGTTGGGCTGAGAATTCAACAATTTCGAAAGCGACTGAAGACTCACGCCCATACGCTTTGCCAGCTCGCTTTTACTCAAGCCCGAGCGCTGCATCTCGCGATGAACAATAAACTCAATATCTAGTGCGTGCTCATAGGCACGGGTTTCACTCGTTTCCGTTTCCGCGTAAAAGTCTGATAAATCGACCTTAACCATTACAAGTCTCCGTTTCGTAAGCGGGCAAAAAAGCCGACGCTATGACTCCAAAAGCCGCTTTGCTATCGGGGCCAACTGTTTTGCGCGTTTAATTTCTTTGGAAATATTTCCCGAGCCTTGATGGCCCTTAAACCAAAAAAGCAAAACAATCTTGTCCACGCCTTGGCAAATCGCGTAGACCATTTCTCGATTAACCCCATCAAAACCCTTGAGTTCGTATAGTCCAATCTTAGGCTCGATACATCGAAGCTTTGACGTTCCACTGACATCCTTTAGCCCGTAATCATAGATTTTTGAAATCTGATTGATCATTTTACGGGCGGTAAACTTCGTTTTAGGATCAGACATCATCTTCTGAAACTGAGAGTTCTCAGGGGAGGTGGTTAGTTCCCAAAAAGGTCGTCCCTCGGGATCAGCATATTCGACAAGCTCATAGTCACTAGCCAAAGGCCACCCCCTCCGCTTCAGAAGAAACCAAATATGGTTAACTTATAAGTTAAGTTTAGTCAAATTCAAATTTATGGCAAGCCCCAAGCCGTGTTCAAGCAATCTGCATTATTGACTCAGAGAAATGTGGGGAAGAGGCGGCAGAAACTACATTGTCAAATAAGGCCCCCAACGAAGTGCCCGAACTTTTATGGTGACCAACAACATACCTAGAAGGCGAAGGCAAGGCACGCAACCGCCCAGTCACCGTGGCCGGTCTTAGGGAGCGCGGCGGTTTGCGTTGTTGCGGGCTAGGTCTTCTTGGCAGTCTTGATCGCAGGCGTCTTGGAGGACGCGGGCGCAGGCTTGGCGTCCGATTTGGGCGACGAATCAGGCGTGGGGGGCGGGTTTTCGCTGGGCTTGGTCTCATCACCGGGCTTTTCTTCGCTACCGGGCTTTGTATCCCCCGCGGGATTGCCACCAGTGGGCTCACAGGTACCGGGCTGAGTCTTCCCCGCCGACGACTGGGCGCCTGTGGGTTCAATTACCACATGCTAAGCAACGGCCCCACTGGCGTCCATAACACAGGCGGTACCAAAGGCCCCGCCCATCGGCGTCACAAACTGCGCCGACGTAAGTGAGCCACTCTCGCAGGCAGCATCGGCTATGGCGCCGGTCGCGTCCACCCAGGAGGCGTCCACGGCAAACAGGCCATCGGAAGCGTACAGGCCAAAGAAGCGGCAGTCCTCGCCCGATCTGCTGCTAGCAGCAGCAACGTGCGAGCCCGTAGGTTGACTGCGTCAATACCGCTAGATTCGGCCTAGTATCCTATCGGGTCCCAAAAGGTCAATCCAGTTAAAGACGGCAGGCAGCCCGAAACAACATCTTTCATGAATCTCCAGTCTTATCAAGCCCGATCGAACTTGACCGTCAAACCAGATACGGCCCAATCACATCGAATATCTCGCCCACCTTGGTTGCAGGGTTTTGCGCGGATGGTTTAACGTTACCCAGCCCCCTATGGTATGTGACGAGGCGTCCAGCACGCTGCAACGCCTCGCCTCGTTTGCCGTCCACCACCTCGAACAGCCCTGCCAAATTCTTGCGGTACTCAATGCCCAGGTCTTTAGACATGGCTTGAGCGAGGCCACGCTGGCACTCTGCGGCCGACATGGGAGCAGTCGTATATCGAAGGTGCAGAAGGGGCCACAGCTCAAAGCAGGGGTTCGACCACAGCGCATGAAACGTCCTCAATCCATCGGTGAGCTCGGCGCATTTGCTCTCCATCGCATCGAAATCGGATGCAGGGAAATCATCCTTATCAAATACAAGCCACACATGGTCAAACGTCTCAGGAGCATAGCGACAGTGTTCGACAGCGAAGTCAAGTAGGTCGAGAGTATGTTTGCCAGTCCCCTTAACGACTACGGCAACCTTCCGCTCATTTGCTGCGCCTAACGCGGCGCGCACGCCCTCAAAGTATCGAGGCTCAGTCTCCTTGCCCTCGGTCACCACGAGATGGCGCGTCATCTGTACCATGCGAGAGCGTCCCTCGCGCTTGCCGCTGCGCCAGTCCCTCGACTTTTTCGCGGCCATACTAATCCCACTTCTCAATGCGCGTGAGATACGGGTCGGCACCATAGCGGCCAGACAGGTACTGCTTGTCGAATGCCGCGTTCTTGCTGACCAGGTTGCCATTTGACTCGTGGATGTCGGCGAGCGACCATAGCTGGCTCGCCTCCCCCTCGCCGCGTGCGGCAAACCATATCTCGTCGCGGCGAAATACATCGTTTCGCATAGTGGACACGTCCTGAGACGAGAAGATGAGCTGCGCGCCGCTCTTGTTGACTTCGGGATCTTTGAACAGCAGGATCACGTAGCGCAGGAGCTTCGGATGCAACTTGGCGTCGAGTTCATCGACAACGACGGTACCGCCGCGTTCGAGCGCCGCCAGCAGAAACGCCGCCAGCCCCATGAGCTTCTGAGTACCGGCCGACTCCTCGGACAGGCGCAGCTCATAGCCCTTACCGTCCACCTCATGCTTTACGAAGACGCGCTGGCCCCGCCATTCCGGAGCTTTCTCAACCCTAAAGCCATCGATACGCACGTCAACGGCACGCAGAAAACGCGTGATCTCGGGTGAGTCATCCTCATCGAGCAACTGTTCGAGCATCCGCTCCAGGTAAGAGCTGTTGTAGTTCAGGAACACGCCATCAAGAAACCAGCTGGCAGCCTCCTTGATCACCGGCGCGTCAAAGTTGATACAGAGGAACGACAGGTACGGCAGACTCGGGTTGAATCTCGCAGCCGTAACAAGTTTGCGCAGCGTGGGACCGAGCTCGACCTCAGCACCCTCGCGCTCGAACAACATTGCCGTACGCGAAGCTCCCAATTTGCGCCGCCACAGTCCCTCGGACACGATCTCGTCCGCATGCACGGACAGGGCATAACGGTACTCATGCTCGCCCGCGCGGTAGTAAAGCTCGAACTCGGTAGGCTCGAGAGCAGACACATCATCGAACTCGAACGCTGAACAACGGGGTATCGAAGGACGATCGCCCTCTGGCGCATCAGAGCTAGATGACAGCAATCTGATCGGTCTGGCCACAGCCGAACGAACGTAGTCAAGAGCTTCGAGTAGGTTGGACTTGCCGCCAGCGTTGGGTCCGTACACCGCAGCCACCGGCAGAAAGCTCTGCCCATCGGGACACTCGATAAGGGAGCGCTCAAACTCCCTCATCGGCGTCGCTTGCATGGAAAGCTCCGCCTCGTCGCGATAGGACCTATAGTTCCTGAAGGAAAACTGACAAAGCATCGTCCTCAACTTTCCTTTCATTGTTTTGAAAAGGTATTTCAGAGCTTTTCTTTGATTATAGGATTTAAGTAGGCAAAATCAAGTGCTTAAGGCACCTGAAGGCCTAAGGTGCAAAGAACAGACTGAACCACATAACACGGTAAAACATAGAAGAAATGCAGATAGCGTAGGATGGACTACTCGAGTTAATTTCGATTTCGTTCCGAACATCAACCATGTTGATACCGGAAAATGGCGAGAATCATATTTGTATTATGTTCTAACGCATATCAATATAAGCAAGGAAGAAAAGCAAGCAATCCCGAAAGCATGTGAACGAACCCAGGCGCGCGACGAAATCCCAACCGCTTACCTTTCACAGCACTTTTTATATTTTTTCCCACTTCCACATGGGCAAAGCTCATTCCTGCCAATTTTTCTTCCGACCTGTTTCTTAATACAGTACTTTCGCGTCCTGTCTAATGCCGGAATGAACCCTGCTGCATACGCCTTATCCTCCTCGGATAGATTATCGAGTCTATACTCATTGATACATAGTGACTTAACTTTTCCATCTGAAGCGTTGATATCGAGACGAACAATGTTCGGAGCGGCATCATGCATTAAAACCGCCAAGCATTTTCCCCTACAAATCTCATCATCATTCGGCATATTGTCACGATTGACAAAGATACACAGCGGTACATCGGCAGCCTCTTGAGCAGGCAAATCAAGCCTTAAATCAGAAGGCACTCCGGGCTTGAGTCTCGTTGCAATTCCATTAGAGACCACTTTCCTTGTATCGGATCCGCAATTTAATAAAGTGCTTGCAATAGCCCTTCTCCAATAACCAAGGCTGGAGTCATCTAGCATTTCGACTATTTGATCGAACAACTTCGGCGAGGTTTGAACGGGCTTTTCAACCACATCTCCTATATATAAACTATTAAACCAGTCGTCAATCTTATCCCTATATCCAAAGAAGCCTTGAATCCTAAAATTCAAGTCATTATTAATATCGGGACCTGAATCTCTAGCCTGTCTTTCCAGCGTCTGGGTATAGCAATTGTTATCTATATACATACCGAGATGATCAAGTTCATCATTCATGTATAACGCCGGCATTGACGCCGCTGAACGCCTCTGAGCCAGGTAATGAAGAAAAACCAAAGGGTTATTAAAATAACGGGTATAAACGAGAAGATCATCAAGAGAAAGTGCGATTGTACCTTTTGACATCTTTATAAATTCGAGCTTGTCGGCTTTAGAAGCGAATTCATTAAAATCATCTACTGTCACGCAAATTTTAAAAATAGTTCGTATCGCGGCAGAAGAAAACTCCTCCTTAACTTTACCACCCGCATCGTAAAAACGACAAGGACCTCCGCAGCAACTGCGAATATATGCGACAGTTGATTCTGCCTGTCGCGAAGCCTTTTCCAACAACCCCTGGAATGATTTAATGTGTCCCTTTGAGTCGTCAACCGGATCCGTCGGGCAGAATGCTCCCGCCTTGACTTCAACCGCAAGCAAGGCATCTTCATACAGGATTACCAAATCGCTTTCTTGAACATCACGCTTATTCCATTTGGCACCATTACGTGGATGATATCCATTTATGCAGATGGTCGAGCCTGGTAATAACTTCTTAAATAACGCGGCAACCCCATCCTCTGAAGCAGATGCCTGACTTTCCTTCCAGCGCAAGGTAAATTCATTACTAGATCCAACTTCTGAAGCTATGAATCGACTGCGGATGGCACGATAAAAAGACCTATAAAAGTGATCCAAAAAGTTTGCAGCGCAGAAGCAGTAGCTAATGCCGTTAATTCTGATAAATGGCTTGTCAACAATCGGCATAATCCCAAGGGGGTCAATTGAGTTGACTTTTTCGAAATCAGTAACTGACGCAGCCGAAAGAGAGAGGTCCTCAATTAACGACTCAGGCCATTGCGTCACTGCGGCAACGTCATGAAGCGCAGTGCCAAATACCGAGTTGGCAATACGAGCCGCCTCATCTTTAGAAATGCCGTCAAATGAATGCAGGGGCTCCTTTTGCCAATTTTCGTATTGTTTTCCAAGCTCATTGAAAGCGGCTGACCAACCAAGAGTAAGGGATGTCATCAACGCAACTAACCCATTAATTACACCTATAGCCCCAACTCCGTATACCTCTTTAATTAAAGCGTCTTGTTTACTAAGCAGTAGAGTTAAATAGTCCTCTTCAATAGCCTGATAACGCCTACCCCGCAAGGATTGATATGTCTTAGACTCTATTTGATATCTAATTACATCATCGGACAATCCGGCATTCTTGCCAGCAATATGCACATCGGAATATCGGACAAGGAATGCCCGATTCAAAACTTCAATGATGGACTCTGCACAGGCCATCGTTTCCTCTAACCGAGATGTTGCCGAGCTATCCACATTAGAAAACTTGCCCCGTGCCGAAACAAAAAGAAGGCAAGACTGCAGGTACTCTGGAACAAGGTTAGCATTATTAAAGTAAAGCTCATCAAAGGCATCATGCTCATCTTTATCGAACATATCGGTGAATCGCATATGGGCTAAAAAACGCGAGTACCAAGCTGACCTAAGCATAATCTCTAAAGGATCAAGCGTCTCAATTAGGGCCACCAACCGACTTCTGCGCTCAAAAATATCAACTTGCAGCTCCTCGCGCGCACTTTTTAAGGCATCTACATCGGTTTTGATTGCGTTCCCCTTCATCTACAACACTCCCGAGCAAGCAAGTGATTAAAACAAGATCATGCTAGCGAATCACTGGGACATAAAACATCTTACTTGTTGCACAATTGACCGTTTGATAAGCAAAAGCAAAAAGCAGAAGCAATCTACCGCCCGCAAACTTCACTCCACTTCATATGTACTATCGAGAAAAGGAGCGTCGACGACCGCTGAAGACCCCCTCCCAACCTTGACAAACCTTCTGTGCTATAAGCCTAACTGTCCGCAACAGCTTGCCGCTCAAGCTGCACCTTAAACCCGGCAATCAGCTTGTCACAGGTTTCGATGATTCCTGCCGGAACCGTATTGAACTTGACGGGATCAAACTGATACGCCATGAGGTTTTCGATATGGAAGTATTCGTTTGCAAATTTGAACACCGTCTCATCGATATTGGCACGATTGCAGACCTGACTCATTTCACCAGCATTGTTGTCAGCGAGTAATCTAAACGCGCAGATTTTCTCAACGGGTGAAGGCGCTTGATCATAAACGGACAGCAGCTCCGCATTTCCAAGCTGGCTCAATAAGTCTTGGTAGCTAAAGTCCTTTAAACCGATATCCTCAAGCTGCTTTTTTGCTTCCTTCCACTCTTCGTCAGTAAGCTCTTGCTCACGCATCGTCGCAACTTCCCGACGATGCATCAAACTTGATAAAACATGCCAGGCAGGCGACTTTCCGTACGCAATTTCAACCGCTCTCCTAGCGAGCGCAATTCTATAAGGCAGGGATGCATCGCTCGCTACGATTGCCTTAAAGCACTGTACGGCACTATTAAAATCATTATCCTCAACAGGTATTAGAGACAGCACTCCGCCATCGTTGCGCACATAGAAACAAGACGTATCGCACAGAAGGGACCTATGAACTTTGCCGATCATAATGAGCGTTTCAAAGTCATGGGTTAACAACAGCGTTGTAATCCCACGACAGACACCCTTTAATTTCGAGAACAGCCTTTGGAGAATCGCGTACTTCTTGTTTTGATCAAAGGAAGAAATCGGGTCGTCGAGCACGACCATGTCCGGCTTTTCGCTTTTAACCTGAGCGGAAAACAATGCAATCGCAAGCGAATTACGCTCGCCAAAGCTTAGATGCGACTTTAAATCCTCGACTTTCATCTCGAGCCCGCGAGGCTTCAGCGAGACGGCACAGCGAGTCCCATCTGGCGAAGCGATTGAGATCTCGTAGGGAAATCCTGCGGACTCCAGAAAAGCATTCATATCAGCCATCGACGCCTTGATGGATTTTCTTAACGCTGCGCTTTGACGACCGATGGCAATTTGGATGTCCCTCACTTTGGATGAAAGCTCGTCCAGCACAGCATTAATGCTATTGATGCGTTCAATCGCGAATTGCGAATTCATCTTTTCGAGAAGCTCGACATGGATTTTTAAGCCTTCAAAATAGTCGGCATCTTTTTCTTCATCCTTCAAGAACGAATAATTTAATTGCTGAATTTTCTCGAGCTTAGCCTTAAGACCCTCCGCATCTGCCTTGATGCAGGCAAGAAAGGCTTTATTCTCGGGATTGGGCTCTTCTTCTAGCTTCCCGTGTAAAATCGCGTCAACCTGCGCACGGGCGTTTTCGCTAAGAAGCACCTCTGCTTCCCCAAAGGACTCAATCGTTTTTGTACAGCTATCAATATATTTTCCACCGTACACAGTCTGCATTTCGTTACATATTTCCAGATCAGACTGCTCGAGAGTCTTGCCGCAATATGGGCATACGCCCCGCGAGTTATATTTACTGCCTTTGTCACGCCACTGCAGCCAATCCTTGGCATTATCTCCTTGAATTAGTGGGCTAAACGACTCAAACTTTGGAGAAACATGCTCAATAAGGTTTCCCGTTGTCACGATGCCTTTCGCAATTGGGCTAACCTTCGAATAGGTCTGCTTAGAAACCTTCCCAAAGCAAGACAGTAAGTTATTAACTGTAGAGAGTAACTCAGCCACCTTGCCCTCATCCCGCAACCTTTTGACGGCATCCGCCAGCAACTCATCTGTCACTTTTGCAGCCTTACGATACTCGGGGGTATCGACAAAGATCTTGTATCCGTTTTCGATTAGCTCCATGTCGCCCTTAAACAGCGTGCTATCGACATAGTCTTCATTAAATACGAGGATATTCGCATCCGACGGCAAGCCCTCGACAGATGGCAGAGATTCTGAGGCATAGGGTTTCAACACTTCTAACGTCTGCCAGTCATCGCCGTTATATAGCTGGATCGCTTTTGCAACAGAGCTCTTACCGGAGCCATTCATTCCGTGCAGAACAGTGGTTGCATTGGTTTTTAGCGTAATAGTTGCGCAGTCAATGTTGTTACAACAGGCAAGCTTTACGACAATCGGTTCAGACATTTGATCTCCATGGAAGAGGCGTTTGCGTCTTATTGATTATGAATCCGCAAGCAAACAAACTGCCCACCAACTCCGCGAGCCACGTTTTTTAATGGACGAATGGCTGTAAGCAGGACAGTCTGGGTCGGCATTAGAAAGACCAACATGCGGCAGCGCTGCGAAATCAGCCGCCAGCAACAAATTGGCACCGGGATATGTCCGGACTAATCAGACGATGGCAAGAAGGCGCCGAGATCCACGTTGTCCCGGCGCCAAACCTACGCCTAGTCATTCGCAACATGCCAGCGAATAAACCAGTTGGAATCACTCGAGAGCTCACCAAGTAACTTCTGTTCGAGAGTAGCATCATCGAATTTCCCCTCCTTGCATAAGCGCACAAGCTTAAATGCAACATTAGGGGAAACATCGTGTAACGATTGAAACGCCAAATCGCTAAAAGAGCTCGCTTCCCATCTACGATAGCCTGCAGCAACGCTATCAAGCAATATTGCACGCACAGCAGAGTCCTCACTAAGCATAACGCTCGAACAGATTGCAGAAACGACGCCACGGTATTGATCGCAGATAGCATTACAAACAATCAGCTGCTCAAGTACTTCTAAAAACGCACGCTGACCGGCGGCAGTAAGGGCATCAAATTTAATACCAAATGTCAGGAACTCTATGTCTGTTGCAAAGCCGGTAGCAACTTTTAGAGCTAAGCATCTTACAGACCATGCACATGAGTCCATTGATATAGGCTCTCTAAATACCGGGTCTTCGGGCCACTCATCCGGAAGTTCAGAAATTAAATCCGTCCAACCGACGGGAAGTGCCTTTCCATCACGCACGCAACGACATACAAACTTATTTAATACGGACATAGCCTCTCCTGCAGAGCAGGGTGATCCTTGATATGTCGGAAGCCCTTTAAGACAATGCTCCAGCACGCCAGCCAAGGATGCGTTAAATGACTCAGAAGGGACATCATCGAGTGAACGACATAGCAAAGAAGAGGGGCGAATGGAAAACCCTGAGTGAAAATCAGAACGATTATTCGAATCAAATTGCCTGCGCAATTCATCGATGCAAGCCATCTCCGTATTATATGCAGGAGATTTATTGTCTAAATAACAACCCCGTTCAACAGTGGAAAGGCGCTCCACTTGCTCTTCACTCAAAATAGAAAAGCCACAACACTTCTCAACACATCCGAATACGCCAGCAGAAAAATTGTTTTTAAGCAGTTCATCGGAATTCGATTTAAGGCTACTGCCCAGTTGATCAACGAGCCCATTGTCGATTTTGTCTAAATCCATTCCGGCAATAACGTTCGACACATCAGAAGCGACGGTATATAAATGTTGATCGACAATCCGACAAAGTAGGCTTACAAGCGACTTCTCATCAACCCGCATCTTGATCATGCCGATGGCTTTGATCCATTTTGATTCGCATTGCCGAAAATCATCTGCAACATTCAACGTGTTCCAAGCATCGCAAATAGTATCATCCGAAAAATAAGGCGCACACTCCTTAATGACGACGGAGCTCGTACTCGGACGATATGCCTGCGCCGTTAAAGAAGTCAGATGCCACAGTTCCTCGGCACACGACGGAAGATACGACCTCAAACCATCGCTCTTATAAGCAAACCTATTCTCGAAGCCCTTAGCATCCCCCTGAAGAACAAGCAGTTTAATTCCCTCAAGCTCAAGATCGGGCCGATTGTAAATAGAGGAGTAGTCGATAAGCGAATTAGCAAGCAGGATGCGAGAGTATAAGGCGCTCGATATACTCCCGCATAATATTGAACTAAATAACAAACACGATATATTCGACATGACGGAAGCAAGGCTAGCGTCATGTCGAATCGTTGTGTAAGGATTAACCGCCCTCGCCTCTCTCGAAGCGTTTAAGACAGCAGTCCCCACCTCCTCTTCGAACTTAAGCGCAAGGGGAATATAGGCTGGAGCGGAGAGTGCATCGATTTGTTTCTGAATTGACCACTGGGTGCCAAATCCATATTCGGAAAGCATGCCAGCGACAGTCCGCTTGTCAATTAAACAATTTCCATAAGCCCAACAGTCTTTCGATTCAATTGAGTCACAGGCACGTTGGAGAAGTTCATAGCACTTGGAATAGCGACCTTCAATAGAAGCATCGAGGGCGTCAAGCCTTAGTGAAAGAGTATCTCTGGGAATACCGCTGTCTTTCATAATTTCTAGAATGCCAGCCTTGAATGCAGCGACCGAAAAGGGGGTGCCATATAGAAGCCAATTGACCGCTTTCTCGCCAAGAAAGAAGAGATAAGGATTGTCAGACTTTCTCTCAAGCCAATCAGCATGGTAGTTAAATTTTTTTGAAATCAAGGCAACCGAAGAACCGAAAGCATCGAGAACATCTTCGGGAATAGAGACAGGAGCAATATCAGTAAAAACCGCCGATCCACCATCTTCAATTTCAAATCGTCGATTGTGAAACAAATCGACCATCACGTTGTTAAGTTGGTCCATCAGATAAGGAACAAGGCCTGAATCATTCGGCCGCCCTACATACGTGCACGCATCCATTTCTCTGGCATAACGAAGCAGAGACTCGATTTCCGGCGACGTCCCAGACTCAAGCTTAACAAGTAAGAGTGGCTTTCTGAGCCTGATAGCATGATAAAGCTCTCTGCTAGTCCCTGGCCTCAACTCTGATCGTATAATTCCAATTACTATATCGCTTTGCGCCAAGCGATTAAGATAATAAGAGGATGATGGCTCAATGCTCGCATGAAACTCGATGGCAAAGGGCTTAAAGATATCCGATTTCAGCAAAGCGCAATTAAGCTCGTTCCTCAGCTGCTGCCAGCTAAAATCGTCTTCATCGCGCATCGAAGAGCTAACAAACACCTCAATACGGTCACGATCAATAACCTCAGCGTCCATCTTGTTAGCACCCATATAACCTCCTAATGATCGAGTAGATCCATAGAATAACAAGCGGCGCGGACCAATTGTGCTGACGAGAAAACGGTCGCTACAGCGCTCGATTCAATAGTTTATATCGCCAACGTCTTACAACTGAACTGGCCTGGACCGCTCGATGCGCGCGAAACAGCAAGTCGGCCATTCTTGAACTATTCTCAGTCGCTACTCGTGGAGGGTTGCACCTCATCATCACTCCCCCTCTTCTTGCACAGCACATCTATCGCGTGTTCACCCAAGATCGCCGTGGACAGCTTCAGCGCCGCACCCTTAACGGTGTTGAAGAAGTTCTCAAGAAACGGTGCGTTCATGTCGTAGTAGTTCATGTTCCTAAACAGTGCATAAATCGCGAGGAACGTTTGGGCAATGACCGCTACGACAGTCATTGCAAGTGCGTTATACGGAGACTGGGAAATCCAGATCAAGGGCCTTAAGCAAAGTTGAGCAAACCATTCTCCGACGAACAGCGATCCATCTTGGGCAGTCTCGATAAACCCATAGGGCAAATAGTTGCGCATGAGGAATTCGATAACAGATAGGTAAAAATCAGAACAGACAAGCGAGGCGACCAATGCAACGCACTCAACAATAATCAAAACAATTGAAACAGTGAAAACCATGCTAAGAACACCCTTGTTGGGCACACAATCAGCCAAAGTAAACAGTACAAAACTTAATCCCAAGGAGAAAAAAGAATAATAGCAAGGAAGAAGCCAAATGGAGAACCAGTGCAAAAGAAGGATCGCAAGCAATGCTGTCCAGTTCCAAGGCTCAATCAAGCTCCACCGCACCCGCAACGGGTAAAGGTCACACGCTCTCGAACCTAGTCGATAGCCAAGATACGCGATATGGGGCTTTTTGAATTCAACTTCATGAGGTTGCTTGATAGACGGCCAAATAACCCCTTTAACATCCTTCTTTGCTTGCAGGCAGCTCATAGCAGAAGCCCTCTTGGCCGCAGACGCCTCATAGCTCCAGGTTATATAAACAAAAGCACAACCATACAAGGCGCAGGCAACAATCAAGAGAAGCAGCATGCCTACCCTATAAGGAAACTCCGAAATTCCACCGGACACGAGTCCGAATAAATACGGGTCAAATGCAAAAAGACCAAAGCAAAAACGTAACGGATATCCATAAAGAACAATCCTAAGAGTACCAAAGCACATCTTAATGACATCGTGCGTGCGCGATTCCTCTTTAGGATCAATGTATCCAAAGTATTTCGCAGATTTAAATGTATTCATCCCGCTCAAGGACGGCGAGTCATCATGACGCCGAACATACTCGCTCCAAAGCCGCTCGCCTTTAGCCCTAGCTCTCTCATAGAAGCAGGCAATAATGAAGACCAAAACGTATGCAAAGCCCAAAATAAAGGCAAGGTAAGGGTCACCGGGAACCGGATGACCATATAACGTGGCGCCGTCTGCCCATATAGTCGCACAAACCAAGAATGCAGCAATCGCTTTAGCAACTACAACAAGCATGGCAACAATTATTGTATGCCGCTCATTACCGCCGCCAAGCAAAGGTAGCCTATTCCTGCCTTCGCTCTGCGGGTTTGTCCTGTCTTCCGCAATGCCCCTAATATCATTGATGAGATAACGCGCTTGGTAGCCACAGATGTCAACGACAAACACAAGCAAGAAGAACCGGAAGAACCACTCTCCAAGAGTGTAGCCTCCTCCCAGGGAAGAACCCAACAAAGCCCCGCCTAAATAAAAGAAGCTTTTCATTGAATCGCGAGGACGCGTGTACAACAGACGAAGGAATTTACCTCTAAATTGCGAGAAGTAGTGACCCGGCCTATTATCCTCAGACACCCCGCCACTATCCGCTCGATATTCCTTAGGGGCACCATTTACATTAAGGTCTAATATCTCTTTAAACGTCAGCCGACTAAAGTCAGTAGCTATGAAATAGCAGTACAAAAGATATATTAGAGCGGACATAACAACCAGCGGCAGTAGAAGCCTGACCCATTTATTATGCACGGTAAGCAGCAATAGCAAAGAAAGCAAAACGCACCCGATGACAAGCGATACGAGTGCAAGTGCAAAATGCACATAGTGCCTACGCGCACCCCTATTTGTCAGATGATGAATGTTAGCAGTAATCAAACGAGAAGAAAACTGGTTCCAGCCCAGCGCAATATTCTCATCGCCCGTTGGCACTATCTCGGAAATCCTCTTTTCGATCATTTCCATATAGTGATAGCGAAACATACGTTCCTGACCGATGCTGGAGCCGTAAAAACCCGCTACAAGAATCACACAGGCTGCAATCGTAGCGATTCCCTCATTCTTCCAGGGAATCGAATTTTCAGAAGCGCCAAATCCGGCCGCAACAGAATACAAAATGGCGAGCGCAGCAATACAAGCAACAAGGACCTGAACGATATGATCCAAAGACACTCTCTGGTCCTCGCGGGCTTCATCAAGCTCAAATAGAAGCCACTCAAGCTCTTCTTGATTGCCATCTTCTTTAGGGTCACTCATACTTGGCATCCTTATAAGAAAGGGACGAGCAGTTCGTACAAATCACAGCGCGCTCAAGCAACAAAGAACACAATTGCTCGACCCCTACGAGTAATACTGGAAACACCGGTTCTTCGCTCAGCAACAATTAAAGAACGCTATTGATCGTTAGCACCCAAAGATAGGTTAACCGGCATGGCAACTCCCAATAAACAATCGACCAAATTGAAAGGTCAACAAACGGATGTTAACGTCATGCACCTGGCAGTGAACGCCCGAGGTAATAGTACTCCCTGACACTTTTGAGGAGCGCAGCACTCTAATTTTTTTCGTCAACCGGCAGTCTAAAAACATGCTGTCAAAGCACAGCTTATGGTCTACCTAAGTAGTGCGCCCAGAAGGTGAAGGAAATGGAGACAACCTTAATGAATTATGAAATCAGAAACGTCTGCACTCTGGTGGCGATTGTTTTCTAATTAGATAGTATGTTTTTTGGAGTCTTTGCCGTGAATCTCTCCTGACAACATTGGTACCGCGATGAAGCTGTTGCGAGTGCGGTTATATGCGACTCGACGCCCCGATAAAAGAACTGACGTTTACTGATGGCCACACCTTGAAGCTACGCAAAGATTCAATCGTCGTGTTCGTTGGACCAAATAATGCAGGAAAGACAGCCTGCTTGCGCAATATCTACTGTCATCCATCAGGCGACAGTAACTGCAACTTAGTTTCCTCAATTGATTTCACAAAGACTAGTCTCGAAGATGCGCAATCACTATTGGATGAGATCGCAATTGTAAAACCTGACAACAGGCTGACTTCACAGTTCTTCGCACCATTTGCGACTTACCAAGCTATGGATCTGAAAGGCTCTTGCGTGTCGATGGCGTCGCCAACAAACCGAAGTCCGTCAACCATCCCTGGCAATAATTCAGATATAAGCTATACATAAGAACTCGATTAAATAACAGGCTCATTTAACGCCATAAAAATCGGTAAGCCGTGAGGAAAGAAAAGGCGCCGGAATCCAAGCCAGCCCCGGCGCCAATACAATTATTTGAAACGAAGATGAGCAAATTATCTACCAATGAAGTCAGACATGGGACAGCATTTAAGGCAAATGCCACATTCGCGACATTTATCACCATCAACAATAGGAACAACGTACCCATATTTGTCACATGTAGGTTTAATGGCGTTGAACGGGCACGCCGCTCTACAACACAAACAACCGCAGCAAAGAGAACTTTCTATAACTACTTCCACAGTCTGCTTATAATCCATTATCCCTTCCTCACGATTCTCTTAATTGAACCATAAAGACCAGAAGGTAGTATCTGTTTTGCAAGACGTTTAACTGTCAACCTCGGCTTAAGGGTAGTATCAAACAACACCTCAAGATCTCCATAAGACCTATGGTTGGCAATCGCGCAAAGCAGATCGTCCCTCGTTGTTGGCCTAACTGTCGGGCTATTCAAGTTATGGTTTTCTCTAGAGGCAAGCTGCATATTGGAAACAGCATAATTGCATTCCCTAGAAGAATACTGCTTAAAAAACTGTACCCCCTTCAAGCTGTTAATCAAGAGCAGGGAAACACCATTCGGGTCGTAAAAATCAGGATGAGCAGACTCAATACCCCAGTAATCTCCTATCGTAAAGTCAGTTACACGCTCACGCTTGGAAAATGGGCATTTATAGCATGACTCTCTGTATGTCTCTCCCCTGAGAAAGGCTGCATAATATGGATCATTATCGCCCGGCTCACATACCTCTATTTTTTTACCGTTCCGATAGTAGTAGTAGTAGAGACCCCAACCTTTTTTCTTCGTACGAAAACGAAATGAGTGGATTCCATCATCCGCCTTTCGCTTGCGTGCCAACCAGAGTTGATGGGCTCGAAATAGTTCATTATTCGGAGCACCATGACAGATAAGGTCACAAAGTAGCAATTGGTTAAGCCGAGAATCTGAACGCAACTTCATCTGGACGTATGCCTGCACAGCTGCACACTGGCATGGAAGCCCGACAAACATTACAAGCCGGTCTGATTTTAAGCATTCAACCACGGAATCAAATATCCCAGAGATATCACTTTGAACATAGGCACTGCCCTGCAGGCTTGCTAGCTCCTGAGAAGTTTCTGCCTTTTCATGAGTAACAAAACCCCCATCATGCATTTTTGCCCCAAAGACAATACCACCCAGCGCAATAACCGGTCGAGCCAGGACAGAGAACGCACCACCAGAAGCAGCACGCTGGAGCGACACTTCATCTCGATCTTTAATGGCATAAACAGCAAGAGGTTCATGAAATTCCATTAACTACCTCCTAGAAACTTTTGAAGAGATTGCCGATAAGAGCGTGGAAATTCTAGATCTGTAGAGCATAAAAACACCGAAGATAGAAAATATGAGGGTCAGAGCATTTAAACCAAATGACTCAGAGAAATAAGCTGCAGAACAAACACTCAAAAGCACTGCCGGAAGAAGTAACGAACGCAGCTTAACAGAAATCCCCATTTTCTTATCAAGAATTGCGCACCGAATGACAATGTTCAATATGAAAGAAATTAAGACCGATAAATTTGCGCCAAAGCAGCCAAAATACTCAGTTAAGGGATATACGAGAATGCCATTCACGATACAAGAAATAACCATCGATACGCCAATAGTCTTTGTATCCTTGATGACATAAAAGATGTTTCCAATGAAAGTAGAGACCGCACTCGCAACTGCTACCCAAAGAAACGAAGGCACAACAGAATAAGCAGTTGAATATGACGAACCCACGAGAATAGGAAATACGAGGGAAATCATCGGAAGAAGAACAGCTGTACTCGACAAGAGAAACCCAGTGTATTGTGAAATCGCACGAGAATAAAATGAAGCGGGCTTAATTTCACTCGTAAAGGCAACATCCTGCCAAGCGAGTGTAAAACAAGTCGTTGCCAATGCAACCGTCGATCCAAATTTTGAACCAATCGCAAAGATACCATTTGCAGAAAGCGAGAGCACCGCCGATACTGCAACGCGACTCAAACTTGTAAGAAACCAGTAAGCAACAGAGTTAATGCCCAACGGAGCAGAATAAATGAATAAATCACGTACCTGGTTCACATCCGGCTTATGAATGTGCTTCCACATTTGCAGACGCCAAAAAAGATACACGCATTGAATCGTAAAGCCTGCCGCGTACGAAATATATAAAGATTCATAACCCCAATGAAGGAGCAAAATCAAAAACAGGTTCAGGCACACATTGAGCAAAGTGCAAAGAACACCCGAAACGGCAAAATCGACATTATTTCCCTTGCCTCTGGCGATACCGGAAAACATTGACTGACAGTTAGTTGTCACTCCGTAAACCAAAATCCAACCGAGAGACGGTATATCAATGAAAAGAGAAAGACCGAGGGCAATGAGTATGTACAGGATAGTCGAAGCGCTAAATATTACCCAACCGGATGCGATTACTTTCCAGGGTGACTCTCCCTTTAGATCGTCACGCATCATACGCATGACACTTGACCAGATATCACAATATAAAAACGAGGTCAGAAGAGTGGCGTAGGTAATCGACAAGTCATAGTAGCCATAGTCCTGAGTGGGAAGCACATTTGTGTAAAGAGGAATTAGCAATAGAGTAATAATCTTACTCATCGAGCTACCCACGAAAAAGATACCAGTCGATTTCGCAAACGAAAGAAATCCAGAACTCTTGCTGTTAAATGAGACTTCTCCCAAACCAACAACGCCTCCTCAAGGAATGCGACGCTCTTTTTTCTCATCTCATCCAATTTCTCAGCAGCATATTCAAAGTCAATCTGGCGTTCATACATAGCAATGTCCTGTTGGGAGTTCAGCATTCGATCCTCCGTGCCGGTCAGCGCAAGAACACTTGCAATGCGAGTGCTGAAACGTTCGGGAGCAATGGCAGTAAATGGAATTCCAAAATTCAGCGAATACGCAGTTGCATGAAAAGAGTCGGTAATCACATACGAGGCATTGAGGAATAGACCGACAAACTCTTCAACAGACGGGGCAATAAGCGTCTTGGCAGATTTCATAACATCATAGATACCGTATGAGATTTTAACCACATTCAAGCCATATTGCTTCGCAACCGCCTCAACGTAGTCAACGAAGGACTTGCTCTTATTAAGTTGGTATACAAGCAAATAAGGTCCGTCGATTCCCTCAGGCATTCTGCCAATTTTCTCCCACTCATGCCTATTAAGCATGAGTGTAGGGTCCAAGACCAATTGCGCATCGTTAAAACCTAGATCATTTAAAATCTCAATGCCTGATGATTCACGCATGGAAATCGCTTTATACTGCGATAAAGCCTCTTTCATCAAAGGCTTCTCCCAATCATCAACTTCATTCCTGCCGATGCTTGCTGCAAACGCAATGCGCGGCTTACCTTCCGGAGCGAAAGTAAGGTAGAAAGGCTTTTCAAAGCCATTATTCCAGACACTATTCCAAACCTGGTCTGAGCCAGTGCAATACACATCCGCTACAGGCGGATCAAGTTCAAGTTCATCAGCGGAACGATACATGCGCTTAGAAAGATTAAGGTACTTACGCCTAAAATTATCAAAAGGCTTTCTTTGACGCTTAACAATTGCCCCCATAGGGATGGAAAGTAAACGCTTCAACCAAGGAGCTCTATCCCAAATGCCCTGGAATTTCTGCATTCTTCTACCCATAAATGCTTTCTCAACTGCATACTCAGGCAGATTATCTGCTCGATAGTAATCAATAACCTCAACTTCCCATCCGAGCGATTCAAATAGTTTTTGAGTCGCAAAGGTTTGCAAGCAGGACCCGTAATTTGAAACGGTGTGCAGGGTAATCAAAGCAACTTTTGACATAAATTATCCTTTCTTAGCAAGATAAACAGCTTTGTAAACAGGCCTCGCAAAACAATATGTAATAGCCTGTATTTTTTTGAAGCCAGGAATATCCTCATTCCGGATAACGCTTCCGAGAAAACGTTTTGGCTCCTTTAGAACAACATTTGCGATTTCATTCGGCATTTCGAGGTCTCTTACGGCAAACGCATTGTAAACAGCGACCTGAGAAAAAAAGCATGAGGTCTCAGCGACATTAATCAAAGCAGGCACATGCCTGCGGATATAGTCGAGCTGTTCATGGGATGCCTCAATTGGAAACACGTTAACACGAGAACTTCTCGATATACTTCCTTCTCTATGCCGATAGTAATATAACGGCCTATCCTCATAATAAGAGCAATTTGATCTTAAAATTAAGCGATAGCACATGAATTGATCTTCGGAGTTCTTGCCTTCCGGAAACGCCAGGCCTTTAAATAAGCTGGCAAGAAATAACTTTCCGTGCATTGACATATCAAAGGAACGGTACGAGTTTAGAGCTCGAGCAGCCTCAATCGGCCCAAGGCGTTTACTTGTAAAAGCCGGACGAATTTCATGGCTAGTCTGTCCACCGCAATCGATATATCGCCCAGAAATGGAAATATCGGCATTAAACTCATTGACATTTGAATACATAACAGATAAATAGTCAGAATCAATGTAGTCATCTGAATCAACAAAAGCGATATACATACCATTCGCCGCAGCAACTCCAGTATTGCGCGCGCCAGCAAGACCCCTATTCGCTTGGTCAATAATCCGAATGCGCGAATCCTTTTTCGCATAATCAGCAAGAATCTCTCGCGATCCGTCCGTAGAACCATCGTTCACCGCTATTACTTCAAAATCGGTATAGCTTTGCGCAAGAACACTATCTAAACAATCAGGCAAATAATCCTCAACGTTATAGACAGGGATTATCAAACTTATATTAGGAGATCTCATAAGGAGCCTTTCATTAATATAGAGTGATATGGGACGACGTTATTGCCATTCCACATCCCGATTGTGATAGCGATATACACGATATATAGAACAACAATCACCAACTGAATCAGGAACTTCAATTTGATATTCGATATCGAATCGATTGCCAGAGGCAGAAGAATTACAGAAGGCAGAGAAAAAACCCAGCGCAAACGCTGAGAAAGCGGAATCAGACCGGATAAGATCGCAATCGATGTCGCAACAAGCTGGCACCAGAGAAGAATACGATAGCGTTCGGAATAAGCACCGCCATACAGCTTAGGCACAATCGCGGAAAATAATAGGACCACGACATTCAACGCGATAACGACATTCCCACTTTCGCCCGTATCAAAGATGGATCCGATATAGCCAGCGTATTGAGTTTTGGCAATGATGGAATTAACGAAAGATGCAATGGGGACCTTAAGAAGTAAAAATCCCAACACCAAAACCAAACAAATGCATGGACTAATTTTAAGACGCGGAAAATAGTATGCAGCGATAAATACAAGCGAACTTGAGTGAAACGTGCTCGCTATCGCAACGCAGACCGCAAATTTAACCGGATCCCTCTCCTCTATATAACGAAGCGAAAACAACAAAATGGAAACCGCAAGCATCTGCCTCATGGCGTTCATGTAGATAAACAAATAAGACATCCCAAATAGGAGGAAGACGGAGAATACGGGATGAGAAGATTCACGCATAATGGCAGCATATGTTAACGCGAAAAATGCTACAGAACACACCAGGAATACGGGCAGAGGGTTATCTGAAAAACGAGCGACAAGGTAATTGAGGGCGTAATACCCGAATTCCATTTCCTGGAACCCCAAACCCGAACGCACACGATAGAAGTAAGGCACGTAAGTATAAAAATAATCTTGCCCAACACCATAACGAAAGCCAGTAAGAATAATGAAAACAAGTGCGGAGGCGACAACGCCCCAGCGCGAATAATCTCGTCCGTCGCGGGCAGAGATTGCAGACCGGGATGTCGCCGCCACTGAGCTCAAAGGCCTCTGAGCTAGTAGCATAAAACCAACCGCAAGCAGAAGGCTAATCCAGTATGGAGCCAATAGACTCAAACCTCCCTGTAGCAGCAGCCAAATAAAAATCCGTCATCTTTTTCGTGTTATCCCTAAAATCAAAACCGTGAATAGCGGCGCAATCTGCATAGGCTCTACGATTGATGCACGATGATGCGCCAACGATTTGTTGTGCCCAGGCAACGGGACCAGCATTCAAATCTAAAAACTCTGCAATATCAGAAATGACAACTTCTTTCGTAATCTCAGAGGAAAAATAGCTCGGTAAACCGCTGCACTGCGCCTCAATTCCCACCAAGGGAAGGCCCTCGAACAGGGAGGGCAAAACAAATGCATCCATAGCTGAATAGTAGGCCTGGGGCTCATCAGTAACAGATTGAAAGATAACCTTGCCATTCAGCCCTTTACTAGAAACGAGATTTCGTATCGAGCCCTCACGTTCGCCGGTACCCACCAGCAATAGACAGCTATCTGGTTTTAACCGAACAATCTCTTCAAAAATCTCAATCAAAAACTGATGATTTTTCTGCAAATTAAAGCGACCCATATGACCAACCAATAATTGTCCCGGAACAATCCCCAAGCTGCGCCTAATACGATCGCGATCATCTTGATTAAATGAAAACCGCTCAGAATCAATTGCATTCTTAGCTAAATAGAATTGTCTATCGCCAAAAAGATATTTGCCCGCTTCTGTAGAGCACGCAAGGCGAATATTCGCGTGAATTCCAGCAGTCTTAAAGAGCAGTTTTTTTGTATACCCCTTTGGTGTTCGAAGATAGGAAGCTCCATGGCTATGTGCTATGCGGGCACGTACGCCAGCTTTCTCGGCAGCAAACAGATAAAGACCCGCAAGACTCGCGGCATGGCCATGAACCACATCCCAATTGTTTTCAGAGTACAACCTCTTTAGCTCGCGCCAATAAGAGATAACATTCTTATTATCCAAAACAGGCAAACGATAAATACGGCCTCCAAGCTCCTCTATCTCATCATCGAAGAACCCTCGTGAATTGTGATGGACTAGAAAGTCAAAATGCACCGTATCGCGATCAATAATCCGATACATATTCATGATGTAGTTTTCAATACCGCCAGAATTCATATCTGGAACAGCATGAAGGACTTTAATCATCGCTCCTCCTGAGCATATTCGTATATACAAACCCACGTAGGCAATTGGGCATCAGGCAAACAATCAGTTGGGGCAAAAAGGAGATCAGGAAATCTGCTACCGTAAAATAGCCAATACGCAACTGAGCAGATTTGAACTTCCAAACATGAGCCAAATAACCCAGGCCTCCGCGCCTCTCATAAAAATCAGGACTAACTCTCATGGCCACAAGCGTTTCGTGAAGATTCTCAGCTCGGCAACCAGCTGCAAGCATTCGGTTAAATAAATCCCAATCTTCGAAATACAGATACTCGGAACTGTAATTGCCCGCTTTCAACACCTTGGATCGTTTGAATGTCATTGGCGGATGACGAAATGGATTTCTACGCTTTGAACAAGCAATAATATTGTTGAGACCTTCGGGGAGATCCGTTCGTGCAATCGGCTTGTCAGGAGACTCGACGAATTCAATTACTTGGCTCCCAACCATATCAAGACCATCTTGAATCGCCTTTAGTTGTTTCTCCATACGATCAGAACGTGCAATATCGTCTGTATCCATACGTGCAACAATATCGTTAGTACAAGCAAGCATTCCCCTGTGTAACGCATAGCCAAGACCGTGGTTTTCCTCGTAGGCAATAAAACTAAAGATGCCTGGATAACGGCGGTCATACTCAGCCAGAACTGAATCGAGTTCTTTTGTTAACGGTCCATCCTTAACCATAACGATTTCCGCTGGTGGAATCGTCTGGTTAATAATGCTGTCCAAAGAAGCACGAAGATACGCAGGGTTCTCCTTTAGATAAATGCTCATGAGAACGCTATAAGCCTGAGAAGCCATTTATCGCCCCGTCCTCTTCTTACCGAACATGGCGCCAAAAGTGCCAGTAAAGCACTTCCAATCCATGCGAAAGCAGCGGTTGTGCACGTAATGAAGTTCAATTTCTTGACGCAGCCCACTCTCAAACGTCGCAGCATTACGGTCGGTCGCCTGCCACAGCCCCGTGATACCAGGCTGGACAGAAAGCAGCTCAGCCTTTTCTTCATCGGAAAAGTGCTGCTCAAGTTCGTCTCTTGTAATGGGGCGCGGTCCGATGACGGAAAGATCGCCGTTCAGCACGTTCAGGAACTGCGGCATCTCGTCAATCGAGCACTTACGGATAAACTGGCCGACTTTAGTAATGCGAGGATCGTCATCGACCTTGCGCTCGACTTCCCACTGATGTAGCTGCTCAGAGCTCAGATACTTCTGCACATCACCAGCGTCGGCGACCATGCTGCGAAGCTTGAGGATCTTGATAGTCTTGCCGCCCTTGCCGACGCGCTCCTGTGCGTACAGCGGATTTCCGGGAGATTCAAGTGAAATTAACGCGCAAACAATGGCCACTGGAATTACCAGCACCACACTCACGCAAAGACTGAAAACAAAATCAAACAGCCTCTTCAAAAAACGGTAAGACAGCGTACCGCTCGGTTGTATCTTCTGAACGGCTAGCGACTCCCCCACGGCAGTACTGCATTCAGCCATCTCTTTACTCGTCAAGTTCAAATCCACCTCCCTGTCCCCAGGGGTCCCCCAATCGATGCATTCACATCGCGCATGAAT